>Ga0209542_10016135_pt1 | contig 12434 bp, 9 predicted proteins | sample RifCSPhighO2_01_FD_184028 | JGI IMG/M metagenome (GOLD analysis project Ga0209542, IMG submission 184028) | Soil microbial communities from Rifle, Colorado - Rifle CSP2_plank highO2_0.1 (SPAdes) (version 2) | ecosystem: Environmental > Terrestrial > Deep subsurface > Rock core/Sediment ...
AACTGAAGAAGAAGTTTCAAAGTTCGTATCTGCTCGGAAAGGAAGTTAAATGAAATTGTCAATATTGCAGCAGGATTTACAGCCTGCACTTGCTGCTGTTTCAAGATCTGTTGGAGTACGGTCTAGCTTGCCCGTTTTAGATAATATTCTTCTGTCTGTTGAAGGCAAGAAGCTAAAAATAGCCGCAACTAATTTAGAAATTGGAGTTATAAAGTATATTACAGTGGATGATTGCTTAGAGGGAGCAATTACAGTTCCGGCTAAAACTTTTCTTGAGCTTATATCAGGTTTAGGTCAATCAAAAATAATATTAGAATCAGAGGGAGAGATTTTAACTATATCCAGTGAAAAATTTAAGGCTAGTATAAATGGGATTTCAGCTTCTGAATTTCCAGCCATTCCTCTTTCTTCCTCCGAGGGCATGTCTTTTCCTAAAGATATTTTTCTTACCTCAGCTCAGATTCTTTTTGCAGCAGCAGTTGATGAAGGCAGACCTGTTTTAACGGGAATTTTAACTGATGCAAAAGAAGGAAAATTGGATTTTGTAGCTACAGATGGATTTAGGTTGGCACATAGATCAATAGATCTTCCAAAAGGCACAGGAATATTCAAAAGCTTAATTCCAAGAAGGACTTTTGAGGAGGTACTACGGATTATAGGGGAGCAAGAGGTAGATGAGATTAAAGTTTCCACTTCTGAAAATCAAAATCAGGTTGTTTTTACATTAGGTCAGACCATTGTTTCCTCAAGACTAATCGAAGGCAATTTCCCAGCATGGGAAAAAATTATCCCAACTGAGATTGTAGGTAGAGCCGTATTAGAGAAAGAAGCTTTGCTTAAGGCGATTAAACTAGCAGCCATTTTTGCAAAAAATGAGGCTAATATTATTGTAATTAATACAAGAAAGGGACTTATTAGTCTTAAATCTTCTGCTAAAGAGGTTGGTAATCAGGAAAATGAAGTTGAAGGGGAAGTTGAAGGGGAAGAGCTAACGATTGCATTTAATGCTAAGTTTCTACAGGATGCATTGACTAATATTCCAACAGCTCAGCTTCTGATTGAGTTTTCAGGTCCGCTTTCTGCCAGTTTAATTAAACCAGTTGGAGTAGAAGGACTTGAATATATTGTTATGCCCGTGCGACTGAGCTAGGACTTAGGATCTAGTACCTAGTTTTTAGTTAACTAAGTTCTAAGTACTAAGACCTAAGTACTAAATTACACTCCTGTGTATTTAATGGTTTTGAAGTGAAAGATTTTTTCCTTGCCCCAATCTCCTACTCCGTCAAATTTAGAATCAGGCTTTATAAAAAGGGTATAAGTTGTGCCTAGTTCAAAAGGTTTTATAGGGGCAATCCTGGCGGTTTTTCTATCATCAGAAAGAGTTACTTTTACATCTGTTTTAGTTTCTAATCTAAATTTAAACTCTCCAACATTTTCTAAAGGTCTGTTAAAAGTAATTTCAATAGTGTCACCCGCGCCGATGATAGTATCTTCAAGCGGATCAGGTTTAGTAGAAACAACTTGTGGCTCATCAGTTGCAGAGACCACTTTAGGTGTGGAATTCTTTGTTTCAATTGTTTTAGCATCTGATTTAAAGAAGGCAAGATAAACAAAAATTCCTGCAGCTAATAAAATTATTCCAATAATTACTTTATATTTCATAAACGTAGTTTCAAAGCTTTGCTTCTTTAACCTATGAAGTTTCCAACTTCAACTAAAGCATTAGTTAGTATTTGTCTGTGTCCAACATTTTCATCTTGCCGTCCAGGCAAAAACGGTACTGAAAGTAATGATAGAGTATCACAATTTAATATGCCATTAGGCCCTCTACCTAGGTTTAGAAATAACGTAAACCCTTGTATATTAGCTGACTCAGGCGGTATCCAACAATCGTCACGATTGGTCATGATAGCTAAGCGGAGATTACGTCTCTCGCGCAAAAAATTTGCCGCCTGAGTATTCGTAGCTGTAGTAAATGCTCGTTTTTCAGGATCAGATCCTAAAGCTGAGATATATTGGGTGACGGGATTGCTAGCATCGGTTTGGAATTGAATAGCGCCTGCTGATTGAGCCCAGGTTGTAGTAGTCTCGTGTGGGACGCCGTTTAAAGGAGGGGCTAGTAAAAGCACTCTTAAAATTACTCCATTTTTGTGTATACCTTCTTCAGGAAGAACATTCTCCATTAAATATTTCCAGATGACTAATGCTCCCAAAGAATATCCCACCAAATCATAGTGCTCCCCCGAGGCGTAGGCTATAACACTGCCGTTACCGTAAAGAGGTATGTTTTGACGGTCTTTGCGTTGTTCGATAAGATCCTTTAGTTCATTTACGCTAATATCAATATCTTGATGGGTTTGTCCAGCCTCATAAGGTCTAGGTTGATAATTAGCGCGACCGTCATCGAAAGATGTAGTCGTGCTTCCTGCATAGCTATATCTTATTGTCGGTCCTATAAAGAGATTATTGGTAGGATTTTCTTTAATCCGTTGAAGAACGGGTCCAAAACTGAAGTCATTTAGCATAGAATCAGGATCATTGGCACTATTTGCTTCTTGAACAGATAAGGATGAATTATAACCTGAGACAAAAATTGCGTAACGTGCTTTAAAGTCTTGATTGCCTTGGTGTTGAGTGTCGGTTATGGGAGCAGGCTGGACCTCACTGGCCCTAGAGGATGCTGGAATGGCAGCAGTAGTAATAACAGAAGCTACGCTTATAGCCCCAGAAACAACTCTTCTGATAATACGGTTTTCTATTAAGTTCATATGCCAGTTCTTTCTACAGTTGTAAAGTTAATAGTTTGCCCGTTGATAATTAACTCATACTTTGTATTAAAAATCCAGGCAGCTGTAGGGGTTATAGTTAACTCCTTGTTGCTAGAATCAAAAGATAAATCTACTTTGGTATCTGGAGTAAGTTTATAATTTATTGAGGATAAAGACTCCGGTACATTAAAACTTAATTTTAATGGCTCAGTAACACCTAGTAACTCCTGATTAGAAGAAGTAATAATCAGTTTTTCTTTATTCTCTGATTGATCAAATTGTAATATAGGCTGAACCTCCTCCTTCTGCGCCGTAGGTTTGTTAAAAAACTGGATTAAAAGTAAAATGACAATTAAAACTATTAAAAATATAATCAAAAATTTAGTTTTTGGATTAATCATGGTTGTTTAAAATATTCTACTATACCGTCCACATAGCCATCTGCCAAAGTATCAAGGTCATCGACGTAAGGATTTGTATTCCCTAATGTTTCAATAAATGCACTTACAGCCTGATTCTCCCGGATTATAAGAGATTCTGGTTTTTCTGGATTTGACCTTGTTCCTTGTGGCCCAATTGTAAACAAATGTCCTCCACAAGCCCTTGCAAAACATCCTTTATGATCCTGGATATCCCTCCCAGGAGCAGCATATGTTGTGCTATATTTTTGATTTAATTTTAGTGCAAGGTTTTTTGTGATAGCTTTATTAAGTTTTAGACTATTTGCTACCCAGGCATCGACATTTGGGGTAATGATATTAGGGTTGGGTCTTGTTGAAACTCCGTCATCACTTAGGAGTCTCCTGTCATCGGAAAGAGATGAAGGTCCGGCGGATCCTGCGTCAAAGTGAATTTCAATGAAAAGATCTGCTTTCTTAGTATTAGAATAGTCTATTCGTAGTTGCAGATCATTGTAGTAATTGGTTGGATCAAGAGTTGAGGTTTCATCATGAGTAAGAAAAGCGTTGAATCCTTTAACAGTAAGCTTTTCTTTAATCTTTTTAGCTAAGGCAACATTTCTTGCAGGTTCGCCAGGTGCGCCGCTAAAAGATCCACTTAAACCAACTGCATGGCCTGGGTTGAGCACAATAGTTTTGCCTCCAGTTACTACTGGAGGAGTTACTCCTGAACACATGGAATCAGAGGGCATCCAACCGCTGTTACAAGCAGCATTAGGATCAGATATATTTTTACCGATTGTGGTATGAACATGACCTGTTGCATCAACTTTCCCTACAGCTGTACCTGAAGGATTTGTACTGCCTGAGGAAAGGTAAATTTGGCCAATAGCCATGTGAACAAATTGGATATACCAAGTATCAGAAGTTCCAGGTAAAGGGGCTTTAAAATTCAGTAGCGCTCCAGTACCACCGTTTGAATTAGTGCAACTTGGATAAGTTCCAGCTCCTGCACAAATAGGAGGTAACATAGTCCACTGGACAGTTTGGCCTTGAATAGTTGGAAGAACCACATCTGCTCCCTTAGTTTCAATATCAATAGCATCGGCTCTTCTACTAGCATTCCTGTTCCCGCTACACTCATTACAAGTATACTGTTTTAAATAACCACTACTGCAGTGTCCCCCAACAGGGTCTGCACTAAAAGAAGGGGTAATAATTTTCCCTCCTGGCACAGGACATGATACAGCAGAGGTTACTGGTGGAGGAGGGGTCGTACTTGAGCAGTTTTGGAAAGACTTCCAGACATTATCGCAGTAACTGTAAGTCTTTCCATTACTATCGTAGTTACAGGTTCCATTAAAATATCTACTAATTGCCTTATCTAAAGAACTTTTATCCCACACTCCGCCACTATCATCCTTTAGTTTATAGGCAGCAGCGGTAATAGAATCCTTGATGCTGTAGATACGGAAAACAGTGGTATCCAGGGCTTTTGGACTACCCTGGATAACATTAGTAGCAGTATCGTCTGTACTTTTTCCAAATACACTACTTAGTTCAGCCTGATGCTTGGTGAAGACTTCATGAAAGGTTGGTCCTTTAAATTGCATGGCTCCGCAAGCATTAGATCTTGAACAGTGGTTATCAAAGTCATTAGCTAAATAATCTGAGTCAGCAGATGTACTAAATTCAGTCCCGCTTTCTACTCTCAAAACCCCTGCTAGGATTGAGGCAGGAATACCTACCTTTGAAGCCACATCATTTATGATGACAGGCCAAAGGGGATTTTGAAATTTTCGAGGAGCTTCCGGATCTCTATAAAAAGTACACTGTGTGATGTTTCCGCCACCTCCTCCAGGAGGAGGTATAACTCCTCCTAAGGTTTGCGGACATTTGTCAGCATCACTACTTACTTCTTGGCCATAGTCATGTAGGATAGGACCTTCAAAATAAAAACAGTTTTTCTTGATGGCAGGAAAGCCAATATAAGCACAAACTGAAGATTTAATATCAGAACTGGTTTGAGGAGGTAATTTCCCTCCATTCTCTGCAATCAACACTCCTGCTGCCAAGAAGACATTTGTTCTAATATCGCAGAAATTCTGCAAAGTAATATTATTAGGATCAATGCCTGCAAATTTAGCTCCTATTTTTAATCCTTCCCCGTATTTAGGATTAGCTTTGGATGAGATTTTATTGGCTGGAAGTACCTGCATTAAACCTAAAGCACCGTTGCTCGAGGTAGAAAAAGATTTGCATCTTGTTCCGTCTTCAGTGAGCTTTCCTTCGAAAGCAGGATCATCATTGGTGCCATTGGCTGTAAAATTCTGATTTTCATGCATGGCGATTGAAGCCAATACGCTAGATGGTACTTTGGTAACTACTGAAACTTGCTGAAAGACAGATTGTAGGGTGGTGCTGGTTATGGTTTTAGATGTAGATCCTTTTGTAAACTTACAGCTGGCTACAGTTCCTCCTGGACCAGAAAAACCGTCAAAAAAGCCCAATACGAGCATCATCATAAATAGCCACAAAAGAAGCAGCCATTTCTTTCTTGTTTTCAATTTTCCTGTTAGGCTTTTAGCAGAAGCATCTACTTTTTTTAAGGTTCTAGGTACTTGATTTAAAAGTCCTTCTCCAGGATTGTTACCGCTAAAAACTCTGCCAAATCCGCCAATTCCTCTGCCAAACTCTTGTCCTAATCTTTGTCCAAATCTTTGTATTGGAACTTCTGTTGATTCCGTTGCTCTGCCTATGCTTTTACCTACTGAACCAAGTTTTGCTCTTACACTAGGCATATTGGGCATGGAAATGCCTCCTGATGAGGATGGAATAGCTTCTACTGGCTGGTTAACAGATTCTCTAGGCAATCTTTCCTCATTGCCACCTTCTTCTGGCTGTCGAGTTCTTATAGGAGCAGTTTGAGGAGTTTGTCTGGGTGGATTTTCTGGTTCGTTTATAGGTTGTGTTGGTTCTGTTTCCGCCCACCTCTTGGCGGCAACTGCTTCTGCTTGTCTTTCTACATCAGAAATTTCTTCAGGCGGAGGAGTGACTACGGTTTCTACTGGAGTAGTAGGATGAACAAAAGGTTTTTCAACCACAGCCGTAGATGCAGAAGTGGCAGTAGGTGTTTCTTTTAAAACTTCACTAGCTGTTGGAGTAGTAGGATGAACAAAAGGTTTTTCAACCACAGCCGTAGATGCAGAAGTGGCAGTAGGTGTTTCTTTTAAAACTTCACTAGCTGTCTTAGCATAAGGGACGTGCGGTAGGGGTGAGATAAGTTCTTCATTAGGAGTTATCGAGACATCATTAATCCAGCGCCCAAGACTTCCCCCAAGTCCACTGTAAAAAATCTCAGACAACTCATACTGGGGGTTATTACCTGCTAGAGTAGGATTATTTAAGAATTTAAGAGGACCTCTGTTGTGAAGGATTAACTCTCCATAATATTTTTTTAAAGATTGTACTTGGTCTGGTGAATTTGAGCCTTCTAGATTAGGGCGGTTGGGGAATCTTATATTAAGTTCATGAAAAGCTCTATTTGCTAGGTTAATTAAGTTGACATCATCAATCATGCCTCTTACCTCAGCTGGAGCATTAGGTCGTAAAGCTTTTCCTAAAAAATCCAAAAATCTAACGTCTCTTTTAGCCATTTACTTCTCCTCTTTGTCTTCTCATCAGTTCTTCCGGATCAGAAGTTATTAATTTATGTTCTTCGGGAGAGGCTACTACTCTCATGGCTACATGTGTACTACCAGCAAAGAATAATCCCTCTCCGATTCCTTCTGAAAGCAATAATCTTTGTTCTCCTTCAGATAAATAAAACAGCTGAGCCAAAGAATCAATAGAAGATGGAGCCTGCTTTAGGAGTATCTGGATTGAAGAGTTGGAAATTATTTCCTTTCCCCGATCACTACCCATGAAATCTTCTACATCCTGCGTAATAGTGGTTAAACCTAAATAATACTTTCTTGCTCTTTTAGCCATATCTACCAAAAAATCAGCAGAATCAGGATTTCTCATTAGATACCATGCTTCATCTACAATCAAAAGTCGCCTTTTTAGTTTTCCTCTGATTTTTGTCCAGACATAATCCAAAATCATATGAATTGCTAAGGGTCTGAGCGCATCAGGTAAATCCCTGACAGAAAAAACTGTAAAAGAATTTTGAAGATTTATATTAGATTGGGCAGAGAAAATGCCTGTTAAGGAACCTTTTATAAATCTTTCCATTCTTGCTGCAAGCTCTAGTGCTGGAGCTTCTTCCATTCCCACTAAAACTTTATACAAATCCTCCATTAAAGGTATGCCATTTGGAGGATTAAGTTGAGTTTTAGGATCATCAGTAATGCCTTTTAGCTGATAAGTTTGTTTCAGTGCTCTATCTAAAATTGCTGCTTCAGTCGCGGATAAATTACCTAAAACTAGTTTCAAAAAAGTAGTTAGAGTTAAAATTTTTCTTCCCAGTTCATTTTCCCCGGTTACTAAATCTTGAGATATATCAAAAGGATTAATTTTAACAGGGGAACTAGCTGAAAAATTAATATATTCCCCTCCAACAGCCTGACACATTGTTAAATATTCTTGTTCAGGATCGATAATGATTATTTCTGTACCAAACATTAAAGATCTCAGTGCCTCCAATTTAACTAAATAAGATTTACCTGCGCCAGATTTGGCAAAAACAACAGAATTGGCATTTTCCAGCGAAAATCTATCAAAAAGAATTAATGAATCATTATGTTCATTAATTCCATACATTATGCCTTCATTCGCTGTTAACTCAGATGAAGCAAAAGGAAAGGTTGTAGCCAGAGATGTTGTATCCATATTGTGAGTTAAGTTTAAAATATCAGCGCCTAAAGGAAGGCTTGATTTAAACCCGTCTTCCATTTGTAGGGTGGTTGGTCTGGCTGTCATGGAAAGTGAGGCCAAGGTTGATTCAACTAGTTTTGAGGTGTTGTGGAGCTCGTCTTTTGAAGCTGTTGGCACTGTAATATATAAAGCAAATTGAAAAAATCTCTCTACACCCCTAACCAGCTGATCCTGCAGAGATCTAGCATCTTCGAGTGCTACTTCAACAGCCGGATCAACAGCTTTGCCTCTTTCAATGTCAGTTTGCAAAGTAGCCTCCATTTCAGCGATTTTTCTTTTTAAATCATCTAAAACTCCCTGAGATTGAGAAGGATATATAAACATAGAAATTAAAAGTGAATGATCAAAAGAAATTAAGGGTTCAAGCCAGTTGGCATCTACAAATCTCGGATAGTTTGATACAAAATAAGTTCTAAAAAATCTGTCGTCTACACGAAGATTATTAAAATCAACTTCTACTTCGCCGGGTGCAATAATATCCTGCAAAACTAGTTTTGGTACTTCTTCCTCGCCTGTATTTTGTTTTTTAAAAAAATTAGGCAGATGCATAAATTAATCAGTTAACTCCTGTACTACAAAAGGATGATTTCTGGATGACTCGCCTCGCTGAGCGGGTGAAGCGGGTTGGCTGGTGAGCTGGTTTGCTGGAGGACTGGAAGGCTGGTTTACTTGGGGTGTAGGTTGTTCGGCTGCTATAATAACCGTAGGTTCGGCTGTAATTTTTTGACCGCCGGAGGCGGGGTGTGCAGGTTCGCTCAAATTAACTTCAATTGGGGTTTTAATTAGGGGTAGTTCTTCAACTGACTGACCATTATAAATATCATAAAAAAGCTCGATTAGTTTTTGATTATTAAGTTGAGTGGCTTTAAGACCAACTCTGTTTAGCTGTCTGATAACCTGATCCCTTCTTGGCAGGAGTATTGTTTTAATCTTTTGTTTTAAAGATTCTTTTGAAGCTGTGATTCCAAGCTCTAAGGAAAAAAGTGGTACGACTAGATAGAACTTTTTATCCAAAACTTCATTTTCTTTTATGGTGTCTTGAATAAACTGTCTGTAGGTTACGATCATTTTTGATAACAAGGGATTGGTTTGAGTTTTTTCAGCTGCGTCTAATAACTTTAGATATGAAGTTATATTTAATCTTTCAGAATGAATCATTATCTGGATAGAAAAAGATAGAGAATTTAACATCTGTGCAAAAGAGGAGATAATAGCTATTTGTTCCCTAGAAGATAAAAGTCCAAAATTAACTGCAGAAACCTGCAGGATCATGGCTCCTCCTCCGTTTTTCAGGAGGACTATGTCATCGCTAATATCTGATATTAATAAATGATCTTGTGTTGTATTCATAAGGTCCTCATTTTGGAGTAATCAGTAAAGGTGGAAGGACTTCTCCTGCAAGCTCTATTTGTAAAACGTCAAAAGTAAGACCCTCCTTTTCTGTTTCCAGAGTATATGTGGCATTTGGAAGGGGGGTTGATCCTGTGAATTGACCCAGTTTATTCGTTTTTAATGCTCTAACAGGCAATCCTTCTTTATCATAAATAACAGCAACTACTCCTTCTAGATAATTACCAGCTTTATCTTTAATAATTCCATTAATAACATTTGGAAAAGTAGTTAAGGCTACCTGTGTTTGTTTGGGTCTAGATGGAATTACTACTTTTACTGTTTCTTTTAAGATAGCTGGAGGAACAGGAGTGAGTCTAAACTGTTCAGGGTTTGTAACATGATCCAGTTGGGTTTGAATTGTAGATGCCTGACCTACTAAGGTTTGAAGATCAGCCATAGCCTGATTAATTTGTTTTGAATAATCAACAGGAATAGGAGCAGGTTGAGCTGAGGCTGTTTTGATATGTCCAAGAGTTCTTTCTGTATCGATTATTTTAAATTTAAGGTCTTGAGCCTCTTTTGCCAAATTTACTGTTTTTGCTAAATCATCCTTACTAGGAAGTTTAGAATTAGGGATAGGAGCATTAGCTGGTTGAGCTACAGGCTGGGCAGTTTGAGGAGCTGAAGAAGCAGTTGTGGTTGCGACAGGAGCTATTCTACCTTGTAGTCCTGCTAGAAATGTAATAAATCTGGTTGCAAACAAAGGCACTTCCTTATAAGTTTTATTACTTTTTTTCCAAATACGTTTCGTAGGGGAATAAATAGCCTTAAAAAATGCCACTACCCAATAATCCAGCGGTCTTGAGGCAAAAGGTAAAAAAGCAAAAGCTATACCTGAAAGAGTAAGAATAATAATTAATGGCCATGCTACTAATGGATATTTAACTGCGACTGTAACAAAAATTATATAAGCACTTCCGCAACCGGAAGCTAGATATAAAAACTGTTTTAAAGTCATATCTCCAACCAGATGAAACTGGAAGGAGGTAACATTTTGCGGTATTGGATGTGGCTCCATATTCAAAAGAAGCATATAACGTGAAAAAACTATAGTCTAGATGTACAAACTGGGTCATTTAAGCACAAACTTGACAAGATTAGAGCTAACTGATATCTTGAGAAACGTGGTGCATCATTCCGCGTAGCCCCAAGCGAAGTGGAAGAAGATGCAAGATGGGAATGCTGTGAAAATCAGCAGCTGTGCCGCAACTGTAACCCCGCCAAAGCGGGGAAGCCAGGAGACCGACCACGATTAACCCTGATAAAAGTTGAAGGGTCCCGATACAGGAACAATATGATTAATTTAGAAATCGCTAGTGAAATTCGTCCACCCCAAAACCCCCCAGATTCTTTAGTAATAAATCCAGAAGACCATTTAAACAAAATTCTGGCTCTAAGGATTAGATATGCCAATCTTCCACCAGAGGATCGATTTATCCCTACTCCAGAGTCTTCAAAAGTACAGATAATGCCGGGCTTAGGAAGAGATGAACAGTTGGACAAAGTAGGTTTTAACATTCCTTCAGAAGGAGTGCGTCTTATCAGAGACTATAACCGCTATCTTGATGAAGGTAAAAGCGTTTCTGAAGCTTGGGCCGATACTGTTTCTGAGCTTGAGTTGGAAGTTAGAAGTTTTGTAGTGGAATACATTCAAACAGGCACTGTTTTGCCTCATAAGCATAGGATAGGGGTATATCAGGGAAGAGAAAGAATGATTGGTAGTAATGGGATTCCTGTTGTAGAAGGAATAATTGAAAGTGAAAGGAAAAGAGCAGTTTTAAAATCTTCAGAAGATGTTGAAGAAACAATGATAAAAAAAGTTCAGGGTTCAGTTAGTGTTGTTAACAGTCCTGTAGGTCCAACAGGATTAATGACTCAGGATGGTAAACCAATAACTTATTTTGACAATCAGACCATGGTTTTTTGGATAAACGAGAGAGGAAATTTAAACGGTTTAACTTTAGCTACAGATTTAACAGAAGCTCAATCCAGGCAACTATCAATAGATTTAGGGGTAGATAAAGATAAACTTATAGGAAATACGCAATTAGATAGAGTTTCTAACATAGTTGGGAACCCCGCACAGTTATCTTTTCCCAGTTCTGCTATTAATCCGACGGAGTATGTTTTAGATAAAATTTTAGCTATAAGGGGAGCTACTCCATTTAGATTAGTACAAGCAGATGGAAGTGTTGAATATAGATCTGTTGAGCAAACTAGAGAAAACATTAGACAGGCAAGCGGTCTTTTAAGTTTTAATAAAGAGATAGAGGGATATCTGGAGAATTTAAGATCCTTTGCCTTAAGCAGAGAAGATCAGCTAGGGGATTTTAAAATCCAAAAAGAAATTATGAAAAAGATTAGAGAAACTATTCTTAAGGTAACTTTAAATTATCTAAAGGAAAATAAGCCAGAGATGTTTTTAAATAAAGTGAATACAGCAAATTTCGATGATTCTCCATATATTGTTTTTACAAACTCCCCATCTGAAGAAGAAATTGCGATAGCAATGGCTTTTTTACAGACTAGAGGAGGCTGTGCAGGTGGAGGAAGTAGATCTAGAGGATGGAATTTTGGGCAAAGAGTTATTAATGGCTCTGAATCTTTAAATTTAGCAGGAGAAGATGAATACGGATCTTTGGAATTTCCCTGTCCTAAATGTAATAGAGTAAACATAAGACCAAGAGGACAGCTGATAAAAAATTGTCAACACTGCAAAGCAGATACTAGCTGTTAAAATTACCTTCATTTCCGTCAGGATTTCATCAGTTTAAAATCAAGCACTAATCTCTAGAGTGATTTAAGATTTATGAATTATGATTTAGGAATATTCGTAAATCGTTACCTCCGAAGGAGGGGAGTGTTATCTTAAATCATAAATCTAATTTTTAATGAAAGGATTTGACAGTGAGTTAACTTAAGCTCTACTATGGAATTAGTCCATAGAGCTTTGGAAGATTTCATTGTCTTCTAAAAACTATGGCACTAGAAATAATAA
>Ga0209542_10016136_pt1 | contig 12434 bp, 9 predicted proteins | sample RifCSPhighO2_01_FD_184028 | JGI IMG/M metagenome (GOLD analysis project Ga0209542, IMG submission 184028) | Soil microbial communities from Rifle, Colorado - Rifle CSP2_plank highO2_0.1 (SPAdes) (version 2) | ecosystem: Environmental > Terrestrial > Deep subsurface > Rock core/Sediment ...
CCCGTTGTGGTCAAGATAATCATGTTCATAAGGTCCCGGCTCGCCGCTGCCGTCCTCATAATCGGTTGGGGCGTGGGCCAAATGCCAGCGATAATACTCGATTCCGGCTTCGGCGATTTGGAACGCCTCTTCCCGTCGCTCAAAGCGGGTGGCCGCCCGATGACTGGTGCCGCCCCAACCGATAATGGCGCCGACCAGAAGCACGCCGATGGTGCCGAAAACCAGAACCTGGAGAGTCAGGAAACCGGCGGTGATAATCGTTAAGCGACGACGAATCATAAATTTTCTTTCAAACTTCTAATCACCACTTGGCTCTGGTAGACGGCCGGGCCGGGTGGTCGGTTGGGGTCCAAATCAATCGGCAAAGACACTTGAATCAGTCGGACCAACGGCAAGTTAATCGGCAAAGTCAAAGGCGTCGTGGTGCCGGCATAACCCTCGTCGTAGTAAGAGAAGAGCGAGGCGCCGGCCGGCGCCAGACCGCGCACGGTCACACTAATCGTCTCATTGGCCGGGTTGTAAGCCAGCGGCTCGCCGACGGGCCGAGTCAAACCGCGTTTCAACTCCGTCCCGTCCAAAAAATAGCGCAGTTGCTCATAAGTGCCGTCACTGTCGCTGTCGCTGAAGAAAGCAATGGAGCTGGTGCCGGCGCCGGCCAAGGGATAAGCGCCGAGCTCGGAAGGAGCGGCGGCTCGCAGTTCGGCGATGAGTAAACGAAGCGTGGCCCGGGCGTCTTGGTCGGCGAGCAAGCGATTCTGGAGTAAACCGTTCTGACGGAAAATGAACTGCTGGAAACCGACCACCGCGCCGAGGAGCAAAGTCAGAATCCCCAAGACAACCAAGGTTTCCACTAAAGCGAAGCCGCGAGGCATTTTGTTTATCATAATTCTAAAGTGGCTGGAGCGGGACTTCCAGTTTCTGCCAATCGTTGTTCACCACCAGCGGACTGGTCTGGTAGGTTTGGTAGCCGGCTAAGCTGACGGTCAGAGCATAGTTACCGCCGGCCAAACCGCCGAAAAAGGTCTGGCCGGGCGGGACGCACTCCTGACCGTAAGTCACGGCCACATCGGAGAGCCGGGGCGTCGCCGCTTCGTCAACGGTGGAGAGCTGGACTCGGTAACGAAGATAGCGATCGCTCTGGTGACCAAGGCCGATTTGGCTGGTCGGCGCCGTATAAAAACTCGCCGGACTGCCGTCGGGGCCAATGAAATTCCAAGTGGTGGTGGCGGTGTTCTCGTCGGCGCTGGCCAACTGGAACTTGAGACCTTCGGCGCCAGTGGTCGTGGCCTGATTCTCCGGCAACCAGGTGAGTTGATGATAAGTCGTAGTGGTCGCGCCGCTGTCAAAGACCGAGGAAGTGAGGAGACCGAGCGGCGAATAATCGCCGGAGACCGAGCGGAGGGCCAGGTCACCCGGCGGACCGACGACATCCACCTCGCCATTGTCGCTCGCGTATTTGGTCGGGTCGGTAAAGTTGTCCTGCCCGGCGCCGCCGGACCAGTCGGTCTGACGGAAAGAGCCGCGACCGGTCAGCTGGCTCTGGCTGTCACCGCCCTGACTTAAATCGACCAAGGCGTCGGCCAGCGGTAAACCGCTGGCCGCGTCTTTAACGATGACCAAGAGACCGCGCGGGTTGGCCGAGGCAAGCGTCAAAGAGAGCGTCTGCTCGGCGCCGGGAGCCAGAGCGACGGGCAAAAGCGGCGACGAGCCCACCAATTGATAATTGACGCCGGTAAAGGTTAGGGAATAGGTGTCCCAATCCAAAGCCGGCAAAACCAACTGCCCGGCGCCGTTGGTGGTCAAATCCTCATCGTAGACGAGCAGGTCCGGATCGGTACCCAAGAGCTTGCTGCCGGTGAGAGTAAACGGCTGATTGCCGATTGGTAGGCAGGTGCTGTTTTTTGTCTCCACGGTCAGGCCGGTCAGTTGGTCAATGATGAAAGTGATGGCCGTCACTTGACCGGCGACGACGGTGGCGTGAAGCTGGAGCGGATTCGGATTTTCCGGATCGTTGGGCGAGTAGGTTTGGGCCGACGAGTAGCCGGCCTTGCTGACGCGAATCTCGTAAGCCAACTCGTCGGGCGGCACATCTACCAACTGGAGTTCGCCGTTATTGTTGGTCAACTCATCAAGATTGATGACCGGCGTCAATTGATTGTTTTCCACATGAACACCGACCTGAGGCACCGGCTGACCATCGGCGTCAATAACGCTGATAAACAAGGCGCCGTTGCCCGAGGCGCTCTCCACGCTTTTGGGCGCGACGGTGGTAGTGAAGATTAATTCATTCCGCAAAACGCAACCGGCGCAACCAATCGTCAGGGAAACAATTTTGTAATCGGCCGGCGCCGTGTCGTTGGGTGCGCCGCCAATCGTGCCGTCAAACGGGTCGTCAAGGTTGCGAATGGTGGTGGTGGCCAGAAATGTAACGCCGCTCCGAGCAAAGCTCTGACTCCGCGGCAAGACGCCGGCCGGCAAGCCGCCGGCGATGCCGACGCTTTGGTAAGGCAGATTGCGAATCAATTCAAATTGTTCGTTGGCCAAAAGTCCGGCCTCGGTTTTGATTTTCCCCAAGTTAACGATTTGAGTGGCGGCAAAAAATCCCTGATAAATCCCGAGCGAGACGACGACCAAAATAAACGCGCCGACCAGCGTCTCCACCAAAGTAAATCCGCGAGAAAAAGTTTTAAATCGCATCGGAGAGGGAGTACATCGGGCCGAGCATGGAGACGGCGAAGAAGCCGACGAAGATGCCGATGAGAATCATCAGCGCCGGTTCAATGATGGTGGAAAGATTTTTGGTCGCTTGGTCCACATCTTCTTCAAAGAAGACGGCGCCTTTGAGCAACATCCCCGAGAGATTGCCCGTCTCCTCGCCGACCTCAGTCATCTCGCCGACCAACACCGGAAAAATATCTTCGTGCTGTTTGAAGGTCTGCGAGAGCGTTCCGCCTTTTTGAATCGATTCCAAGGCGGTGCCCAAAACCTCGCGGTAATAAAGATTCTGGAGCACTTCCTGAGTAATTTTGAGCGACTCAATCATACTGACGCCGGAACTAATCAACGAAGAAATCGTCCGCATCGTCACCGCGGCGTTGTAATTTTTGATGATGGTCCGAATTGCCGGCAAGTGCATCCAGACGCGCGTGGCCAATCGCTGGCCGGTGAGCGAACGCGAGAATTTGACCGCCGCCGCAATCGCCACGGCGAGGCCAAGAAGGAAAAGCCAAAGATGGTTGGAAAGAAAATCGCTCGTGCCAATCACCAAGCGCGTGGAGAGCGGCAATTCCACCTTGAGATCGCGGAAGAGGGCGCTCAAATTGGGGACGAGAAAAATCATCATCAGGATGCCGATGACGATAATGACGCTGACAATCACCGCCGGATAAATCATCGCCCCGCGGATTTTGCGTCGGAGGTCATAACTCTTGGCCAATTGTTGACGGACCACTTCCAGCGACTGAGGCAACTTGCCGCTCTCCTCGCCGGCGGCGACCATCGCGGTAAAAACGGGCGGGAAAATGTTGCCGGCAGCGGCGAGCGCCTCGTGGAGCGAACTGCCTTTCTGAACCCGTTCGGAAATCTCGCCGACGATTTGCCGGAAGCGTTTGCTCGACGACTGGCGACCGACGACATCCAGCGCCCGCGAGAGCGTCAAACCGGCGCCGACCATCGCCCCCAAGGAGCTGGCGAAAATGATTTTTTCTTTAATCGAAACGCGGCCGGCAAAATTCCGCCAGAAGCGGCCGAGACCGCCGCGACGCGCCGCGACTTCGGCGGATGTAACTTTGACCACGGTCAAACCTTCGCTCCGCAGTTGGCGAGCGAGGGCGTAACGGTCGGCCGCCTCGGCCGTGCCATCATTTTTGCTCCCGTCCGCCCGCACCGCCTCGTAAATAAATTTTGGGCTCATTTTTATTTTTTACTCCGCAATCACCCGGAGAACTTCTTCCAGCGTTGTGATGCCTTGCGCCGCTTTGAAGACGCCGTCTTCCAGCATCGTCATCATCCCTTCGGTTTTGGCCTGCTTTTCCACCTCTGCGGCGGTGGCGTTCTTCATCACTAATTCTTTAATCGTCGCCGACATCGGCAAAACCTCGTGAATACCGACGCGACCGCGGTAACCATCTTCTCCGCCAACTGGCGGATCGGCGCCCGGTTTTGGTTTATAAAACGGAATCTCGTCCCAATCGGCTTTGGCGGCGACAATTTTCTCGTCGCGCAGGGCTTTGAGAACGACATCCAAATCCACCAACTGGGCCAATTTTTTCTTTTCCGCTTCGGTCAATTTCACTTTTTCTTTGCCCCGATCCAAACGCCGGACCAAGCGTTGAGCCACCACCACATTCAAAGTGGAAACAAGGAGAAAGGGCTCGGCGCCCATATCCAAAAGCCGCGGCATGGCGCCGGCGGCCGAGTTGGTGTGGAGAGTGGAGAGAACGAGGTGGCCGGTCAGCGCCGCGTTAATCGCCAGACCCGCCGTCTCCTTGTCGCGAATCTCGCCGACCATAATAATGTCGGGGTCCTGCCGAACCAGCGAGCGGAGACCGGAACCGAAGGTCAAACCGATGTCCGGCTTCACCTGCGTCTGATTAATCCGCGGCATCTGGTATTCAATCGGGTCCTCAATGGTGGAAATGTTGACATCGGGCGTGTTCAAAATTTCCATCAGCGTGTAAAGCGTCGTGGATTTGCCCGAGCCGGTCGGCCCGGTGACCAAAAGCATCCCCGTCGTCCGGCGAATTGCTTCTTGAATCCGCTCCAAACCGAGACCGTGAAAGCCGCCTTCTTCCAAAGTCAGACCTTTGCTGTTCTCGGGCAAGAGGCGCATGACGATTTTCTCGCCGAAGTAGGTCGGCAAAATGGAAACGCGGAAGGAGACCTTTTGCTCATTCAATTCCAACTTGAAGCGCCCGTCCTGCGGCAGGCGCTTCTCGTCCAACCGCAAATTGGCCAGCACTTTAATCCGAGCGACGAGACCGGGCGCCGCCTCGCGAGGCAGAACCATCGCGTCGTGGAGCAGACCGTCAATCCGATAACGGACAACCAATTCCTTTTCAAACGGCTCCAAGTGGATGTCCGAGGCCTTTTGGGCGATGGCGTGAGCGAGCAAACTGTCCACAATCCGAACCACCGGCAAGTCCTCGGCCAACTTTTTCAAATCTGTCTCGCCCGCCTCACCAGCGGGCAATCCTTCTCCCGCTTCCTCCCTAACCATTTTCAATTTATTGGCCTCGGAGGCGATAATCTCGCCGAACTCCGCCTTCAAACTTTTTTGATATTGAACCAGAGCGCCCTTGATGGAGGCGGCGTCGGTCAGGCGCGGCAGAACTTTGACGCCCAAACTTTTGCGGAGGAAGTCGGTCGGTTCAATGTCGCCCGGGTCCAACATCGCCACCTCCAAGCCCCGTTCGCTCTTTTGATAAGCGATGATGTTGTGGCGCCGGGCCACCGGTTCGGGAATCAGTGAGAGAACTTCGGCCGGAATCTTGAACCGCTTCAAATCAACGAAAGGGATGCCGAGCACGTAGGCCTTGGCGCGACGCAAATCGTCCTCGCCGATTTTCCCCGAGCTGACCAAGAGGTCGCTTAAATTATTTTTGCCGCTCGCCGCTTCGGCCGTCAGTTGTTCCAAGTCGGCCTTGGCAATCAAACCGGCGTCCAAAAGAAAATTTTTTAATTGTTCTTCATCCAGCCACATCGCGTGGCTTTATTATAGCAAAAATGTTAAAATGGGCGTATATGAAATTCCGTCAGGAACTTTTTTGGGATACCAAACCGGAGTGGCTGGACCCCCAAAAACACGCCCAATACATCATTGAGCGGGTGCTCGACTTCGGCAACGACCGCGAGGTCCGCTGGCTCCGCCAATTTTATAGCCCGGCCCTAATCAAACGCGTGGTCGCCAAATCGCGCTCGCTTCGACCGGAAACAAAAAGTTTATGGCCCCTTCTCCTCGCAAACAATTAGACCCAAACTGGCACTGGGAAGTCCTGCCGCCAAACACCAAAAAAGCGTTGGATTTCTTATCAACGCAAGAATGGCTGAACGATTCCGGTTGGTACTTGGCCGGCGGCACGGCGCTGGCTCTCCAAGCCGGACATCGTACTTCGGTTGATCTAGATTTTTTTACCACTCAATCAAGTTTTGAGCCGGCGGAAGTTATCGGTCATTTTGCCGAAAACAAAAACTGGCAAGTGGGGTTGATTAAGGAAAGTACTGTTTACGGCAAGTTGCTCAAAGCCAAAGTCAGTTTCATCGCTTATCCATTTTTGGTGCCCAAGCAGGCCTTCCTTAATTACGGCTCAATTAAGATTCTTCAACCGATTGACATCGCGGTGATGAAAATTATCGCCATCTCCCAACGCGGCCGCAAGCGCGACTTTTTCGACCTTTACTGGTGCGCCCACCATTTGGAACCGCTGGAAAAAACTCTGGCGCGCCTCCGGGAACAATATCCGTCGGTCGCTCACGATTATCACCACTTGATTAAAAGTTTGGTCTACTTTGCCGACGCGGAAAACGACCCGTCGCTGGTGCTCCACTTTGAGGCCAACTGGAAACAAGTGAAAGAATTTTTCACCGCCGAGATTAAGCGACTAGCTTTCAACTATATCTAACCTACCTCTAGCGGCTGACGGCGGCGCGCAGGTCGGCCACTTGCTTGGCCAACGCCTCGAGTTGGGTTTGTTGAGTTTTAATCGCTTCAATCACCGGCGCCAGAAGACGCGAGTAATCAAGGGATTTGAAACCGGCGGCGTCGGTAAAGACCACTTCGGGGAAAACCTTCTCCACTTCTTGAGCCACCAAGCCGAGCTGAACGCGACGCGCCGGGTCGGCTTTAAGTTGGTAAGAAACGCCCTGGAGTTGGAGTACTTTCGCCAAACTCTCGCCGAGTGATTTCAGATTTTCTTTCAGGCGCGCGTCGGAGGTTTCAGTCAGTGCGGTGGCGGTCACATTGCCACTCGCTCTAATGTTGCCAATAACATCCAAGCGGGCGGTGGGTGTACCAACGGCACCCAAACCGAGACAGCCGGTCTTGATTTGCGAGTTGCCGCCGACATTAATCGGCGCCGGTTTGTTGCCGCCCGGCGCCACCGCAGTCGGTCCGGCCCAGGTGTAATCATCTAACGCGCCGCAAGATTCGGAGACAATCCGGTTGACGATCTCAAGAGGCAATGAAAACTGGGCGGTTGGTTGAGGCCCCGTCGCCAACTTGCCGGTAACCACCGGGGTAATGGAGGTGGTTAAAGCCGCCTCCGTCGCCGTTATGCTTAAAGTGACGGTGCAAGACGGCGAAGAGTTGCCTAGAGAACAAAAGGTTGGGGAGAAGCTGGCGCTCACTCCGGTGGCCGGCAAACCAGAAATGCCCAAGCCGGTGCCGCTGAAACTGACCAAGCCGGAAGTGTTACTATTGTTCCGGGTAACCGTAATGGTTGTGCTCACCGGACCACCGCCCTTGACCGCCACCAATCTGGCGGGATTGGCTGCCAAAGAAAAACCTGGCGTGTCCGGCAGAGCGCAATTGGGAGTGAATTGGACCAAATTTGACGAAACGCCGTTCGAAACCCAAGCGGTATAAAGTTGACCATTAGCCAAGACCAGCGGGCTAATAGTGTTTGCTCCGCCGGTGGCCTGGTCACCGACTCCGGCCAGCAATTCAGTGCCGTTGTCAATGTGCTTATTCCAAAACGGGGGCAGGGGAATGACATACTGACCAGCGAGAATGCCAACGTCAAGATTACTGCTATCGCCACTCCAGGTCAGTTTGACTCCAGTTGGCAAACCGGTAGTGGCATTACATTGAACATCGGCTGGATTCAACACCGCCGGCATGATTGCGGTGGCGCCACGATAACCGGTGTTGCCGATGGGAGTGGAGTATGGATTAAGTCCGGGCAGAGCGCCGGTATTCGCTTGCGTCTCAACCGCATATTGATAAACTGTGCCCGTCACGACATTATCACTATCGTCGTAAGTGGTCGTTCCGGCGGTAACTAAATACTGTCTCGCGTTACCGCTCGAGTCAGTTCGAGTGATTCGGTAACCGCTAATGCGAGTGTTGCCTACCGGCGCTGACCAAGTAATCCGAACCCTATCGTTAAAAGTCCCGTCAGAGGCCGCCACGTTACTCGGCGGCAGGGGCGGCTGGTAACCAATCTTGGTCACCGTTGACGGACTCCACCAAAGTTGCCCCCCCGGCCAAGAAACCCCAAAACCGGAGGCGGCGAAAACTCTGAATTCGTAAATTTGCCCGGCGATTGCCGGAGTGAACAAATGTTCCATCACGGCATTGCCTTCTTTATTTATGTCTCTCAAGTCACTCCAAACATTATTACCCTCAGCCGTCCATTCCCGACCCTGAAGTCGATACTTGAGCGGCCATAAATTCCAGGTGCCGCTTGGCGACGAGAACCATCGAATCTGGAAAGTGCCCGGGATATAATTTGAATTTATTGTAAAACCCGCGTCCGTCGGGGCCTGGGGTGGGGCTTTGTAACCAAAAAGGGAATTTTGACCTGGCACCAAATCATCTTCAAGATTGGTGCCGCAGGCGGCCAATCCACCAGCAGGAGAGACAGCGCCAATAGCAAAAGACACTTTTCCGCCGGATGGGCGCTCGGGGCCGTCATCAAAATACCAAGTTGCCGAAGAGAACTGACCGTTGCCCGTTAATTGGTTCCAGGTGGCATACTGGCCGGTGTAATAGTCATCACTGCAAGCGGTAAGGGGGCTCCCGTCGTAGCGGGCATACAACCTAAAAATTCGATTGCCAAACAAAGTGTCGTCAAAATTAAAACCAATAATGTGTTGCGAACTATAACCCTTTACGGCGGACAAACTACTAAAAGTTACCGCCTCAGCGGCGCGGGGGGCGAGGAGGGAGACGAGGGCGAGGGCGAAAATGGTGGTTGTTAAGAAACCGAACTTGGACATTTTAATTTTGTTGGACATAAATAATGGCTTAGCTTTTGCTAATGCTCAAATTATAGCAGTCGGCTCCCGCCACCGCCACCAGAACCGCGGGGGCGCGTGTGGATAAACGACCGCTGGTTGCTTGTCAATCAACCTTATGATAAACTAACCTCGTCCTGTCCGCGCCCGGTGCTCGGACAATTTTTAAAAACTAAAACCTAACACCTACAACCTAAAACCTAATTTATGTTGGACTTAAAAGCGCTCAAGTTGGCGCTGGAACAATTGGAGGAGGAACGCGGCATCCCGCGGGAAAAAATCGTGGGCGCGATTGAAGACGCTTTGGTCGCCGCCTACAAAAAGGATTACGGCAAAAAAGGTCAGATTATCCGGGCCAAGTTTGATTTGGAAACCGGCGCCACCGAGTTTTATCAAGTCAAAATCGTGGTGGATGAAAGTATGTTAAAGGCGGAGGAGACCACCCCGCCTCCGGCACCCCTCCTTACCAAGGAGGGGGAGGGGGTGGTGGACGAGCGCGTCGTTTGGAGCGACGAGCAACACATCTTGCTCGCCGACGCTCAAAAAATTAAAAAGGAAGTCAAAATCAAAGACGAGCTCACTTTCCCGCTGGAAGCCAAGGATGATTACGGCCGGATTGCCGCTCAAACCGCCAAGCAAGTGATTATCCAGCGAATCCGCGAAGCCGAGCGCCAGTCGGTTCTGGCCGAGTATTCCGGCCGCGAGGGCGAAATCTTGAACGGCAAAGTTCAGAAAATGGAGCGCGGCAATGTCTTCGTTGACCTCGGCCGGACCACCGGTCTCCTCGCTCGCGAGGATCAAATCCCGGGCGAATATTATCGTCAGGGCGAACGACTGAAGGCCTATCTTTACCAAGTGGAAGAGACGCCGCGGGGCGTCAACCTGCGCCTCTCGCGCGCTCATTCCAAGTTCGTGGAACAACTCTTCGCCGTGGAAGCGCCGGAGATTGCTCACGGCACGGTGGAAATCCGGGCGATTGCCCGCGAGCCCGGCTCGCGGACCAAACTGGCCGTCGCCTCGCGCGACCCGAACATTGACCCGGTCGGTTCCTGCGTCGGCCAGCGCGGCGTCCGCGTCAATACGGTGATTGCCGAACTGGGCGGCGAAAAAATCGACATCATTGAGTGGTCCGACCGCGCCGAGCAATTTATCGCTCACGCGCTTTCGCCGGCCAAAATCAATCAGGTAACGCTCCATCCGGAAGAAACGCGGGCGGAAATTTTGGTCGAGCCGGACCAATTCTCGCTGGCCGTCGGCAAAGGCGGCCAGAACGCCCGCCTCGCCGCCAAACTGACCGGTTGGAAAATCGACATCGTTTCGCCTAACATGCCACCGGCTCCGACTCCGGCGCCGGAAGAAAAAATTACCAGCGATAATCAATAAATAATCATGCCCATCAATAATTACCTTTGGTTAGCCCTCGGCAGCGCCGCACTGGCTATTGTGTACGGTTTGGCGACCGTCCGCTTGGTGCTCAAGCGGCCGGCCGGTTCGGAACGGATGCGCGAGATTATGACGGCAATTCAACAAGGCGCCCGCGCCTATTTGAACCGTCAGTATCAAGTTATCGGCGTCATTGCCGTCGTTCTTTTTCTGATTCTTTGGCAAACGCTCGGCCTCCTGACGGCGCTCGGCTTTCTCACCGGCGCCGTCCTCTCCGCTTTGGCCGGTTACATCGGGATGAATGTCTCGGTCCGAGCCAACGGGCGCGTCGCCGAAGCGGCGCGACAGGGCCTCGCGCCGGCGCTCGCTCTCGCCTTCCGCGGCGGTTCGGTGACCGGCCTCCTCGTCGTCGGCCTCGCTCTCCTCGGCGTCACCGGCTTCTTCGCCCTCACCGGCGAGGTTAAGGCGCTCATTGGTCTCGGCTTCGGCGCTTCGCTCATTTCCGTTTTCGCCCGACTCGGCGGCGGCATTTACACCAAAGCCGCCGATGTCGGCGCCGACCTCGTCGGCAAAGTGGAAGCCGGTATCCCCGAGGACGACCCGCGCAATCCGGCAGTTATCGCCGACAATGTCGGCGATAATGTCGGCGATTGCGCCGGCATGGCCGCCGACCTTTTTGAAACCTACGCCGTCACTTTGGTGGCGGCAATTTTGCTCGGCCAACTACTCTTCCCCAACTTTGCCGCGGCCCTCATTTATCCGCTCGCCCTCGGTAGCGTGGCGATTATCGCTTCCATTATCGGCACTTGGTTTGTCCGACTCGGCCGAAGTAAAAACATTATGGGCGCCCTTTACCGCGGCCTGATTGCCGCCGGCATTTTGGCCGCCGCCGGTTTCTATCCGCTGACGCAAAAATTGATGGCCGGCAACGGTCTCTACTCGCCGAACGCCCTCTTTGCCTGCACGCTCATCGGTCTCGGCGTCACCGCCCTCCTCGTCGTCATCACCGAGTATTACACCGCCACCAAATATCGGCCGGTTCAATCCATCGCTCTGGCCTCGGAATCCGGTCACGGCACCAACATCATCCAAGGTCTGGCGATCTCAATGAAGGCGACGGCTTGGCCGCTCCTCACCATCGTCGCCGGCATTTTGGCCGCTCACTATTTCGCCGGTCTTTACGGCATCGCCGTGGCGGCGACCAGTATGCTCTCGCTGGCCGGCATCATCGTCGCCATTGACGCTTACGGTCCGATTACCGACAACGCCGGCGGCATCGCCGAGATGGCTGATTTGCCCGAAAATGTCCGCGAGATTACCGACGCGCTGGACGCCGTCGGCAACACCACCAAGGCGGTGACCAAGGGCTACGCGATTGGTTCGGCGGCGCTGGCGGCTTTGGTTCTCTTCGCCGCTTACACGCAAGAGTTCACTAATCTCGGCCACGAATTGGTCTTCGCTCTCGGCGATCCGAAGGTGCTGGTCGGTCTCTTCCTCGGCGGTTTGCTCCCCTACTATTTTGCCGCTCTTTCAATGGAAGCGGTGGGCAAAACCGCCGGTCGGGTGGTGACGGAAGTTCGGCGTCAGTTCCGCGAGATTGCCGGGATTATGACGGGCCAAAACAAACCCGATTACGCCACCTGCGTCGACATCGTCACCACGGCGGCGATTAAACAAATGATTGTGCCGGCGCTGATTCCGGTCCTGGCGCCGCTCCTCGTCGGTTGGCTTTTGGGGCCGGTGGCTTTGGGCGGTTTATTGGTCGGCAGTATCATCACCGGTCTTTTCCTCGCCATTTCCATGACTTCCGGCGGCGGCGCTTGGGACAACGCCAAGAAGTTGATTGAAGGCGGCGCCTACGGCGGCAAGGGCTCGGAGGCCCACAAAGCGGCGGTAACCGGCGACACCGTCGGCGACCCTTACAAAGACACGGCCGGGCCGGCGATTAATCCGATGATTAAAATTCTCAACATCATCGCCTTGCTAATCGTCGGCTGGTTAGTATAATCAAAACATTATGACCAAACAAAAATTGCTTTCGCTTCTTGTGTTATCAACTTTGGTTCTGCCGCTCGTCGGCTTGGCCCAATCGGCGG
>Ga0209542_10016138_pt1 | contig 12434 bp, 15 predicted proteins | sample RifCSPhighO2_01_FD_184028 | JGI IMG/M metagenome (GOLD analysis project Ga0209542, IMG submission 184028) | Soil microbial communities from Rifle, Colorado - Rifle CSP2_plank highO2_0.1 (SPAdes) (version 2) | ecosystem: Environmental > Terrestrial > Deep subsurface > Rock core/Sediment ...
CACGATACCAAGGACAAATCCACCCGCTTCTCCGTCACGGAGGAACAAATGGGCGGCAACGGCAAATTCCTCAAGGGCAACACCGAGGTTGAGACACTGTGGTTTGATGAGCGACTCTTCCGCGTGAAGTTGCCTGTCAAAGTTGAACTCAAAGTTACCGAGGCTCCGCCGGATGTCCGCGGCAACACCGCGCAGGGTGGCTCAAAAATAGTGGAACTTGAAACAGGGGCAACACTCGATGTCCCGATGTTCGTCAAACAAGGCGATGTCGTCCGCATCAACACCGAAACCGGCGAGTACGTTGAGCGGGTGTAATTATTGCACGCAGCCGGAACTCATGGTAGCGTCTCACTCAAGGTCTTTTTTGGGGAGCGTGCCATGGCGGCAAAACGTGGAAGGCCGGCAAAAGGAAATAGCGAGCCAAGGTATACTCGTCGCTTTCAGCTAAAACTTAGGAGCGACGACTGCGAACGTCTCGAGCGAATAAAACGGCGCAAAGGAATGACTTCTTGGAGCGACGTTCTTCGAGACGCAGTCCGTAAACTTGACGAGAGCCTGAACGAAAGCGGACCGACTTGAAAGAGAAGTCGGTCCGTTAAATTTTACTTCTGCACGTAGGGCAGAAGGCCACAACTCTCGGCTCGCCGACGCTCGCCTCGGTCGCAGCCCCCACCTCGCGGTCGCGCGAGCTCGCGCGACATCGCTCCGGTCGCTCTTGCCTTCCGAACGCTACGCGTTCTACAAAAAAAGAAAGCTCGGTTTGTCACCGGGCTTTGCTTTTATTTCTGAATGAAAGGCAAGAGCCCCATGAAGCGGGCGCGCTTCACTGCGGCCTCGACGGCGCGCTGTTGCTTGGCCGTGAGACCTGTGCGCTTTTTGCCCATCACGCGACCGTGCGGATTGACAAATTGCTTGAGAAGGTCGACGTCTTTGTAGTCGACGTGCCGGATATCATTTTGTGTGAGAATGTTTGCCATATGATTTGATATTTGTATTTACTACGTACTACGTACTACGTTCTACCAACTACTTACTGTCTAAAAAGGTATATCGTCGGGATTAATGTCGTCTTTCGGGTAGTCGATGCCCGTGCCTCCCGAAGCAGGAGCCTCGTCGGCGCCTTCGTCCTGCTTGCGAGAGCCGCCGCCCGAGCCTGAACTGCGGGGACCGAATTGTACCGTTTCGGCGACGACTTCGGTGCGGTATTTCTTCTCTCCGCTCGTTTTATCGTCCCAGCTACGTGTCTGGATGCGACCCTCCACGTACGCCGAGCTTCCCTTCTTGAGGTATTGATTCACTGTGTCGGCCTGACGGCCGAAGACGACGACATTGTGAAAATCGGTCTGCTCCTGCTTCTTGCCGTCGCGGTCCTTGTAGACGCGATTGGTGGCGAGAGAGAAATTGCAGACATTCATACCGCTCGGGAGCGCACGGAGCTCCGGGTCGCGGGTAAGATTGCCAAATAGTATCGCTTTGTTGATGTACATGCTAGTTTTTCTTACGAGCGGAGCTGAGTTAGAAACAACTTGCACCCAGCACCTTTTAAGTTCGTTGTGCTACATTGTTGATGGTACATTTTTTCCATACTTTGGGCAAGAAGTGAAATAGCGTGAAAAGGTGCTGGGTCAGTTCGATATAGTCGCTCGCTATTGCTCGCTCGTTATCTCACTGAGCGCTTTGTCGAGATCCACCTCGGAAATCGGTGCGGACACTTCCTCCTCGCGGCGCGGTGAACTGCGGATGGTGTCGGTGCGCTTCACTTCTCGAAGCGTCGGGGCCTTCATACGGGCGCGCGTTTCCTCGCGGACCGTACGGAAAACGATATGGCGCAAGATATTGGCGTCGGCCTTCAGTGTCTCTTCGAGCATGTCGGCGATGGCGACCGGTGCCTCGAATTTTACCCAGCCGAAGTAGCCGCGGTCGTGCGATACACGGCGGTCGCCTTCGCGCGCCTCCATCGGGTATGCGAGTTTCGTGAGCGTCGGCGCGCCTTCGGCGATGAACGAGCCGCCGGCCTTCTCTATCGTCGCGCGGATGCCGCCGACGACTTTCTCAAGATTTTCCTCGGCAATCGTCGGGATGACGTGGTAGCCGACTTCGTATATGCGAACAATCGGTTCTGCACCGGTTTCATTCATTTCCTGCACTACTGCCTCCGCCATATGTCCGCAGACTCTATCACAGGCCACGGGGCGCCGCAAGAATCACCGGATACCGAAAACGCGCTTGGCGTTGGCCATAATTTGGGCACTCACCTTTTCAAGATCCTCACCCCGGATTTCCGCGATTTTTCGGACGACATGTTCTACATATGCAGGCTCATTTCGCTTGCCGCGATGCGGCGCGGGTGTGACATACGGTGCGTCTGTTTCGGAGAGAAGCATGTCGAGCGGGGTATTTTTGATGACTTCGTCGTAGTCATGTGTGAATGTGATAACCCCCGTGAAGCTAAGTGTGAAGCCAAGGTCGAGGAATTTCTTGGCGATATTCCAATCCCCCGCAAAAAAGTGCACATCGCCGCGTACTTTCGCGTGTGATTTGATGACCTCAAGCGCATCCTCATACGCATTTCTGATATGGAGCATGAGCGGCTTGCCGAGTTTGTTCGCAAGCTCGATTTGTTCGATGAACACTTTACTTTGTAAAGCTTTCGTTGATTCATCACATCGATAATAATCGAGTCCGCACTCGCCCACCGCGATGACGCGTGGTGACTTCCCCAGTTCTTCGTATGCAGCCATATCGAATACTTCGCCACGCGAGGTAAATTCTTTGCCGCCATCTCCTAATTCCTGTGCATCGTGATACGACTTACTCGTGTGGATGGGGTGCAAGCCGATGGTCGCGTACACATTGTCGTATTTCTCGGCAAGCTCGACTGCCGAGCGTGAAGTGTCGAACTGCGTACCGACAACATTCATCCCCACGCCCGCCTCACGCGCGCGCAAAATCGTCGCTTCTCTGTCATCGTTGTACGCGACAAAATTCACGTGAGTATGACAATCAAAAAATTTCATATTTATTGATGAAGCTCCAAGCTCCAAAATCCAAGTTCCAAACAAACAGAGCAAAAACTCATAATTTAGAAAGAATGGAACTGAAAATCTTTAGCAACTCGACAGATTCTCTGATTAGGCTGTCCCGCTCCTTCGCAAGGTCATTTTCCACGCGTTCAAACATTTGTAGCCAGTATCTTGACTCTTTAGCCTCTTTTCTGCAGATTTTGACGCGCATGCCGAAATCCTTTTTGCTCAAGGACTCATTCGCCTCTATGTAGTTTGCTCCGACTGACCCGGATGAGCGAACGACTTGTTTTGCATCCTCATTGTTTGCTATATCCTTCGGAAGCTTTCGTACGAATCGACGTACATTCATCGCAAACAACCGCGTTCTCTCCTCCAGGTCATTTTTGTATTGTTTCTTTTCTTGAGGTTTATCCATTGTGGTTTTGTTTGGATTTTGGAGCTTGAGTTTTGGAGCTTACTCCTTGCGCGGGAAGAGATTCGCGGGTTTTTTGTTGGCAAGTACCGCTTCTTTTATCGCGGCACTCGTGTGCGGCATGAAAGGGCTCAGCATGCGGGCGATTGCATAGAGGTCGAGGGCGAGTTCAGCTATCAGCTGTCTCCCCATGTCGGGATTAGTTTTCACCAATTTGAAGGGCTCTTCTTTGACGATTTTGTGGTCGAGCATTTGCACCTGCGAACGCACAAACTCCAGCGCACGGTTGTATTCGAACTTTGCCAATGCGTCCTCGTATTCGCCGTGGAAACCTGCGGGCGCAGGATGTTCCACGGGCGCGGACAGGTGCGACGCCGCGAGTGTCATTATGCGCGCCGCCAAGTTGCCGATGCCGTTGGCGAGATCGGCGTTGTACGCCTCCTTGAAACGCTCCATAGTCACGTCGGAGTCTTCAAAGGGGTGCACATGCCGCGCCAGAAAGTAGCGGAGCGCATCGGTGCCGTACTCGGCCACAATAGTAAGCGGGTCGATTACATTGCCGATACTCTTTGACATTTTCTGCCCGCCGCTCGTGATGAAGCCGTGGTAGATGACTTGCTTGGTGGTCGGGAGCCCAGCGGAGAGCAGCATTGCCTGCCACATAATCGACTGGAAGCGCACTTGGTCTTTGCCGGCAAGCTGTAGCGTCTCCCCATTGACCCAGTATTTCTCGAACAAACACCCTTCGGGCTTGCCCTGCGTAGCTTTAGCGGAGCAGGGCCAACCGAGCGTCGAGATGTAATTGGTAAGTGCGTCAAACCACACGTACATCACCTGCGAGTCGTCGCCGGGGACCGGAATGCCCCACGACATCTTTTCTTTGACGCGTGAAATACTGAAGTCTTCGAGCCCTTTCTTCACGAAATTGATAGCCTCCTGCCGGCGCCACTCGGGCACAACGGCACCCTCCGCGCCGAGGTACTCCAGCAACCTATCCTGATATTTGCCGAGTTTGAAAAAATAGTTCTCCTCTTCTATCTCGACGAGATCCATCGTCGGATGATTCGGGCACTTGCCGTCCACGAGGTCGCCCTCTTTGACGAACGCTTCATCGCCGACGCAGTAGAGGCCTTTGTACTTCTTTTTGTAGATATCATCTGACTTGTCGCAACGCCGCCAAAGCTCCTGCGCCGCCGCGATATGATTCGCATCTGTTGTGCGGACGAACGCATCATACGAAAGATTGAGCGCGCTTTTCAGCTTCTTGAACTCCCCCGCAAAATAATCGACGTATTCCTGCGCATCGCGCCCCTCCTCTTTCGCTTTCTGAAATATTTTCTGACCGTGCTCGTCGGTCCCCGTGTTAAAAAAAACGTCATCCCCTGTCAGGCGACGATAGCGCGCGAGAATATCGGCCTGCACCATCTCGAGCGCGAAACCGATATGCGGCTCCGCGTTCACGTACGGTAGGGTCGTCGTGATATACAGCGGCTTCGGCATAGAATCAGCTTGCCTTCGGCAGGTTTCCTCGTTCGATGTCACGCACGAATTCCTGTAGCGCCGCCGCGACCGGAACCGAGAGAATAACGCCGAGAAAGCCCGCGAGCTCCGCCCCGACAATGAGCGCAAGAATGACGAGAAGCGGCGGCACCCCGACGACCCGCGTCACGACGAGCGGATAGATAAGATGGTTCTCGAATTGCTGCACAATGACATAAAGTGCGATGGTGAGAAGGCCAAGCGGCGCGCCGCCGGCGACGAATGCGACGGTAACGGCCGGCACTGCGGCGAGCATTGGTCCGAAAACCGGAATTATTTCGAAGACCGCTGCGATGATCGCAAGCACGAGCGCGTGCGGCACTCCAAGAATCGTGAGGCCGAGGTATACGAGCACGCCCACAATGAGCGCGAGCATCAGCTGGCCCTGCATCCAGAGACCTATTTTGTGCTGGGAGCGGCGCCACAGACCCAATACATAGTCCTGATGCGAGCGCGGCGTCACGATGCGGAGAAAGTCATCGACACCCGTTTCGATGACCGCAAAGTAGAACGAGAAAACGATAATGAGTACAAAAGAAAAGACACCGCCGAATATCTGGCTCGCCGCCGTCACCGCGTTGCCGAAGACGCCGCCGAGGTCGAAGACATTCCGGATGCTCGCCATGATGTCCGCCGCCGAAATGCTGGACGGCGCGGGAATGCCGAGAATGCTGGCGTACTGATCGAACGCACCGGTGCGGTTGAACGCTTCGAGGTACGAGGGGAGTGATGAGAGGAAGGTTGCGAAGTCGGCCAAGACCGACGGGAGGAAGAAATAGAAGAGTACGAAAAAGCTTCCCATCATGAGCAGGTAAATCATGAGGACCGCGAAAACCCGCGGTATCTTGCGACGCACGAGTGAATGCACCCCCGGTTCTATTGCCGAAGCAATGACGACGGCGGTCAAGATGATGAGCGCAACGCTGTAGAGCTGGAGGATCAGCCACGCGAGACCGAGGATAAGGATGGTCTTCACTACCGTCCCCGATGTAATGGAAATATTGAAGTTGCGCCCCTCCATATATGGGGCATCGTAACACCCCATTAGAAAACGCGGAAGCTAAGGCGAAAAAACACTTCCGACCATTTTTCTAACGGGGCACGTGACGAGCCTAAACGGCTAGCCGCGCGGGCAATTCCGCAACAGCGATCCTCTCTTGCTCCCCCGTATCGCGATTTCGCACTGTCACCGTATCTTTCAGGTTTGCTGTCTCGCCGAGCGTGTCGAAGTCGATAGTGATGCAGTACGGCGTGCCGATTTCATCCTGACGGCGGTACCGCTTGCCGATATTGCCGTTGTCGTCCCACATCACCTGCGGTATCTGCTTTTTGAGCATCAGGTACACCTCGCGCGCTTTCGCAACCAACTCGGGCTTATTTTTGAGCAACGGAAAAACGGCCGCTTTCACCGGCGCGACCGCGGAATTGAATTTCAGATACGTGCGCGGCTCGGCGCCGAGCTCGTCTTCGGTATACGCCGATGTGAGAAGTGCAAGAATGGTGCGGTCGACTCCGAAGCTGGGCTCGATGACATGCGGCGTAAAGCGCTCGCCTGACCCCTCGTCGAGATACGAAAGGTCTGCGCCCGAGCCTTTCGCGTGCGCCGTGAGGTCGAAGTCGGTACGATACGCGAGACCGTGGAGTTCTTTGCGGCCGAACGGAAAATCAAATTCAAAATCAATCGTCCGCTTGGAATAATGCGCCCGGTCTTCCGGTGCGACTTCAAGTTCGTGGACGGCGCCGCGCGCAACGCCGACGGCATCGTTGAAGGCGTGTACATTCTTCCTCCATTCTTCAAACGAGCTTTCCCATTCGGATGGTCGAACGAAATACTCAATCTCCATTTGCTCGAATTCTCGTGAGCGGAAAGTAAAATCGCGTGGCGCAATTTCGTTGCGGAAGGCTTTCCCAATCTGCGCGATGCCAAAGGGAAGCTTCGGATGGAACGAATCAACGACATTTTTGAAATTGACAAAGATACCACCAGCGGTCTCTGGCCGCAGGTAGGCAGTCGCTGCCTCCGCGGCCGCGCCCACCGACGTGCTAAACATTGTGTTGAACATCTTGCCGTTCTCGAGCGGGTCGGCAAATCCCGCAACGTGTCCACTTGCTTTCCACGCCTCCGGATTCATTACGATCGCAGCATCCACTCCGCACATGTCGTCACGCTCTTGTACGAACTTCCGCCACCACAGCTGTTTGATGTTGTTCTTGAGTTCCACTCCTAACGGACCGTAATCCCAAAACCCCGAGAATCCCCCGTATATCTCGGAGCCCGGATAGATAAAGCCGCGGCGCTTGCAGAGCGAGATTATTTTTTCCATCGTTACTTCCGACATAGTCAGAAGTTTACCGCACATTGTAGGCAAATAGAATGGCCGAAATCGGTGCGCGAGAGCGCATCCCAGATAGGCATCGGCCGCTAGCTTGCGAGTGCATTCGTTAGTATTTTCTCAATGTCTTCGTCGGTTTCGTAAGAATGCACCTCAATCCCAGAGTCTCCTTGGATGATCCCCGTGAGTTTAAGCTCGTACTCCCCACGATGTAGAGCAATGACTCGTTTCTTGAGAGCAGTTGCACGACCAATAAGGTAGCCGACTCCGTGCGCTGGCGTAGTTACTTCTGCGACAACGACATCACTTTTCCCGAGAGCGTCCAACTCGCGCTCGAGGATTTCTTTATTCGATATGTTCGTCTCTCCGTATTGCGACATTGCCTCATCTGCCACGTGCTTTGAAAATACCGTGCCGTACTTTTCCAGTGCTTGTACAATCGAAGCGTAACTCGGCTGTTGCGCGCGCCCTCCCCTGATTGCCGCAGTAAAGAATATGTTCATAGTTTTTCTGTGTAGGCGAGCGTGCGATCTTTTCCCTGCTTCCAAAGTGTATCGAAAAGATTTTTCTGCATGTCGTATAGAGCTTGGTCTTCTACGAGTACTGCCGTAGGCTCATACTCGTCATAATAACTCGTATAGAGCAGTTTTCCATCGTACAGCGTAAGGTCTACACTAAATGGCATGACAACCCCTTCTTTGATGGTACGAAATTGCGTAAAGTCATCGTAGCCTCGGCTCTTGAGAAACTGTAAGGCATCGCCGCCTTCAAAGAAGAGCACCTTCTTCTGTATCTTACGCGCAACACGTCGGCGTTCGTATGCATCCCGCGTCTGAAGTGCTGACTTTTTCCCTCCGAGAACTTCGTAAGAAAAGATTTCCTTCGGTTTCGAGAGGATGATGTCCTCAAGCGCCTTTTGATATTCCTCCAACCCTTCGAATGTCCGCACGTTCGGGCGCTTCCCCGCCAACTGGTAGCGATGTTTAAGCCGAGGAATTAATTCCCGAACCGCGCCAGTCTCACGTTCGAATTCCCGCTCCTTATGTGCCAAGAGGTCATACAGTCGCTCCGGGTTTTCTGCAACATATACGGTCCGCCATCCATCCTTTTTAGCGGAAACTAATCCACGAGTCATGAGTTGTTTCAGTACGTAGTAGAGCATCGTGCGCGGGAACGACGTGCGAGTACCCAGCTCCTGCACGGTGCTGCGCGGATGGCTCAGCATCTGCGTATAGAGGAGCGCCGCATCCTCGCCGAGGCCGAGCTCCTGAAGCGTCCGCGTCGCTGTATCTCTTTTGGGCTTCTGTCTGGCCATATTCTGAGTATACCAACGATATTGTAAAATGAATATTTACAAACTACGCATTCTCAATAGACGTTGTATCATAGTGGCTATATCTTGTCAAACAGGCAAACGTCTGGATCAGTGTCTGGGCGTGTTTGACAAACCAAATAGGGTGCGGCTATGGTCGAATCGAGTACTGCAAGAGTGCTCCAGGCGCTTATCGTGCAAGACGAAATTGCGCGCGGTCTACCCCTACCGAGCTACGGGTACCCAGGAGATGCTTGTAGAGACATCCCTACTGCGGTAAGAGCGGTTATTCCGGCATTCAGCGGAGCGGACGTGCGAACCGGGCTACGACTAGTTCCGCCACCGGGCTACTACTTTCGAATCGTCGGGAAAGGAAGTTCGGCGTTTGTCGGGCTGTTTTTCGCGCTCGAAATCATCGACCCCACCTATCGCGGCGAAGTAATCCTATACCCGTGGAACGCATCGCCGAAAGATGTGGTCGTCGAACGCGGTCGATCCATCGCTCAACTCGAACTTCTCCCGATTACGCGGTACGAGTGGAACAAAATCGACATCGGTCAGTTGGACAAAACCGAACGTGACCAGGGCAGAATGGATTCTACGAAAACGGGCATTCTGTCTCAATCAAGTTGACAGACAAGCACAGAAAGGAGCGAAAACGATGAAGGCTCTCTGGGTTGATTCGAACGGCGTCTTGAACGCCCGAGCCGGTACGTATATCAACGACAGTATCGCTGAAGCAATTGAACTCTCAGCGAACGAAGGCCGATTGGTTACGTTTTACGCCTGTTGGGGTGTGACCGTAAATGTCCGGGCTGATTCAAATGCTGAACTAATTCTTCGTGATTGGGAGCGAGCGGCGGACGAAAAAATCCCGAAAAATATCGGTCCTTACCCGACTCCGGACCTCTCGAGAGAGGAGCGGAAGAGCGATATGCGGATTAATGCCGCAAATCTGAACGATTGGCGAACGAGAGAAGTTGCACGAAAAGCGGAGAACAGAGCTAAGCGCGAAGCGTTCGAGACCAAATTTGCAAGCGTTCCGATTGAATTGATAGACACGGCTTGGTGGGATGAGCTCCACAATATGGCTACAGACGATAGCGACAAAGAGCTATTGGCTATTGCAGGGCTTTGGGCACGTCTTATGCAACTCAAAATCGCCAATGGGGAAAAACTCGAAGAGGTAGCTTGGACGACACTCGTGGAGGCGTGTATGAATCGCGATGCTCGCGATGTAGCCAAAGATGCCGTTGCCGCGCTCTCGCTTTGCTGGAAGTACGGTGAGCAACTCGAACGATTGTGGAGCACTTCACAAACCCGTAAAGGAGTAGCCCGATGAATGGGAAAGCATTCGACGAAATGTGCAAGAAGTATGGCTGGAGCGACGAGAATCCACCGCCGCTGTATGTAGGTGACCGCGGTTGGTCCATGGACCGAGTGTGGCGGGAGGACGAAATCTACGAAGTCCTCAATGCAGACATGTACGCAGAGCCGCCGCGCCAAGCCAGCAAGGAAACATTGACGGCTCTCAGCGCCTTGATCGAGGAGACCGAAGAAGCGACCAGGAATAATCCCGAAACTCGCGCGGGTATGACCTGGATCGAACAGAGCAAATTCTATCAAGGACTGGTCACCACGTGGTTTCGCGTGACGAAGAACCAAATCGTGTGACGATACCCCGGGCGCTCAGTGTGCCCGGGGAGATTTATTTAGTGATAAACTTAGAAAACTAACTACATAGTATGAGACAACAAAAAATTAAAGACATTCTTACGTTCTTGCGACGGAGCAAAAATCTTGAGTCAGTCGAGAGATATGGCTCATCTCTACGCGATAAGAAAAATACCGTTGCCGAGCATTCGTGGCGGCTCGGCCTTATGGCGCTTGTTATCGGGACGGAATGCAAGGTGCGGGTGGATACCAATCGAGCCCTTGTCTTGGCCCTTCTTCATGATATCGCCGAAGCAAAGACGGGAGACATAGATGCGTACGAACAGATACTCGCAGGGAAACAACTCGTCGAAGATAAATCCAAGATGGAAGAGTCCGCAGTACACGAGATGACCGACGACCTACCCTTCGGAGACTGGATTTACAGTCTGTGGAGAGAATATGAGGACCAAGTAACTGTTGAATCGAAATTTGTTAAAGCGCTCGACAGAATAGAAGGATTCCTTCACATCTCGGAAGGTGGTGTCGAGGTCTACATTCCAAAAGAATTTCATGCCGATTACGCCAACAAGGCAGTGGAGGCATTCGACGAAGCTACGTACCACTTCCCGGAACTCAAGGACTTACTCGATGCGGTTAAAAGTGACCTCCGCGAACAGTTCGAGCGCGCTGGAGTGAAATGGATTGACGGAGCTAGAGAAATTTCAACGGCAATCGACACGGGATAACGCCAAAAAACCTAGGAGTGCTTTTCGTTTAGTTTATCCCAATCCCACGCGCGAGCTTTGTTGTAATCGAGCTTCTCTAATACCGCTTCCTCGACATTTACGCCAAGTACACCGCAAAGGTGGAGGACTCGTTGAATGACATCGCCCATCTCTTCCGCAAAACCATCTTTGCCATTAATGTTTTTCTGGCGATACGCGTCATACGCTTCAGATACTTCTGATTGAATGAGCGCGATTTTTTCCGCAACATTTATTTCTTCCGGCTTTGTTCCGAACCCCTTTTCTTCAGCCTGTTGCATAACCAGCTTTGTGAGCTGTTCCAAAGTTATTTTATCCGAAACGTTTGACATATTAATGCGTCGAGTTTGATTGCGCTATTTGACTACGGTCGCATTTGCGGGGGCGAAGCCGGGGTCCGTCCCGACAATAGTCTCGCCCGAGGACTTGGAAACCGTCGCGAGGTTCGTCGTCACATTCGGTGCGGTCGTCCGCGAAATGCTCGCGCCGGTCGCCGCATCAAGGCCTCTCAAGGTCACGTTTTGCACGAGAACAGGCTGGTCGCCTATCTGACTCGTCGAGGGCGTGAAGCCGATGGCGATAGCAAGTTGCCGCGGTGTGGTAGAGCCGATACCGGTGCCGGGGAGAATGTCTCCTACATCCCATGAAAACGTGCCGTCCGTCTGGTTGAAAGAAAGTTTCTCCGACGCGGGCGCGTGCGAACCTATCCAGCGGACGTAGCTCGGTAGTGTCGCCGTTAGGCGCGCGCCGGTGATTTTGTTGGTTGAGTTGGTAATCGTAAACACAAGCCCGTAAGTCGTCTCGGTGCCGGCTTTGGGCGGCATCGGACCGCTGGAGCCGAATGGATTTGCGTAGTAGAGCGCCTGCGCATTGAGCTGCAAGTCGGTCGCAAGCTTGATAGTTTGCCGCGAAGCCGACTGGAGGTTTTGCGGTACTCCGGCTTCCGAAAGCCGCTGTCCCGCGGCGTTGACGCTGACATCAAGATGCGGATTCTTGATATTTTTGAGCGCATCGGAGCTAGGCATTTGGAATGAAAAGCTGACGGTGCCTTTCTCGCCGGGTGCGAGACTCGCGAGTGCGCCGTCGGTCGTGTTTTTGTCCCACAACACCGTGTTGTCGGTGGAGCGGAAGAACCCGTCGGCTGTTTTGACCGTCGTACCGTCTATCTCGATACCGCTAAGACGCGCAACGATGATGGCGTCGGTAATCTCGGTTGGAATGTTGTTTTGGTACGCAACGGATACCGTAATCGTGTCGCCCGGCGCGGCAATGACGCCCTTGCCGCTCGCATTATTCAGACCTATCGAGAGCCCGAGAAACGGCTGTGATATTTGCATCGCGTACGTGGTGTCGGCAAGTGAGGTGGTGATGATGTTTGACGTTGCATCGGCG
>Ga0209542_10016140_pt1 | contig 12433 bp, 18 predicted proteins | sample RifCSPhighO2_01_FD_184028 | JGI IMG/M metagenome (GOLD analysis project Ga0209542, IMG submission 184028) | Soil microbial communities from Rifle, Colorado - Rifle CSP2_plank highO2_0.1 (SPAdes) (version 2) | ecosystem: Environmental > Terrestrial > Deep subsurface > Rock core/Sediment ...
GGAGCGGTGATCTCTTTTACAATGAATGGATTGCACCCGCATGATGTCAGCGAATTACTTGATAAAGAAAATATTGCTGTTCGCGGCGGGCATCATTGCACCATGCCCTTGATGAAGAAGCTGGGTGTTCAGGGCACAACCAGAGCGTCATTGTATCTTTATACAACAAAAGAAGATGTTGATGCCTTCGTTAATGTTATACAGAACATTGTTTCTGTTGGATCGATTGATAAAGATATTGTTACCACGGAGAATTTGACGGAAGAGCAGGAAATCTATAAAGAGAATATTCTTGATCATTACAAGAATCCTCGCAACAAAAAAGAATTGGCGGAAGCGGCTGTTATTTCCAAAGAAGTAAATCCGCTATGCGGAGATGAGATAACGCTGTATCTAGATATTGAGGAAAGAAAGATTGTTGAAGCGGCCTTTACCGGAAAAGGGTGCGTCATTAGCCAAGCGTCCGCATCATTGTTTGCAGAATATGTTAATGGATTGACAGTAGAGGAAGTGCAAGAATTACAACAAAGAAACATCTTGGATCTCTTGAAAATTCCCATCAGTCATACCCGATTAAAATGCGCTTTATTGCCTCTGCGAGCCTTGCAAAAAGGAATGGAGGTTCCCGTATGCTAGAAATTATTGATTTGCATGTGCAAGTAGATGGGACGGAAATTATCAAAGGTATTACTCTTGCCTTCCACCCTGGTAAAATTCACGCGATCATGGGACCAAATGGAGGTGGAAAGTCAACCCTTGCCAATGCCATCATGGGCCACCCGCGGTATAAAATCACACAAGGAAAAATTATTCTTGATGGAAAAGACATCACCCAGGCGAAACCTGACGCACGTGCCAAGGCAGGGTTATTTCTTTCATTTCAGTATCCCGCGATTGTTGCCGGTGTAACAATAAGTAATTTTCTTCGAACAGCAATGAATACCCGCCGCGAGGAGAAGATTCCGGTACTTGAGTTCCATAAAGCACTCAAGGAAAAAATGGCGCAATTGAATCTTGATGCGTCCTTCAGCCGCAGGGATCTGCATGCTGGCTTTTCCGGGGGAGAAAAAAAACGAGCAGAAGTTTTACAATTGATGATGTTGCAGCCTAGATATGCATTATTAGATGAAACAGATTCAGGGTTGGATGTTGATGCCATCAAGACGGTAGCTCAGGGGGTCAAGCAAGTTCCCGGAATGGGGGTGATCGTGATTACCCATTACAACCGGTTCCTGCAGCATCTGACACCTGATGATGTAAGCGTGTTATATGATGGGAAAGTCGTAGCGCAGGGCGGCTATGAAGTGGCAGAGCGCATAGAAAAAGAAGGATTTGAGAGGATTATCCATGGACAAACAATCACTCATTAAAGAAGTATTTCAACAATATCAGGATCCGGAGATTGGCGTAGATGTCTGGACGTTAGGATTGATATATAATGTTACTATTAACGAAAACAGCGTGCATGTGCTCATGACGTTTACATCTCCCATGTGCCCGTACGGCCCTCATATGGTAGAAGACTTAAAGAATCTTATCAAGAGCAAAGGGATCAAAGACGTAACGATAGAGATCACGTTTGAACCTCCCTGGCAGCCTTCTGATGAAGTTAGGGAAATGCTGGGTGTATAGTTGGCTAACGATATTTTTGAGAAGTCATTTTCCGTTGCTCATGATAGTCATACAATTTGGGAAGTTGCAGTTTTTCTTTTCTCTTTTCTAAATTAAATAAGATTAAACAACCAATTAAAGAAAGTATCCCTACCAGAAGAAAGGTAAATGTAAAGCCCACAAATTCAGCAATTGCCGCACCAATGGCAGCTGTTGCTGCTGTTCCCAATCCGGTAACTGTTGAATATACACTCCATTCAAAGCTTTCTTGTTTTTTATCCAAATGAGTGCTCCATAAACCAAGCCACACAGGGTATGCTAACCCACTTCCTAGCCCTAAGAGAATTTGCGCGAGATAAATGTAATAGATATGGTTTGCAAAAATATATACAACGGGAACAACGGCAATTAAAAAAGTACCAAAAATGAGCCATTTTGTTTTGTTATTATGGCTGTCAACATATCGGGAAAAAGGAAGCTGCACAAGAGATTTTGTGATTAAAAACAAGGCGCTGGCCAGCCCTGCAGCAAAAATAGTTCCTCCAATAAGATTTTCTTTGATAAAGATAGCTAAAATAGGTTCAATTAATCCAAACCCGGTAGAAACAAAGATATCTGAGAACATCAAGAGTTTAATTACTCTGTTCATGATTGGAATGTAATCATTTGAGTATAAAAAACCTTTGTTTTGATACATACCAAATAAAAGGGAAGATTTATAAAGGAATACTATTTTTTACACGTAAATAACAGGATTAGTTGTTAAAAATCAAAACTATATATGGGATGGTTTTTCTGCTATTTCTGTCTAAAAACAACGAGGTATCAACAATGATGAGAGAAGATAATCGAAGAGGCCCACCCCGTGGAGGAGGAGGCTTCGACAGGTCTAGAAGTTTCTCTGGACCGCGAGAAATGCATAAAGCAGTTTGTGGAGAATGCGGGGTTGAATGTGAAGTGCCATTCAAGCCAACAGAAGGCAAGCCAGTATTTTGCAGAGATTGCTACAGAAAGAAAAATCCACGATTTTAGTTTGGAGGAAAAATGGAAGGAAAAGTAAAATTTTACAATAAAAGCAAAGGCTTTGGCTTCATCGAAGCAGATGATGGGAAAGATTATTTTGTTCATCAATCCGGTGTAAATGAAGGAGTAGTTCTCCGAGAAAATGACCGCGTTTCGTTTGATGTTGAAGAAGGAGACCGAGGTCCTAAAGCAGTACATGTTTCTGTATTAGAATAAAATACTTTTTTATTCTTTTTTTCTCTATTTACTGGGAAAAGATTTAAAAGCTGGATGTCTAATGCAAAGGTAAACAATAAATCATAAAAGTTCGGTGTCAGTTTGATATCGATTGGCGGAAACAGAGAAGTTATACTTATTCTGTTTCAAGTTAGTGAACTTTATTGATAAAAATTAGTGAGGAGAATACAATATGAATTTTGAAAATTTACAGATTAGATCAGAAATTGTACAAGCCTTGAAAGAGGAAGGAATAACGAGTCCTACTGATATTCAAGAAAAATCAATTCCATTGATTAAGGAAGGAAAGGATGTTGTCGGCATTTCCAGGACGGGGTCAGGAAAAACCGCTGCTTTTGGTGTTCCATTATTGGAGAAAGTAGTTCCCAGAAAAGGAGTGCAAGCTTTAGTTTTGTCCCCAACTCGGGAATTGACAAATCAGATCGCCCATGAATTGAAAAAATGGAGCAAGCATCTTAATCTAGGTATTGCCGCTGTCTTTGGCGGCGTTTCATTGGAACCGCAGCGGGAAGCCATTGCAAGATCAGAAATTGTCGTTGGAACTCCCGGAAGAATTGTTGATCATCTTTCCCGAAGGAATTTAGATCTATCAAAACTGAAAATGTTTGTCTTGGATGAAGCGGATAAAATGGTTGATATGGGCTTTATTGAACATATTGAAAGAATTCTTTCTGTGACGCCAGCACAAAAACAGATGGTTTTGTTCGGCGCAACGATTTCTGATGAGATAGATCATCTGAAAAAGAGATATATGAACAATGTGGTGAAGGTAGAAACGGAGTTACAGGTAGAAAAAGATCTATTAAAGCAGTTTTATTATGATGTGAAGACGCATGAAAAGTTTTCGTTATTAGTTCACTTGCTGCGTAAAGAGTCTACTGATCGAGTGATCATTTTCTGTTCGAAAAGAACAACTGTAGAACTAGTTCATAAAAATTTACAGTTGCAGAATATAAAAGCAGGGATGATTCACGGTAAAATGAGACAAAGTAAAAGGTTGGAAGTTATCAATCAATTCAATAAAGGAAAGATACGCATTTTAGTTGCTTCTGCTGTTGCTGCCAGAGGATTAGATATTAAAGATATTTCCCATGTTTTTAATTACGATCTTGCAAACGATCCGCAGGAGTACGTGCACCGGGTGGGAAGGACGGCACGTGCCGGGGAAAGTGGTAAAGCAATTACCTTGCTGTCTGAACAGGATCATGACAATTTTGGTCATATTCTGTCAAGAAATAGAATTGAGGTGGAAGCGTTGCCCCTGGAAGATTTTGCCCGCTTGCGATTTGATCGCGGACAGCGGTTTAATGGTGGTTCTACGCAGAGGAGATTTAGGTAGGGGGGTTAATAATGGAAAATCAAACCAAATTGGCAGGACTTGTGGTAGCAGTTGCTTCTGCTCTTGCTGGCAGCGGTTGTAGTGATGGATATAGCGCCATGAGAGCAGCAGAAAAAGCTGGGTGGAAAAATGTGCAGGTGGAAGATAGTGAATACTTTTTTAATTTTACATGCGAAGATGGAGAGATGGCGTATAGAATTAGAGGTGAGAATCCAAGAGGGGAACCGTCGGAAGCGACAGTTTGTTGCGGTTATACCACGGCATTGAAAGGATGCACTATACGCTATGAGTAAATATTACAGATTGGTTAAACCTCTTGATTTTGATAAATTTAGTACTGTTCAGAATAATTTTTATCTTAGATTCTTAGAGAAACCGCTTAATTATTATCGCTATGAAATACCTGATGAGGCCTTTGATTGTTATGACCAAGAAGAAGTAAAGTATGAGTTAATTCCATTAATGAGAATATTGCAAAAAGAGGATTATGATTTAGAAAGAAGATTAACAACATCTCTTACAAAGGGTGATAAAGAACATTGCCGTGCTGAAGCTATTGCTGAAAGTATGCAGGATTTATACCAAGCTTATTTAATTCTACGAAAATATGTTGAAGAAAATGAGGGCAAAGAGTTTGGTTTTAGTATTGTCTATCCTCCTCAAGAACCGATAGAAAATACATTAATAGAAATAAGCTTGTACCAGAAACAGAAAGCTTTCTAAAAGAGTATGTGATATAATTAGACTTAACGAAGTTATATTTTCCGGACTTTATATCTTGGTGCGAACGTATCTTACATCTAAATAACTCAAATATTTTGTATCATTAATTCTTACATAATTCTGCAAACAACTGCGTTATATCTTTATATTCCACACATTTGTGTTGATAACAATCTTGTATCCTGCTTCCATAGATTTGCATTGAATTCGCAGGAAGATGTTTCCACTCGATATTATGGGGAATGTGGATTATATGCCAATACTTCATAAAAGTCGTGAGATTATAAAAATCAGACTGTAACGGCTGTTTATATTCTGTCGTTACATATTCTTTTCCGAGGATTATATCGGCTCTTAGTGTGGCCATTGCTGCCAATGATGCGCTCGATGGGGTTGGATGATCATACGTCTGGGCTGGAATTTCCATGAAATCAATATTCTTACTCTCTATCCACTGCCCATTATGGAATTTTTGCAATTGAGTATATAAGGTTGCAATGAGGTCTTTATATTCACCTGTTTCTTCGTACAGGTAGGTTGTAAATAGGAGCACGGCAGCATAATCTTCCAAAAATTCACCGGGTTGTAGTTTTCCGTCATAGGAACTGTGATGTAATATCCCTTCTCGGTAATGTTTAGTTAGAATATTGTTGAACAAAAGATTAGCTTTGACTTTGGCCATACTATTGTTGCAATGTCTAGAGGCCATAAGAAGTCCAATCCCCGTCAGCGCATTCCAGCTGGTAATGTATTTTCTATCGGTAAATGGTTGTTTTCTTTTTTTGCGCAGACGTAATAATTTTTTTTCAATTTCTGGAAGAAAAGTATTGGTATGTTTGATAAGATGGATTTTACCATCAAAGTTTTGTTCCAGCCGGTATACGTGCTGAAATTGCTGGTATTCTTTCTCATTTAAATAGTGCTGTAATTCTGCAATGTCCCATAGATAGGTGCTGCCTTCATGATGGTCGGTGTCAGCATCGTGCGCAGCATAATACAGATCGTCTGCGTAGCTATCTTCTAAACAAGTTATTATCTTTTCGACGATAGTTTTGTATGCTGGCTTTTTGAGTATCTTATACGCTAGGCTATAGACCCACAAATGCATGGCTTGATCATAGAGCATTTTTTCAAAATGTGGAATAGTCCAGGATTCATCAATACAGTAGCGGTAAAAACCACCCTGCAGATGGTCATGCAAACCTCCTTGTGCCATTACGTCGAGGATTTTTTCAAGAATATCTTTAATCTCTCTATCTTTGTGTTGTTCATACCAGCTCAGCAAGAATAATAAGGTGTTGTGAGGCGGAAATTGAGGGCCGGCACCAAACCCGGCTCCGGTAAAATAATTTTTAATTACTTCAATAAGTTGCTGTTCTTCAACCAGTTCCAGGGCATGGGTATGGGGATGATATGTTGGTATTTTTGGGCCTTGTTGTTGATAGGACTTCTGGATGTGCTGTAGTAAGTCTAAGAATCCTGGTAAACCATAACCATCTGTGATAGGTACATAGGTTACCGCCAGAAATGGTTTTTGATCTGGTGTCAAGAACACATTCAGTGGCCATCCTCCTTGCCCCTGCGTTTCTTGCATAAAGTTCATCATGTAATTGTCAATATCAGGACGTTGCTCTCTATCAACTTTAATGCACACAAAATGCTGGTTAAGAAAAAGGGCAATTTCTTTATTTGAAAAAGCTTCCTGAGCCATGACATGGCACCAGTGGCAGGCGGCATAGCCTACTGATACCAAGATTATTTTCTGATTCTTTTTGGCATGCTCCAGTACTTCTGTAGACCATTCTTGCCAGTGGATGGGGTTATCTTTATGCTGCTGCAAATAAAGGGATGCGGCTTGGTCCAGATTGTTTTTATTGAAATTAATCATCGTTATCCAAGAGCGATATGATCTATAAAAGTTATGTCTTTTTCATCTAAATTAAAACTGAGAGAAAGGTCTTCCTGCATATGTTTTGGATGAGTAGTTCCAGTTAAAGGCAGTATTCCGATATGTTGCGCAAAACGAAAAATAATTTGCGCAGGTGTTTTGCGGTACTTTTCAACAAGAAATTTTAATTTTGGTAAGATAAAAGTATTGGCCGTGAGCAGAGAAAACCCTTGATAGATCAGGCCTTTTTGTGTGCAGAATTCGCGTACTTCTTTATCCCAGCCTAACTGCGCATAGCATCTATTTTGTACAAAAGTTGGTTTTACGACAGCTTTTTGATATAATAGCTCTAGTTGTCCAAGATTGACATTACTTATTCCAAGAGAGGTCACTTTTCCTTCTTCATGCAATGCTTCCATCTCCTGCCACACTTGCCAGTCGGCTGGTGCCAATCCTATCCAGGAAGATGGTCCATGCAAGAGATAGGAATCGATATAATTTGTCTGTAAATGTTGCAGCGAGCTTTGAAACGATTGCCGTACTTGGGTGGCATAATCCGCATGTGGATCATATGGTACTCTGTGGTCTTGTCCATCAACATATGTGAATTTGGTTTGCAGAAAGAGTTGGTCTCGGGCAATGCCGCTTTTGATGAGAGCATTACCCACTGCAGTTTCATCGTAATGTTTACGCTGATTGGCAGTATCAATCGCTCGAAAGCCCGTCTTGAGAGCAGTAAGAACAAGATTTTCCGTAGCATCTGCTTTCCAGGCAGTACCATAGATAATAGGTGGAATATTCATGTACTTTCTTATTTTTACTCCGCAGCGTTGTGGATGCTTATTTTCATCTATATACTTTATTTTTTTCTTTTCATGAAGAGATGAATAATAACTGCTTTTAATAAAGGAAGCAATGAAATAAAAATAATGGTGATGATAAGTAATCCAAAGTGCTCTTTAACCCAGGGGATGTTTCCAAATAAAAAACCGCCAAAAATAAAGAGACTGCACCATAACACAGCCCCGATGAAGTTATAGGCAAGAAAAACCCTGTAGGACATGGTGCCGATGCCGGCAACAAAGGGAGCAAACGTTCTAATAATGGGGATGAATCGTGCCAGGATTATTGTTTTTTTGCCGTGTTTTTCATAAAAGGCTTGGGCGCGTACCAGATGTTCTTTATGAAACAGCAGAGAGGATTCTTTTTTGAATATTTTTGGTCCAATATACTTGCCTATCTGGTAATTGAGGGCATCTCCAAGGACTGCGGCAGTAAGGATGATGATAAAAAGTATCTCGATGTTGAATGATCCTGTTGCGGCCAGCGCTCCGGCAGCAAATAAAAGACTGTCTCCCGGAAGAAAAGGGGTTACGACGATTCCAGTCTCAAAAAATATAATTAAAAATAATAAGACATATGTTGCTATAGAATATTCATTTACGATCGCCTGCAAGTACTTGTCAATATGGAGTATAACTTCAATAATTTGAAATACCATCTCCACTTTGGATTCTTACCCTATTAAATAACTTTTTGTTTTTATGGTTAGTTGGGAAGGTTTTTGAATTGCATTTAATTCCTGTTATGCTCAATCGAGAAAGAGGGCTAAACGACTGATAGGGGGACATTTCTAAACGACTAAAACGAACGAGGGGGAGTTCCGAATACATTTACCCAAACGTCAAAACTTTATCAGATTCCTCAACTAACTTTAACATATCTTCCATTGCAGAAATGGGGCATATATTGCTTTCTTCTTTTCCCCTTATTTTCAAGCAAGTTCCACAAGCAAGAATAACACCACTATTTTTTATGAATTTCTTAATTGAGCCTTCAAGCAGTGGAAACTTTGAATCTTTTACGCTTTCAACCTCAACTCCTTTCCCAAGAAGAAATACCTTCACTGAGTGATTTTTGCTAATAGCTTCATTTCCAAATCGAAAACAGTTCCAACAGGTTTCTGCATCGTTTGTGTTTAAAATTATGCCGATTTTCATAGTTTTACCTCGCGTCATCAACCATCTCAATTACATCTTTTTCAACTTGTTCGGCTTCCTTCTTGTCAACTTCTGAAAAGAATTGAGAAATCATGGTCGGTTTCATTCCAACAATTTTTACTTTTTCATTTTCCTCTAGAACATTAATTTTACATGGCATGCATAGAGAGATTAATCTATTTTTATTTAAGAATTGGTTTGCATATTTGCCTGAGCATATTTCGATTATTTTTAGCGGTTTTTGACTAAACCCTTTAGCAGCCAGCCTTTCCTTTATATCATAAATCTGAAATAATGTCCAGCCTTTTTGCTCAACAGCCCTCAAAACGGAAACAACAGCATCATCAAAACTTTTTTTCGTTTCAACAATATATGCGAAATCATCAGTTTTCATTGTCATACCTCACTTTAGTTCTTTTTTCATTTCCTCATACTGCTTTTTGGATATTTCCCCAGAAGCATATCTTTTTTTAAGTATGATTGATGGATCTTCCTCTTTTTTGCCTGACTGACCTGCATTGATAAGAGTAACAACCAGCCATATTAACACTCCCCAGAAAAGCAACATAAAGAGGAATCCGAACCCCATTCCAAAGCCCATCATGCCGTAGCCTCCCATTCCAAAACTACCGAACAAGAAAATCAATGCTACAACAGCAAGAACCCACACCCATATATTTTTGTTTTCTTCCATAAATATCACTCCCCTATATCTTTTTTTATGTTTTCAAACTCTTTTTTGTTAATCTCACCCCGGGCATACCGCTTCTTTAGTATCTCAAGAGCGGACTCAGTATGAGTGTGTACCTGTTCGGAGTCCGATGCATGGTTCATGTCATGGTTCATACAGCACATCATAAGTTTACCTCAATAGATTCTTAGATTAAATCTTTCTTTCTCTCTTCAAAATCTTTTTTTGTGATTTCTCCTTTGGCAAATCTTTTTTTCAAAATATTTAGGGGCGTCTCGGGAGAGGTCTTTTTCATTCTAAATCTATGAATAATCCACACTATTAAAAAAATGGCTGCTACAAAAAGCAATGTCCAGAAAATGTTCCAATAGCCATAATTGCTGTAATCGTAATTCGCTGGGTAACTACCCATCATATTCATCATACCCCCAGAACCCATCATTCCATAGCCGATATAAACATTATCGTTACAGTAGAGTCTCCTTGCCATGTTAATATGCACTTGTTTTAGAGATTCTGATCCTTCTCCACCCATCATGTTGTCCATAATTTCATGGGCTTCTCCAGGATGCATTTGTTCCATATAATAATCCCCAATAGCTTCGAGCTGTTCATTACCTAGCTTGTCACAACTTACCTTGCTTTCCACAAGCTTCTTGCCCTCCTCAATTTCACTATCATGGCTTTCTTGTGCTAAAACAGCAACAATACCCAACAAAAATATTGCCAAAATTAATATTGTCCTTTTCATGGTTTCACCTTACAGCATCCTACCTCTTAACCTTTCGCTTAACACTTCTCTTATTATGTCAAAAGCTTTGATGATTTTTGGATTTGTAAGCCTGTAATAGATGTTTTTTCCTTTTCTATCCGAAATAACAATCCCTTTAGATTTCATAATGGATAAATGCTGGGAAATATTAGCCTGACTCAATTTTGTTTTCTCGATAAGTTCTGTTACTGATAGTTCTTTATCTCTCAACAGATTCAATATTTCTAATCTTGTGGGGTTTGAGAATACCTTACACAATTCGGCATGGATTTGGTATAATTCCCTCATAATGATATATTAGAATATTCTAATGTTTAAATACTTTTTGGTTACAGAACGGAACTCCCCCTACGAACTAACTAAAACGACTACGTGAAATGTCCCCCTCGATACTTGTTCTCTATGTGTCGCTTCGCTCATTTGATAGAACGCCATCTTTCTCGACTTTGATTTTTTGCCTTCGGCATCGTTGCACTAAAATTTCGTCCTAACGGAGAGCATAACAGCGATGTTAAGTTCCTTTCCCATACGAAGTGAGCTATCAAAAACATTCATCCAGGGGACATTTCGTTTAGTCGTTACTTAGCCGTGGGTCTACGATGGTGCTATTATGTTCTCAAAAATTAATTGAAAGTCTCTTCATAACCAATGCTTTTAATAATAGAAACTTTTTTTATCAAATAATTACACTATCTAATGACATTTCAACAGATTAATCTCATCGAACCGCTTCAAAGGGCGCTTGCTCAACAAGGATATACTACGCCGACACCTATTCAATTGAAATCTATTCCTGACATTTTAGCAGGCAAAGATCTTATAGGCATAGCTCAGACAGGAACGGGTAAAACTGCTGCATTTGTGCTGCCTATTCTCCAGCGGATGACTGAAAAATATCCACGGGTGCTTCGTACACTGGTGCTTGCGCCGACGCGAGAACTTGCTGCACAGATTGGCGATAGTTTTGCTGTGTACGGTCAGTTTCTTAAATTTAAACATACAGTTATTTTCGGCGGCGTTGGTCAAGGATCGCAAGTTAATGCTCTATCCCGGGGCGTTGATATTGTTGTTTCAACACCTGGACGGCTGCTTGATTTAATGAATCAAGGCAAAGTGAGTTTAAAATACATTGAGTTCTTTGTTTTGGATGAAGCTGATCGAATGCTGGATATGGGTTTCATTCATGATATCAGGAAAATTATCACAAAATTACCGCACAAACGACAATCACTTTTTTTCTCTGCAACGATGCCGCCGAAAGTTAGTCAGCTTGCGCATCAACTGCTGAGGAATCCTGTTCGTGTTGAGGTTGCGCCGCAAGCGACCACTGTTGAACGTGTTAAACAATGTGTTTTTTTTGTTGATTCAGCTGCTAAGGAAAAACTACTCTTAGAACTTCTGTTACAAAAGCATCTTACTCGTGTCTTAGTCTTTACTCGCACAAAGCATCGTGCAAATAAAGTCGCATCCTATCTAAGCAGCCATAATGTCAAAACCGATGCAATTCATGGCAACAAGTCGCAAGGTGCTCGAACACAAGCGCTTCAGAATTTTAAATTAGGCAGAACTAAAGTGTTAGTTGCGACGGATATTGCTGCGCGCGGTATTGATATTGATAATATTTCTCATGTTATCAATTTTGAACTTCCTAACGAGCCCGAAAGTTATGTTCACCGAATTGGCAGGACTGCGCGGGCAGGGACGAATGGGACAGCATACTCTTTTTGCGCTGCTGACGAACGTGATTTTCTTCGGGATATTGAGCGATTGATCAGATTGAAGATCGAAGTTATGCCTCAGGCTTATCATTCAGATCACGCGCAGAATGCTGCCGGAGCGGCTGCTCGGCCGCTGCCAAAGAATCAAAGAGGGCGCTCGAGAAGTTTTAGGCCTCATCATAGCAAATCATATTTTAGACGGTAATGGTGTGTGTTGTTGATTATACCCTCACGAGAGGTGTGGAAAGTTAAAATAGGATCTTATCTTTTGAACTCGGTTGTATGGCACTCTCTCTTTATCTTTCTACTTCTATTTTTAGTGGGGGAGTTCCGCGGGGTAGTTAGGGTAAACTTGGAGGTTAGGTGTCTACAAAATCGATACATTTATATATGTAGACACCCATTAATATTATATGTTCCTAGAAATAAGA
>Ga0209542_10016141_pt1 | contig 12432 bp, 13 predicted proteins | sample RifCSPhighO2_01_FD_184028 | JGI IMG/M metagenome (GOLD analysis project Ga0209542, IMG submission 184028) | Soil microbial communities from Rifle, Colorado - Rifle CSP2_plank highO2_0.1 (SPAdes) (version 2) | ecosystem: Environmental > Terrestrial > Deep subsurface > Rock core/Sediment ...
CGTACGCCATCGGCCGCGCGGAGCCAGTCATGGTGGAAGCTTTCGACGACAAGGGAAAAAACCTCACGAAGATTGTGACCAAGAATTTCGATTTCCGGCCGCAGGCAATCATTGAACGACTAGACTTACGCCGTCCTATTTACCGCGAAACGGCGGCCTACGGCCATTTTGGCGTTCCCGGTCGTCCGTGGGAAAAGATTGAGAAAATCTAGCGCGCGTATATAGTGGCGTTCGGCTTGAACAAACGGAGGAATCTCCCATGCCGCAGATTGCACGGGTCACTCTCAAGGTGCGGTCCCCCATCGGCACATACGATTTCGGGGCAGAAGTCCATCATTCGCAAAGCCCGAAAGAACACCGGATCGACCCGGAGTTCTACGAAAAGTACGCCGGACGGGTGCCACAGGGCACCCATCACGAATTTCTCCTGTTCCAATCTCCGGCGTGGAACCGGGTTGATCCCGAAGTTGCCACGCATGTCTACAGGCGAAGGGACTCGGGAGAATCGTTCGTGTGCTACACGCAACCTATAGAAACACTGGAACATGCGAAAGAGTTCTTCCAATGGTGGTGCCTCGGCGTAGTCTTCTCCATTGAGCAAAAAGAAGATTGCGCGGTCATGATGGGGCGTCACCCCGACGATTTCCCAGAAGTGATGGAACGCGACTTCGAAACCGTCATTGCGGAAGAATCGTGGGACATGGAGGACTGAACGATGCGCGTCATCATGAACGAAGTAATGAACGGGGAGAACTGGCCACTGAACGTCTGGCCACTTGCGAACCGAGCTCTCGAGGTCATCTGTGTTGAGGGTGAAGGTGAAGGTGATGTCGTGTTTACCATCGGTGTTCTCGGCCCCGGGACTCATTCCTTTGGGGCAGCAGGTGGCACCGGTGCCAGCTTGAGAATTCTCCTAGGCGAAGCGGCCCTTCCCGACGGCAGGATCGTCGAAGCTGAAGGGACGGCAAACTTCAGGGAGGGAGAGGAAATAGGCCTCCACTGCAAGGCACCCGTCATCTTTTACCAACTGCGCAAATAGCACAACGCGCCCGTCCGGAGGGTTTCCGGGCGGGCGCGAAATCTTTTCGTTATTCGACAGTAACCGATTTCGGGCCATTATTGCGAAATCTAATTACTCTAAAGTTTTTCCCGAATACGCATCCATTCCGTCTTACCATTCAGATAATCGCAGATGTCTTGTACCCGAGTGTCGCCCCACGGTATCAGCGCGTCCACAAGCCCATGTGTGAGGTCGTTCTCAACGGTCCAATCCGTGCCTTTCGGGGTTGTGTCTGGATCGTCCCAGTATCGGTCAGCAACGAAAACACCCGATTCAGGTGAAAATTTGTGGACGATGATACCATCCTCCACAACAATAAAATCGATTTCCGTTTTTGATTTCTTGCTAACACGCAAATCATCGTCTGAGGGCGATGCCGCAGTTACTATGTTCGGATGGTTATGCAAGGTGTACTTCGCTTCACGCACGCTTCTCTGCGTCGTGTGTTGATCACCCTCAACACCTACTCGGTCAACGGCACCTGTAACAAGAGTAGTACCGGCGTCATGTTCGGAGAGTAGCACTTCAAAAGGGAGTAGTGACAGGCTCTTGAGCGATTCGGGTGTTATCGATTTCCGTATGCGATATTCCCGGGGGGTGGTCGTCAGATGCTCTAATCCCTTGTCCTTTACTTCTTCTTGAAGTTCTTGAATCGCATCTCCGAACTCCGTCTCTAATTTATCAACCGTTTCTCGCAGACGTTCATGTCTCTCCATAGTAAGAAATATATCTCACTCAACCGTAACCGACTTCGCGAGATTACGCGGACGGTCGGGATTGAGTCCTTTTTCTCGGGAGAAATAATACGCGAACAGCTGGAGCGGGACGACATTCAAAATCGGCGAGAGCATCTCGAGTGTTTTTGGCACATACACGACATCGTCGGCGAGTTTTGCGATATCTGTGTCGCCTTCCGTCGCAAGAGCGATGACCGGCCCTTTGCGCGCCTTCAATTCGTGGATATTCGAGACATTTTTCTCATAGACTGTGTCCTTCGTTACGAGTGCAAATGTTGGGAATTTTTCATCTATCATTGCAATCGGCCCATGCTTCATTTCACCCGCTCCATACCCTTCGGCGTGAATGTATGATATTTCTTTCAGTTTTAGGGCCCCCTCGAACGCTATCGGATAGTTGTATTTCCTCCCGATGAACAAAAAGTCTCGCGCATTCGCATACTTCTTCGCGAGCTTCTCGATATCCGCGCGGCCTGACAGTATTTTCTCGAGTTTTTTCGGGAGCGCTTTAAGCTCACGCGCGATGTCCTTTCCGGTTTTTGCGGTCATGCCCCGTTGCCGGCCGAGAAATGTCGTAAGGAGCACGAGCGCCGTAAGCTGAGAGACAAGCGCCTTCGTCGAAGCGACGCCTACTTCCGGACCGGCATGATTGTAGACCCCTGCGTCCGTCTCGCGTGCGATGGTCGAACCAACCGCGTTCACAATGCCGAGCGTCAATGCGCCCTTTCGCTTCCCTTCGCGTATCGCTTCAAGCGTATCTATCGTTTCCCCGGATTGTGAGATGGCGAGAACGGCCGTTCGTTGATTCAGCACCGGACTTCGGTAGCGGAATTCACTTCCGAGCTCTACCTCGACGGGAATCCCTGCGAATTCCTCAAGCATGTATTCGCCGACAAGCCCCGCGTAATAGGCCGTGCCGCACGCGACGATAATGATGCGTTCTATCTTTTCCAGTTCCTTGGCGACGCTTTCCAATCCCCCGAGTTTCGCCATTCCTTTTTCCGGTATGAGCCTGCCGCGAAGCGTGTTCTCGATGACTTCCGGACCTTCCAATATTTCCTTAAGCATGAAATGCTCGTGGCCGTCCTTTTGCGCCTCCTCGACGTCCCAATCCAATTCCTGCGGCGCGCGTTCCACGAGCTCGCGAGAGAGCTTGTATACCGTATGCGTTTTCGGCGTGAGTACGGCCACTTCTCCGTCATTCAAAAAAAGTACCTTTTTCGTGTGCTTGAGTATCGGCGAAGGGTCGGACGCAATGAAATTCTCATCCTTCCCTATGCCAAGTACGATGGGAGAGCCCATGCGTCCTGCAATGAGCTTGCCCGGTTCTCCCTTGTACTGGATGGCGACCCCGTAGGTACCGCGCACTTCATTGAGCGCTTTGAGCGTTGCCTTCTCAAAATCCTTGTCCTTTTTCATGTGCTCTTCTATCAAATGTGCAAGTACCTCTGTGTCGCTTTGCGACACGAATTTGTGTCCCTTTGTCTCAAGCTTCTCCTTAAGCTCTCTGAAATTCTCGATGATGCCGTTGTGAACGACCCATATCTCCCCCTCGCCCCCGGTATGCGGATGGGCATTCACTTCCGTCGGCTCGCCATGGGTCGCCCAGCGCAAATGCGCGATGCCGCTTTTTCCCTCGAACTTTTTTGGCATCTTTTTGCGGAGTTCGCCGACAGCGCCCGGCGTCTTTATGACCCCGCTTTCGGGCGTGAAAATGCCGGCCGAATCGTAGCCACGGTATTCGAGAGAAACGAGCCCCTCAAGGAGAAGTTTCCCCGCTTCCTTTGCACCGGTATAAGCAAATATGCCGCACATAAAGGATAGTTAGTAGTTCGTAGAACGTAGTACGTAGTGAAAACTGCCGTTCATAGCACTAAGACGGGCAATATAGCACGTTTCTTGCAGATTTCTCAGACGAGGAAATTATCAAGTAGCAGATAGCACTGCCGCTTCATAAGCCCTGCTAATTCGTCCGCTTCGCGCGTCAATTTTGCCTCGTCGAGCTCGAAATTCTTGTTAGCCCACTCGCGATCAACTTTTATCTGATTGCGGACCATGTCGGGAGTAAATTCGAAATGGAAAAGAAAGCCGTACGCATTTTTGAAGGAGAACGCTTGATTTTTACATGCAGCGGAAGTAACGAGAAGTTCCGCACCCTCTGGAACTTCAAACGAGTCGCCGTGCCATTCGAGCGCTTTGAAATTCGGAGAAAATCCCTTGAGAATCGAACTTCTCTTTCCTGCTTCTGTGAGTTCAAGATCATAGTAGCCGACCTGTTTCTCTTTTGGGTTGAAATATACGTTCGCTCCGAAAGCGTGCGCCGAAAGCTGACTGCCGAGACAAATGCCGAGTATCGGAATGTGTCCGAGTGTTTTTTTGATAAGAGAAATTTCTTCTTTTTCTGATGGAAAATCTTCGTAGACGCCCATGGGACCGCCCATGATGATAATTCCCGAATAGCCTTCAGGCGCGGGAATGGAGTACGGTTGCCAGAGTTTTATCAGATCGATGGTTATACCCTTTTCGTTCGCATAGTCGGCAATGTAGCCGGGATGTTCGTGCGGAACGTGCTGGAGAATAAGTAATTTCATGAAAAAAGTATATCAGCAATGTCGCGACGAAACACATTGATAGCGTCGCCATTTGGCGGACGTTTCGGATAGGTGCGATTCGAGAGGATGACGAGTGCAGTCGCTCGCGGAATGTCGCAAAGCACACTCGTGCCGGTAAAGCCGGTTTTGCCGAATGTCTTTGGACCCGCGTGCTGCCCCATGAAATTCGTGTCGTTCAATTGCCAACCTAACCCTTTTTCAGCACCCTCGACGACGTGCGAGTACTTGCCAGCAAGAAGCGCTTCAAGAAATCTGAGGATGTCGGGCACCGTAGAAAAAAGTCCGGCGTGCCCGACGGCATGTCCAGCTTTCGCAAATACATACGCGCTCTCATCATGTGGCAAGCCCTGCACGACTCCGCGGTCGTCTATTTCGGTCGGTGCGCAATCGCTCGGCGACGGAAAGAATGTCGTATTGCTCATTCCAAGCGGTTTAAAGAAATACGCATTGGAAAGCGCGGCAAGCGAAGCGTTCCCCACTCGCTCAAGCACTAACCCGAGTATAAACGCCGGAAGATTGGTGTAGACGGCTTCACTAGGCGGACCATCGAAACCCTGTTCGAGAGCGTGCGTTCGTATTTCCTCGAAGGTTTTGTAGTGCAATTTTGAAAGCTGTACTCCGTGCACGCGGTAGCGGAGCAAGTCTTCTATCGTCGCTTCATAATGGTTCTGAAGTTCCGAGATATATTTCCGGACCTCATCACCGAGCGAGAGTTTACCCTCAGCAATGAGCATGAGTGCGAGCGAGGCGGTTGGGATTGATTTCGTTATTGAGGCAACGTCGTAGATGATGTTTTCCGACACACTGGGAGAATCGGATTCATATGTGAAGCTCCCGAACGCTTGCACTTCTCGTACACCTCCGTGTATCACGCCGATGACGCAACCGGGAAAAACCTTTTCAGCTATCGCTTTTTCAACGCGCGCCGATATCCTTTTATCCATTCGGGTATGCCTTTTTTATCTCTTGCGCCAAATATGAATTCCACATGGAACCAGTTGCTGACATGACCGAATCCGCACCGGCATCGCGATAGGCTTTGTAATCTTCGGGCGTCAAAACGCCGCCAACCCCTTCTATTCCGAATTTGAAGCCTTTTTTCGCTCTAATAGCGGCAAGCCTTGTCACAAAATCTAAGCCCGCCCATCTGATGCCGACACCGCACACGCCGGAGCGAAGCCGCGCGGGAGAACCCGGGAGTGCTTGGTTGCCGTCCACGTCCCGTATCTCTCCCTGCAAAGTATTGATGCCAGAGATGCTGTCGGCGTATTCATTGGCGATGTCTGCGAGCCGTTCAATATCCGCATCGTCCCGGTAATATCCGACCTTCAAGATGAATTTCTTATTCCCGATGACGTCTCGAATTCCTTTCACAATCTTTTCGGTCACCTCGAGGTTGTAGCAGACAAGCCCTTCATTTCCGATGTTCGGGCACGAAAGATTCGTTTCGAGTATGTGTGCTCCTGTTTCAAAGGAGAGACGAGCCGCGAGAATGTAGTCATCGATGAATTCTTGTTGAGTTTGATTTGGCTTCACCGTGCCCATAAAACTTAAGACAAGAACCCGCCCTTTCCCGGCTGCGGCTACTGCCTTTTTCACGTCCTCTTGCCACACTGGTGAGGCCTTTGACGGAACGCCGAACGAGTTGGTGATCGAAAGCGGTTCTGTGTAGGTCGTGTCGGCAACGAGCGGCCTTTTTAACTCCTCGAAGGTAAGGTCTCCTTCAGGATGTATTGCGAGCACGTTCGGGTACGGATGGCATGGAAATGTATCGCTCCGCACGGTCTTATAGACGCATATATCAAAACCTTTCTCGAATGCTGCTTTGCAGAATTTGCTGTTCAAGAGCGGTCCCGCGGGTATGCCGAACGGTGCGTATACGTTGTGTCCCAAAAAATCCGCCTTCGGCTCTCCCTTTTGCTCGAATATTTTTCCGTCGGCAAAAGCGCCGAACGGACCGGAGTCGTAATTCTCCTCGTAGGATTTTGTTGGATCGTAAAATGGCGCAAGTAGCATAGCGCCAGTATATCAAGCTGCCGCTTGTTCAGGAATTCTGGAAGAGCGAGCGACCTGATTTCTCCCGCCACGCTTTGCCATGTAAAGCGCCATATCCGCGGAATGTATCGCACCGTCAAATGTATCGGCATCTTTTCCGTCCGCCACACCGAAGCTCACCGTTACCTTGATGCGTTGCCCTTTCCAATCAATGTCGAGCTTTTCGATCTGGCCCCGCAGTTCCTCGGCAATTTTGGCGGCAGGTAGGTCGGGCCCGTTTGTAAGCGCTAACACGAACTCCTCACCTCCCCAGCGACCCACCGCATCAACCGCACGTACCTTGTCTCTTAGACAATGGGCCACACGTCTCAAAACCTCATCTCCCGCATCATGCCCGAAGGTATCATTGATCCATTTGAAGTTATCGACGTCCGCGATGGTAATAATGATGGTGCGTTCTTCGTTGTCTTTTCCACGCCGCTGCTCACCGAGCATTTCGTACGCGCGGCGCACGCGCGCTTCAAACCCGCGGCGATTGAGAAGCCCGGTAAGCGGGTCGACTTCGGCTTGTGTCTCAAGCGTTTTTATCTTCCGTGCGATATCTTGCTCTCGTCGTGTATCTCTTTCGCCCTCATTCTCCAAAGCCGCCCCTGTCGAGGGGTCATCTTCAAAAGAGTTTTCTTCTGGTTTTGGGAACTTCTCTAACACATGTCAATTATAAGACGATTGCGCGCAACGCACACCTCCATACAGTGCGGAGGCTTCGGAACACGACGCAAAAGGGTGCCGCTACTTCCCCTTTTCCAAGATCGTCACAATCCGCTCGACCAACTCCTCAAGCATGAAGTTCGCCTTCACCATATAGTCGGTGACGCCGAGCTCTTTGGCTCGTTGTTTGTCTTTATCCTGGTTCAAGTTGGAGAGGATGATGACCGATACATCCTTGAGCTCGGGATCCTTTCGGAGCGCTTCCAAGACCTCAAAGCCGTTCATTCCGGGAAGCACAACGTCGAGAAGGACTACGTCAGGATGGACTTCCTTTGCTTTCTCAAGAGCTTCTTTGCCGCTGAAGGTCGGATACACTTCGATACCGTTCTTGCGAAGCTGTTCCAGTTTGTCCGCAAGAAGATTATGGAGGAACGCATCGTCTTCGACGATGAGTATTTTTTTTCCCGCTAACTTTGCGAAATCAACCGTGCTTCCTGCGCCTGTGTTCTCAACCATAAATGATGTTCGGAATTACGTTAGTCTAGTATTAAAAATGTACCATGTTCGAGAGAGCGGTCAAAAGTCATGTGGTGCGTGAAAATCCGAGCTCTTCGCATGTGCGTTCGATGGAGAGGTCCCAACGAACCGTGTCTATTATTTCTGCAATGTCGTACTTCTCCGTGCTCTCTTCAGGACCCTTGAAGCGCAAGATATAGAAGTCCTGGAATGCCTGGTGATCACACGGACGCCACCATTCCTGGCCCTTGTAGTGGTCGTAGTGCCGCCCTTCGAGAAAATCCCGCACACCGTCGTACGAACCCTTCTTCCAATCCGATCCCGCAAATGCAAGGAGTAATTCTTTAACTCCGGCGTACGCGAACCCGCCATACCCTGTTGGCAAGGCGCCATCAAAGCGCTTTCGAAAGGATTCTACGAATCGCTTCGCGGAAGGTATGCGGTCTTGCAACCCCCAGTAGAAATTCACGCCCCAGTAAAGCCCGACCAGGTCATCGAGTGAGACCGCGTTTATTATCATCGTTTCCGAGATGCCGAGTAGAATCGGCAGTTCTTTTTTGAGACCTGTACGCATGACCGCGTGCACAAAATTCTCCTGGTCTTTCCCGAGATTCCGCACCGAGAGCGCGTCCGGCTTTTTCGCGAGAATTTCATCAAAGACAGCGACGTACTGCTCAACAGTGGCTCCGAGCGGCACTTTGATAAGGCCGAGGTCCTCGCCGCCCATGGCAATGAGCGCGTTGTGAGAAGACTCATAACTCTCATATCCCCATTGATAGTCAGGAACAAGAGATACCCAACGCTTGCCGAAATTCTCTATGCCCCACCTAGTCGCGAAGAGCCCGGTCATATACGGCGTTAGTGCTTCATGAAAGGTCAGAGGGCCTGCATGCTCCTTGGTCCCTATTTGATTTGATTGGCTGCAGGAAACGAAAGGAATGCCGTGTTCCTTCGCGACTCTATTCGTTGCAAGTTGTGACGCAGCTGAAAAAGTGCCGGCGAGCATATCTACGCCCTCCTTTTCGATGAGTTCACGCGCTAAGACGTCGGCTTTTTCAACACTCATTTCGTCATCACGAATGAGGATCTCAACCTCTTTGCCCTTAACGCCTCCCAGTGCGTTTATCTCCTCGACTGCAAGCGTTGCTGCCTGTATCTGATTCTTTGCGACTTCCCCATACGGACTCGTGAGTCCGGTGCTAAAACCGACCTTAAAAGTATCGGCTGACATGCTATTGAGTATAGCGCACCGTGAGGACTTGGTATTGGGTTTCCACCACATCGAACGCATATGGCCATTTGATTGCTATACTTTTCGTATGAACGCGGATACGCCTCGCGGGGCTCAAGTTGTTGATACGCTGAAGCTTCTGAGCGATCTCTCGCGCGATATCGCGCTCACGAGCGAGAACGTCGCCTCATCGCTGGAGACTCTTCTTGCCCGAGCATCGACATCCATGCACGCCGACGCGCTCGCCGTTTGGACCATCGACGACGAGGCAGACACCCTCTCCATCCGCCATGCAGTAGGCCTTTCGCCTCGATTCGTCCGCTACTTCAACCACACGGACCGTATTCGCCTCGGGAAAGGACTTCTCGGCGTATCGGCAAAAGACGCCGCGACGCGCACTATAGAGAAGCAGGAGAGTTGGAGCGAGCTCGGGCCCACCCGGTGGATAGAAATGTTCCACGACGAGGGCATCGTGGCAATGGAAACGGCCGCGATGAAGATAGGAGAGCGTCCGCTCGGCGTCTTGACCGCGATACACAAGAAAGAACACGCGTATGACATGAACGAGCGTTTCTTTTATGAGGTCCTCGCTAATCAGGTGGCCATTGCTCTTGCGAACTATACGAACTATCAATCCATCGCGACGAACCGCGAGGAGCTCAAAGACCAAATATCGAAGCTGACGCACATGCAAGACGCCTTCCAAGAAATAAACCGAAGTCTAAACCAATCCGTGAGCCAAGCGCTTAACTACCTTGCCAAATATACGCAAGAAACATTCAGGGCAATGGGGGTCGCGGTATTCGAGCCGAACGAGGAAAGAACCGCGCTCCACATGACGGGATCGTCCGGGCTTCCCGAGCATTTCGAGAAAGCGCTGGGAAGCATCGCGCTCTCTATCATCGAACCGACCGATTCACTCGTCGCCCGCTCCTTTCTCGACAAGAAATCGTATTTGACGGAACGCTTCTTCACGGACGACAGGATCGGCCGGAAATGGATGAGGGTCTTGTCGGAAAATCAGATAACGGCGGCGGCGGAATTCCCGCTCATGGTGGAGGACAGGATTTTCGGTGTATTCATCGTCTATTACGACCACCTGCATCCGTACCCCGAGGAGGAAACGAGCGTGTTGGGGGCCTTCTCGCAGTTCTTCGGCATTCTTTTCGAGAATCAAAAGATATTCGCCTCGCTCATAGCGGAAAAACAGAAAACGCAGGCGATCGTCTACAGCTTGCACGACGGCCTCGTGGTATACGACCTTGAGAACAAGATAATAGACATAAACCCTCGCGGCACGGAACTACTCGGCCTCTCCCGTGCCGATGCACTCGGCAAGAATCCTTCCGAACTGGAGACCGCGAACCCGGGGCTGAAAAGCCTCCAAGAAGTCTCGCGCCTCGCTATACCCGATTTCGAATCGCGACCGGTGATACTGACGTTCCCGCACGACACGGCGCTCAAGGTGACGCAGGTGCCACTCCACCAGGAGAATTATCACAAGACCGGTTCTATCCGGATACTTCACGACGTGACCGACGAGCATCGCTCCGAGCAATTAAAAACGAACTTCGTCTCGACCGCGACGCACCAGTTGCGCACGCCCTTGACCGGCATACGGTGGGGATTGAGCAGTCTCGCGAGCGGAGAGGGCGGCGAATTGAATGAACGGCAAAGCGAGCTTGTGCACAAACTTACGGAAACGACGAGCAATATCATTTCTCTCATCAACGACCTTCTGGATGTCTCCCAGATCGAGGAGGGCAAGCGGCAATACGAATTCAAGAAGCAGCGTATCGAACCTATTGTGCAAGAGGTCGTCAAAGAGATAATTCCGCAGTTCGAGTTCAAGCATCTTGCGGTCACCGTTGATATCCCCCCGGAGAGCGAGGTGCCGCCGGTCATGATAGACGAGGTCCAGATGAAACTCGCGCTCCAGAACCTCATCGACAATGCGTTCAAATACACACCCGCTGGCGGCGCTGTGGAGATACGCATTCACCCGGCGCCTAATTCACTCGTCATATCGGTCAAGGACAATGGCATCGGCATTCCGAAAGAAGACCAGCGGCTCCTGTTCAACAAATTCTTCCGTGCGGAGAACGCCGTCCGTATTGAAACGAGCGGTTCCGGATTGGGGCTCTTCCTCGCAAAAAAGATAACCGAGGACCACAACGGGAAACTTTCGGTCGACAGCGCGACGGGGAGGGGCAGCACTTTCTTCATCCAACTCCCCCTTTCTGAGGACCTTATGCCGAAGAAAACTCCTATACAGACCGTGGGGATGGGGATAACTCAAGGTGCATAGCCACTTCTCTGTACAATGAGGGGGAAGCGTATTATTCATTAGTAATTAACACTATTTATGCAACCATCGTTTGCAAAATTCTTCCCTGCCGCACTCATGATAGGAGTCGCAGCGGCGCTTGTCGTCTATGCGTCAGGTGCTCTTTCGGCAACGTACCCATGGGCAGGGGCCGTATGGCTGATATTCATCAGCTGGGCCCTGTACTTCATGGCAGGGGCTAAAGTATCCCGGATCCACAAGTATGCGATCGGCTTGACCGGCGGGCTCGTGTTCGGTTGGTTAACACTCGCCATCATGCCTTTCTTCTCCTCGATATTCGGGGCGACGTGGGGGCTCCCGATGACGGTGTTGGTCGTAGCGACGACCATCGTGCTTCTCGAACTTACAGATTGGTTCGAGTTGGCTCCTGCGTACTTCTTCTCCTTCGCGGCATATTTTGCCTTCGTCTTCGGTGGATTTGGTGGAGATGCGTCGAATCTTACGGCTGGTATCTATGCATGGGTCATGCTCATGGCAGGTCTCGGTGTAGGATTCATCACCTCGACCTTGCGGACAAGCATCTTCAACATAGAGAAGGTGCCGCTTGAGTGGCGTGATACGGTATACGACAGCGAACGCCGATAACACACGCGTATCGGCGATGAAGAAAAGTCCGGCCGCCAGCCGGACTTTTCTCTTGTTGCAGTCGAGCGCCAAGCTCGACTTCCTTTTCTCAACTTCAAGCGAGAAATACAAGCCCTTTCGGAGTGTCTCGCAGGCCGACTGGGCCGAGAGGCAGCGCTGCCGCAACAGCGGCAGATAGCGACTCCGAAAGGGCTTGTATTTCGAGCGCACCCTTTACTTCATCTTAACTCCCTTGAATGCTTTTCCTTTCCGGCGCATCTGATCCATGAAGCGGCCGGTCTTGTTGTTGACCTTGGTCCAGCGCTTATTGCGTGGAGAGAGCACTTGCGAGCGCTTGCTCACTTCACCTTTTCTGCCTTTCCCCTTTTTTGCGTTCTTCGCCATACCCGGTTAGTACAATTTGGCATTGCTTCTGCCGCTGTTAATTCGACTCATGTGAACATGTATCACGTTCGCAACGATATACCAATTTGTTTCCGAATAATCACAACCAAGGCGATGCCAAATTGTCCTACCGGGCATATATTTACAATCCGAATGTTCGCACAGCATCTTCCCAACCATGGTCGGTGCCGAAGTAATATCCTACGGCAAGGCCGAGCAAAAATCCGATACCTACTTTTAATAAACTAATAGTGTTT
>Ga0209542_10016142_pt1 | contig 12432 bp, 20 predicted proteins | sample RifCSPhighO2_01_FD_184028 | JGI IMG/M metagenome (GOLD analysis project Ga0209542, IMG submission 184028) | Soil microbial communities from Rifle, Colorado - Rifle CSP2_plank highO2_0.1 (SPAdes) (version 2) | ecosystem: Environmental > Terrestrial > Deep subsurface > Rock core/Sediment ...
CCAGCAAAGCCAACATGGCTGGAACTTTGAACATCAGACAAAGTTACTCTAACTTTGCCCTCACGATACCTCGCCCTTCAGGGCGAGGAGAGTCATTTTAATTTAATCAGATTATGTAGGTATATTTTAACTTTTTGGTTTGATAATTAAAAACAGTTTTATATCTTAGATCTTCTCAATAAATTTGCATTCGATACAACTGTTATAGAGGACAAAGCCATCGCTATTTCAGCTATAACTGGGTGCAAAACTCCTGCAACTGCCAATGGAATGGCTATAACATTGTATGCAAAAGCCCAGAATAAATTTTGTTTTATTTTTCTGAAAGTTGCTTTTGAGAGATTAATTGACTGAACAACGCCCTCGAGAGATCCTTTTGCTAAAACAATGTCGCCAGCTTCAATTGCTATGTCTGTTCCTGTTCCAATCGCAATACCAACATTCGATTGCTTTAAAGCAGGTGCATCATTTATTCCGTCGCCGATGAAGGCAACCATTCCTGATTTTTGCAGCTCCTCAACTTTTTTTGATTTGTCTTCCGGCAAGACATTTGCTATTACCTCTTTTATTCCAACTTGTTTTGCTATTGCCTTTGCTGTTCTCTCATTGTCTCCTGTTATCATAACTGTCCTATAGCCTCCTTTATTCAATCTCTTAATCGCTTCTTTAGAATCTTCTTTCAATGAGTCTGCTACTGCAATTGCCCCAAGTACTTTTTTATTTTGAGTGATGATCATAGTTGTCTTCCCATCTTCTTCAAACCCCTCTACAGATCGAACAAATTTATTTAAATCAATTTTTCTTTCCTTCATCAAAGTTTGGTTTCCAATAAGGATTATGTCTTTTCCTATTTTGCCTTCGACACCCCTTCCTCTTAAAACTTTGAATGCAGTTACTTTTTTATAACTCTTCAGATCTGCTTTGTTAACAATTGCCTTTGCTATAGGATGCTCTGAAAGTTTTTCTAAATTAGCTGCAAGGTTTAACAATTCTTTTTCTGATATCTTTTCAAATGTTTTTATATTTGTAACTTCCGGCTTTCCTTTTGTTATCGTCCCTGTTTTGTCAAAAACCACTGTTTTAATCTCCTTCATTGTTTGAATGGCTTCTCCCTTTCTGATTAATATCCCTCTTTGAGCGCCCATTCCAGATCCAACCATTAATGCTGTTGGTGTTGCTAACCCTAAAGCGCAAGGACAGGCAATAACTAATACAGCTACTGCCACGCCGATAGTCCTGCTTAAATCTCCTGAATAAAAGAACCAGCCCAAGAAAGTTAAAACTGCTAATGTTAAAATTACAGGCACAAAAATTGATGTGATTTTGTCTGCAAGTTTTTGTATTGGAATTTTTGTTCCCTGCGCTTCTTCAACTAATTCTATAATGTGCGCCAAGAAAGTATCTTTTCCAATTTTTGTTGCTTTTACATATAGAATCCCGTCTTGGTTTATTGTTGCGCCGATAACGTTGCTTCCTTTTAATTTTTCAGCGGGCAGACTTTCACCAGTAACCATTGACTCGTCAACTGCGCTCTCACCTTTAACTACAATGCCGTCTGTTGGTATTTTTTCTCCTGGCTTTATTATCATCACGTCATTAAGTTTTATTTCTTCAATTGGGATTTCAATTTCTTTTCTGTGACGAATCACTACTGCTTTTTTCGCTCCCAGCTCAAGAAGCTTTTTGATTTCCTGGCTTGCCCTGCCTCGTGCTTTAGCTTCAACATATTTTCCCGTTGTGAAAAACGCCATAATCATTGCAGAAACTCCAGAATAATCTTGAACGATTTTAGTAAAATAGAAAACACCAGTAAGATAAGCAATAACTGTCCCTAGGGCAATAAGAGAATCCATGTTGAAATAAAATGTAAATAATCCTCTAATGCCGCCTTTTATTGTGCCCCATCCGAATATAAAAACCACTGGAAAACCTAAGATTAAAATTGTTATTATAGAATAAGGCGCTTCAATTAATGAAAAGCCAAAAAGCCTTTCGGACAGCATTAAAAACGCTATCGGGACTGCAAAAATCCAGCTCCAGATTAATTTATTTTTCCAGCTCTTTATTTCTGCGTCTTCTACAGGCTCTTCGTGTTGGTTGTGGTTGTGCTTCATTATTCTACTCTTGTAACTTTATACCCTGCTTTTGCAACAGCTTTTTTTAATTCATCTTCTGAAACAGAGTCTTCCACTTCTACTGTTCCTTTCTTTAACATTAAACTTACTGAAGCTTCCTTTACGCCTGAAACTTTTTTCAAACTTCTTTCTATGTTTGACGCGCAAGAAGCGCAGTGCATTCCTTCGATTATTAATTTTAATTTCTTCATTTTGATTTACCTCAATTTTATTTATTTGAACGAGTTATATATTTTTGCAAACAGCCATCCGACTATTAGAGCAATTATGATAACTACTACTATACCTAATATTGCATCACTCAGCGTCATTGTCTTCTGTATCTTAGTCAAGTCTACGCCATGAAAAATCGCTCCAAAAAAGCTTACTGTAAATTGTGGCGCAACCGCTATTAACAGAGCACACACAGCCGATAGTATTCCCGAGACTGCTGCTAAACTCAATGAAACTCTTTTTGTATCTAACTTTTCAGCCATTTTTATTTCACCTCCTTATGGTTTTACTTGGCATTATTAATAATTTCCTTGACATCTTTTTCTGCTTCTTCTGCTTCCTTTTGAGTAACTTCTGGAAAGAACTGCGAAATCATAGTCGGTCTCATTCCAACAATTTTTACTTTTCCACCATCCTCCAGAACATTTATTTTACATGGCATGCAAAGTGAAATCAATCTATTTTTATTTAAGAATTGGTTAGCATACTTTCCAGAACAGATTTCAATTATTTTTAATGGCTTTTGACTAAATCCTTTAGCAGCCAATCTTTCTTTCACGTCATAAATCTGAAATAAAACCCATCCCTTCTGTTCAACAGCTTTCAATACAGAAACAACTGCATCATCAAAACTTTTTTTAGTTTCAACAATATAAGCGAAATCATCGATTTTCATTTTTTACCACCTTTTCTAAACAAGCCAAATATGAAAATTTGACTTGCTCCCCATGGAGTTAAATGTTCCTCTTCAAAACTCTTTATATGCTCAAAATCACTAAATATTTTTTTCATAGAATCTTCAGAGTATTGCTTTACATCCAATCCACTACATCTTTTTGGTCCATTTTCTGAAAATGTCGAGACAATTAAGTAACCGTTTGGTTTTAAGAATCGTCTTACGACTTTTACATATTTGCTAATATCCCCCTCCTCTGTTAAAAAATGGAGAACAGCTCTATCATACCAAAGATCATACCGATCATTTGTTTCAAATTCTCTTAAATCGGACACAACCCATTTAACATCGTTTGCTCTAGCCCCTAATCTTTTCTTTGCTCGATTTAACGCATTTGAAGAAATATCCAATACAGTTATGTTTCTAAAACCAAAAGCAATAAGATTATCTACAAGCTTTGAATCTCCGGCACCAACATCAATAACTTTAGCGTTTTTGTCTATGCCTGTCTCGGATATCAAATTGAGTAATGTTTCAGGCTTTTCCTGATACCAACTTACTTCATTAGGCTTTTTTATTTGATAAATGCTTTCCCAATGTTCTTTTGCATCGTATGTCATTTCTTACCTTATTTCCCTTTTCATACTTTCAAATTCCTTTTTGGTTATTTCTCCCGATGCATATCTTTTCTTTAAGATTGTTAATGAATCTAACCCATTCTTATTAGATTGGCTTGCATTGATTAAGGTAACTATGAGCCAAATAACGAGCCCCCAGAAAAGCAACATAAAAATAAATCCAAAGCCCATTCCAAAGCCCATCATGCCGTAGCCTCCCATTCCAAAACTGCCGGACAGGAAGAACAACGCTATAGCTGCAAGAATCCAAATCCAAATATTTTTGTTTTCTTCCATAAATATCATTCCTCCATTTCCTTTTTTATTTCCTCAAATTGTTTTTTGTTTATCTCTCCTTTAGCAAATCTTTTCTGTAGAATATTAATTGGAGTTTCAGACTCTTTCCCTTTTTTGGTGAGTTTATAAATAAACCAAATTACTAAGGCAATTACTCCCATTAAAAAGATTGACCATAATATATTCCAAAAACCATTATAGCCATAACCATAATATGATGGATAATTTCCCATCATGTTACCTCCCATCATCATATTCATCATTCCTGCAGACATCATTCCACGCTCTCCGCAATAAAATGATCTTGCCATATTAATATGGATTTGTCTTAAACTCTCGCTACCTTCTCCGCCCATTCTTTCATCCATAATCTCATGCAACTCTCCTGGGTGCATCTGCTCCATATAATAATCTCCGAGAGTTTCCAACTGGTCTTCAGTCAAACTATCACATGATATCTTTTGCTTTATTATTTCCTCTGCGGCTGCAAATGTTTCTTCTTCATTAGCTAAAACAAAACTAATGCTTAAACTTAACACAAACAATATGACAACCAATGCACTAAATATTTCTTTCATATTTTTCCCTCTTTATTCTATTTTTTATTCTACTATTAATGTTCCTGTACCCATTCCCATGCTGCATGAAAATCTATAAACTCCTGGTTTCGTTGGTGTGAATTCAATTGTATCGCTTGGTGTTTTTAAATATTTCCTGATTCCAAAATCCCTAATTGTAAAATCCCTTAAGCAGCCATAAACACTTTTATCGAGGGATATGCTTACCGGCTTTCCTGCTTTTACTTTTATTGTGTTGGGATAATAATTAAAATCCTTTAGGCCTAGAACAACTTTCTGCACTCCCTTATTTGAATTGACTGCAACAATGTTTCCAGTAATGCTTCCAGCAATAACACCATCATCGCTGCTGCCCAAAATAAAATATCCAAAGAAGGAAATTAAAATAATTATCCCTACCATATATAAGCTGGATTTCTTGATTTTTAGATTATCCCTTTTCATCTAAACAACACCCCTCTTGGTCCGAATACCATGATCCATATTGTGATACTTGTTAATATGAAGCTCAAAACCATTATGAATAATTCACTGTCTTTGTGCTTTCTTTGCGCTTCCCTTGTTTCCTTGTATATCATAAGATTTAATCCCAGCATTATAATTGCTGAAATTATAAATATAACTACCACCGCTGCTTTCAGATTATCATTGAACATCATTATTGCAGTCATGGCTCCCATTAACCCTCCCATGAATCCTGCCATCATCCCCTCCATCATCCCCATTATCCCACAGCACTTCCCATTCCAAATTCCAGAGAGCATTCCAATGCTTATACCAAAGATGCTTCCATAAAACATTCCGTTTGTTGCACCGACATAAAATCCTGATAAAAAGCCTGAAATCATTCCAATGGTCATTCCAATCATCATACCTGACATGCAAGGAAATTCTTTATATGCCCTGACCTGCCTTATCGACGGCAGAATTAATGCATAACTTAAGATTGCAAAGAATAAGTAAAAACCATACTTTGGTATAAAATTTGCGATGTATCTAAATCTTAAAAAATAAACTATTCCTAATAGCATAAATGATGTTGCAAGCGAGACAAAAATTGTCTTTATAATCTCCCCTTCAACGCCTTCGCCATTCAAACTTTTTACAAATTCTTTTAGTGTCATATTAAATTCCATTTACTGTTTATCTCAGGTCAAACATTCCTTATAAATATTGGGATGGTGGCTCATGTGCTCTCTCCATGATTCTTCTGTATATCCTGGAGCAGGCTTGCATTTGTCTTCCACAGTTTTCCCAGAGTCTTTCCATGCTTGTAGAGTTCCAGGAAAAAATGTCATGACTAAAATCACTATAATCAATAAACCAGCTATTGTATAGATAATAATATTTCTGTTCATTTAAATTCACCCCCTTTCATTTTTCTCTTATGCCTTAACATGACTGCTATTCCGAATATATTTGATAATATTCCAATTATTAAAAACCAGGCTTGATACTTGACGATAAATAATGATAATCCGGAAATTCCAACAAGCGGAATCATCTGCAATAAAAAATGGCTGCAACATGCAATCATACTTCCTCCAGAAATAGTTCCAGTAGCTGCAACTGTTCCTGTCATCTGGGCTGTATGCTTTATTGAAGTATAGAGACCGATTTGCGTTCCGAATCCTATAACCAATGGGAAGATAAGATACCACAAACTTCTCAAATTTAAGAAAGCAAATTCAATGCCTTGAAAAAAGCTTACAACAGATAAATAAAACATAAGCAATCCTATTCCTGCCAGTATTCCGTACAAAGGCGCTTTGTGTTTATTTTTCATTTTACTCAATACAACACTCCAATAATTTTTTAATCGAAGCAAAAATGCCTTTTGTTTCTCTGCTATCTTCATTGATCTTTATTTTTCCCTTACTTTCTACATTCAATGCCCAGAACAACCCATATAATTCAGCAGAATCTTTATACATTTCCTTAGCTTCTTTTTCTTTTCCTTCGTGCAGTAGCCTGTTTCCAACTTCAAATAACCTCATTGAAGAGGCGAGAAGATGTTTACTCATGCACCACCTCTCGCTATCATCATCTTTCTTAATAATTAATGCAAGAAGTTTTTTCCTTAATTCTCTAACAGCCTCCAGCGTCTTGAGAAATTTATCATCTTGCGTTCTAACATAACTGAAAAAACAATGCTCCTCCAGACTAACCAAGTTCATTAAACCAATGCTCAAATCCTCCCATGCGGAAATATCTAAACTATGCTTTTCCTTTGTTTCATTGATTTTCTTAATAAAATTATCCACTCTCATCTTAAATTGCAAACTGAATTATTAAAGCTGCTACAGCCAATAACGAAAATGTTAACAAAATACCCTGAAACATAATGCCTTTGTCATTTCTTTTTTCCTTTATTTTCTTATTTAACGAGGGTGAAACAAATGTTATTGTCCCGCCAAGAAAGCTGCTCGCTAAAGAATAGTTAACTGCATACGTTTTTCCATATTCGCCAATGAAGGAAAGATACAATGGCCCGACTGCACTAAAAATAGGCAGCAACGGCAAAACTGTTGTAAAAAATATTAAACTAATTATCAAAGTCTTCTGAAGTGGGAGATATCGTTTTTTTGGAATTTTAGCAAACCACATTCCCATCGACATTGCAAATGCCCCGATTAATAATCCTATAACAACCTTGCTTACTCCAAGCCACACAGCTCCTGCTGCAGCTGCTCCTGCTCCAACAGTGCACAAAGGACAATGGGCATTTACAGATTCAACTAAAAGTAGTGGAACCAAAAAGAGAATAAGAATAAAAAATAATTTTCTCATTTTAAATCCTCATGAATTCTTTATTGCTTCCATCTTTGTTTATTGCATAGATTACAAATTTTTCTGTTTTTGCCCCGACCATTCCAGGAGATCCCATCGGCATTCCTGGCATTGCAATTCCTCTTATGTCTGGCTTTTCTTGCAGAAGTTTTTCAACAGCTTCTAAAGGCATATGCCCTTCTACAAAATAATCTCCTATGATAGTGGTATGGCAGCTTTTCATCGCTTCAGGAACTCCATACTGTCTCTTTAATCCGTCAATGTCTTGCAGATTAACATCTTGCACCTTAGAATTCCCCCTATTCTTAAAATAATTTAAATAAACATCGCAACATCCGCAACTAGTAGATTTGTAAATCTTAATCTCGCCATCAAAATTTTCAACGGCTTGAAAGCTATCTACATTATTGGGGATAAGGGCAAAAATCCCGATAACAAGAACTGCTATAATACTGATAGTCCAGATTATTGCCTTCTTTTTCATTTTTCTATAAACAAAAAGGATGATTAGTTAACAACCACCAACCATTCCGCTAGATACTGCTGCACTTTTTGCTGCACTAAGAACTGCTTGCCCAGTTCCAACACTTCCAGCTGCTCCTGCTTTAAATGTCAGAAATAGTGCAGTAACAAAGAGCACACCAACAGCTATCCATAATGTAATTCGCGTATTCATTTTCTATTTCCTCCTCTCAACTTTTTTTGATTCTTTTAACAAATCTTTTTTATTAAAATATCCAAAGAAGGTTTTCCTCTTCAAATCGCTGCAGCATCCTTCCTCGTCTTTATTTTTGCAACAGTCCATCTTAGCACCCTCCAACCATACCTATTCCACTTGATGCACTGGATGCACCCCCGCTGCCTTGAGCTCTTGCAGGAATTGTTCCATGCATTTCATAGTTCATTATTTCATTAGTTGTCCAGCCAGTTGTATCCAACTTTCCAGAACTTCCAGCAACAGCATTTCCAGTCAGACTTGATGCCTTATATGTCAAAAACAGTACTGATAAGAACAGTATGCCTATTGCAATCCACATCATACTATTTTTCTTAACTTCCATTTTAGCATCCTCCGACCATTCCACTACCAGACGCTTGTCCCTGCTCAATACCCCTGTAGAGATTACTTGCCAAGTTTATGTAATCTGTCGAGTCAATCCCCTGCGCTTCTAGGACTTGTGCTTTCTGCTCGTGGATTCCTGGGAAGAATAATACTTTCCATTTTCCAAGCTCGGAGAGTATCTCCTCATCAGCCATGTCTGGATGCTTTGTTAAAAGATATTTAGCTAATCCTCTCATAGCAAAGCTATGTGCACAACCACAAGCCCTTTCTCCATTGGAGAAGATTATTGCTTCAGCGCCACAGCAGTATTCACATGATATTGAGCTTCCAATCCTAATGTATCTCTGCATTTGTTCACTGCTTAATTTTGTATCTTCATATTGCGCTATCTTAGAAATTGCCGCATCTGCAAGTGCAGGATTATTTGGAGTGATGTCGTCGTACTTTACTCCTAATTCTTTTCCATAAACTTCCGGGGTCCCTCTAGGGATTATATCTGAAGCAGAAACTGATTCTATACCTGTAGCTAATCCTGTAATTCCGGAAGCTCCTGATGATGAATAAATCTTTCCTGCATTAAACACTATTACTAGGGCTAAAATAAAAATCATCCCTAATTGTACATAAAATTCAGTGTTAGTCTTTCCCTCTTTTAAATTTATTTCCTCTGTTTGGTTTTGTGTTTTCATACATTTGCTTAAAAGTTAATAATTATATAAACGCTTTTGTGAAACTAGTTTCAGTTGTAAAAAAGTTGTAAAATAACAAAATTCTTAAAGGGGGCAATTACAAAAACATTATGGAAAATAAATATGTTGGTTATTTATTGTTAGGAATTTCCGTATTGGTAATCTTTCTTATCCTCTTGTTCAATTCTACATTAAAAGAAATAATCGGAACAACTTGTGGAGAGACCCATGACGGTGAATTCTGTCCGATGAATCAAAGTGTAAATCAACAAACATATATTGCATTGGGGGTTATTGGTTTGCTAATTATAGTCAGTCTTATTTTAATATTCTCCAAGCCTCAGAAAGAAATCCAGAAAGAGGTTATTTTTAAGACGAGAACCGTAGAGAAAAAACCTCAGAAAAAGATATTTGATACCACTGGATTAAAACCAGAAGAAAAACATGTTCTTGAATTAATACAGAATAACAAGGCGATTTTTCAAGCAGATTTAATTGAAAAAACAGGATTTGGAAAAGCAAAGATGACGAGGATAATTGACAGGTTAGAAGGAAAAGGATTTGTGGAAAGAAAAAGACGAGGAATGACTAATGTTGTTGTGATGAAAGAATAGAGTTGTTTTTGTATAATCCTTCTATTTTATTTTTTGACTAGAGAATATAATCCATAACCAACAAGAGTTAATATAATCCCGCCGATAACAACTTTAGAGCCTAGATGGAACAGCATGAACAATGAACTAATAATCCCTAGAAAAGCAAGCACTGGAAACTTCCCAATATTAAATGGGGACTTGAAATGCCTTTTAAGCTTAGGATATTTATAGCGAGAGACAATTAATGCTGCATTTACAATAATAAATGTGCCATAAATCGTGAAGTCTGTTATTGAAGCAACCAAGGTTATGTCCTTAAACAAAGTAAATGCTGCTGTAAACAACATAACCAGCAAGATTGCTATCCACGGTGTTCTCCTGTTTTTATGCACGCTTGATAAGAACTTTAATGATTTATACTCGTGCCCCATGCCATAAGTCAGCCTTGAGGTTGTAACTAGCAACAAAAGAACGGTATTACCTGTTGAGAACAAAGCTATGATTGAGAGGATTAAGAAAGCTTTACTTCCAAAGACCGATGCAGCAACATCTGCCAATGGCGCTTTGCTCTCTCCCAAAATTTTGTAATCAAGTAAACTGACTGCTGTAACTGCAACTAATATGTAGATTATTGTCGTTATGATAATTGATAAGACCAAGGCTTTTGGAATAACTTTTTTGGCTGATTTTGTTTCTTCTGCTAGTTTAATAATGGCTTCAAAGCCGATAAACGCAAAGAAAATTAAAGCTGCAGCAGATGAAACTCCTGCAAAACCATTCGGCATTTCAAGAAGATTTACAGAGCCTATTTTTGGTATGCCTATAAAAATTATGAATAACAACCCGAGAGTTTCCACTGACGTGCAGAAAATATTTAACCATGAGCTCTGCTCGATTCCATAATAATTAATGAGCGACAGCAGGATAACTAAAAGCATCGCAATAAGAAAAACAGGAAGAGAAAATACGCTTGAAAACAATGAGGCAAAATAGCCTCCAAAGCCGAGAGCAACTGCTGCAGCCGAGACAACGCCTTCGAAAAATACCAGCCAGATAACTAAAAAACCAATGTGCCTTGAGAATGATTTTTCAGCATAAATATATTCTCCTTCATCTTTAGAATAAAGCGAGCTGAATTCTGCATAGCTTAACCCTGTAAAAGCTGCGACAAAAGCTGCCAACAAGAAAGAAAGCCAGACTGCGCTTCCGGCCATCCCTGCTGCAGACCCTATTAGAACATAAATGCCAGCCCCTAAAATAATTCCAACACCTGCAAATGTCGTCTGTAATAAAGACAACTCTTTTTTTAACCCTGGTTTCTTTGGCATTACTTTTATGTGAGCTAATTATATTTATTAAAGATATGTTTTAACTTGATAATGGTTTTAGTTTTTTCAAGCAATCAATAAATGTGTCAATCTCCTGCTTTGTGTTATAAACATAAAATGAAACTCTTACTACTCCTTCTTTGCTTAATGTTTCCACTAATGGCTGAGCGCAGAGCATTCCCGACCTGCACATTATATTCTGCATGCTGTCTAAAATCCCCGCTACTTGATGCGGCTGGATATTTTTTAAATTGAAACTTATTATCCCTGATTTTTTATTTGCATCTAACGGCCCATAAATTTCTATGTTCTGGATCTCTTTTAATTTTTCTAAAGTGTATCCTGTTAATTCTTTTTCATGTTTTCTTAGCTTTTCCATTCCAATATTTTTCAGATAATTAATCGCTTCTGCAAACGCTATTCCGTCTGCTATGTTTGGTGTGCCTGCTTCAAATTTCCAAGGAAGCTTATTTGGTTTCCAGCTATCTCTGTGAACTTCCTGAATCATATCCCCTCCTAATAGAAAGGGGGGCATCTCTTCTAATAAATCTTTTTTTCCAGCTAAGACTCCAATTCCTGTCGGGCCCAGCATTTTATGCGCTGAAAAAGCTATGAAGTCTGCATTTATTTTTTTGAAATTTATTTCCATGTGAGGGGCTGACTGAGCTGCATCAACAATGAACAATGATCTTGCATCATGCGCAATTTTTTCTATTTCTTTTACAGGATTTATTGTGCCCAGAACATTTGAAGAATGCGTTACTGTAATTATTTTTGTCTTCTTTGTTATCTCTTTATCATATTGCTCTAAGTTTAATGTTCCATCTTCATTTACTTCGATGTATTTTACTTTTATTCCTTTTAGTTTTTGCAGTTCTAGTAAAGGGACTATGTTGCTGTGATGCTCCATCAAAGTTGTGATTATCTCATCTCCTTTATTTAAACCTCTAGAAAGAGAATAATAAACTAGGTTTAATGACTCCGTTGTATTTCTTGTAAAGATTACTTCTTCTTGTTTCGCATTTATGAATTTTCCAACTGTTTTGTGCGCTTGTTCGTAGAGTTGAGATGCTTCTTGTGAAAGTTTGTGGACCCCTCGGTGGATATTGGCGTTGTGTTGTGTGTAAAAATTAATAATTGAATCTAAAACTCGCTGGGGTTTATGCGTTGTTGCTGCATTATCAAAATAGATTATCGGTTTTCCGTTTATTTTCCTCTTGAATATTGGAAAATCTTCTCTTATTTTTTCCGGATTAAGATTAAACATTATTCACGTATCACCTCAAGATTGCTATAATCCCCCATGTATGCAGAATAATTATCTCCTTCAGTGCAGTTCTCATCTATTAATTCATAACTTGTCCCATTTTGGTTGAAATTAAAGATACAAAAACCTTCTGAATTTTCTCCGTTACAATTTCCGTATTTCACATAGTTGTAAATTCCCTGA
>Ga0209542_10016144_pt1 | contig 12428 bp, 16 predicted proteins | sample RifCSPhighO2_01_FD_184028 | JGI IMG/M metagenome (GOLD analysis project Ga0209542, IMG submission 184028) | Soil microbial communities from Rifle, Colorado - Rifle CSP2_plank highO2_0.1 (SPAdes) (version 2) | ecosystem: Environmental > Terrestrial > Deep subsurface > Rock core/Sediment ...
ATTGTTGGGGAAAGGATCAAATACTTCCAGAAATTGATGCGAGTAAAGAGGTCGGGATTTACCATCTATCCAGGAGTACTTTGAGACCATTATATTTATCACCCAGGCATTGTCTCCTTTGGGTAAACTGTCTACTACTCCTTGAAGGTCGCGCTCCATCTGCTTCTTAAATTCTTCCTCGCTCATTGCTTGCTCCTGTGCGTAAACAATCATTCGGCTAGTCAAATAATCTCTAAGACGAGAGAGCAGTGATGGTTGGTAAAGATTAGCCTCGGGGCTGTCTTTGGTTGGGAGTGCGGCAAACACTGCTTGAGCCAGCAATAATCTTTCATAATCCGAGATACTCTTCTCATTTTTAATTTTGTCAAGTAAGGCAAACAGCTCGGCTATTCTTTCGCCATCTTCTTTGCCGACAATATCGAATTTACTTTGGCAGGCCTCAGCAAATAATCCCTCTTTCTTCAGGTTGCAAATAGTTGTCCGGGCTTCTGCGGCAGATGCAGAGGGCATCAGTTGGGATGGAGTTATCGGTACTTTTTCTGCCTTAGATTGTCGTTGTCCCAAAAATATAGCAGCCGCAATAATTACAATTATTGTCGCGATAATTATAATACCTGGAATCGCAAACACACCCTTTTGTTTTTTGGACAGAATGAAGTTTTTCATCTTCTCTTTTTTTCCTTAGAAAATCTTTTTCTTAAAACTAAAATTACTCCGCCGATAGCTCCTGCCAATACCAAACCTGCAACAGCCAGTTTGGGAACTAAAAGTTTTTGAGTAACTATCACTACTCCCGGTTCATCCCCATCCGGGGAAACTGTAGTTGTTTTTCCATCTTTGGTTTTAACTTCCACTTCTCCTTCGTATACTAAAACTAAGGTAGCTTTTTTATCCTGATTGCGCGAGACCGAGTAGTAAGTCTGTCTACTTGATACTTCAGCTTCGGAAGTTTCCAGATTAAAAGGAATGAAAACCTGCCAAGAATCATTTGTAGTTTTGGGTTTAAAAACCTCCACTTCACCAGAGTCGAAAAATGGTTCAATCCTTATAGCATTTTCATCTATATTCTTTCTTACATGAAATACAGCTTCACTGTGACCAGTCAAGGGTTTTACTTCAAATAAATGATCACCAGCACGAAACAGTGCCTGTTTACGAACGGAAATGGTTGATCCATCAGGGATTTCCTCTCCGGGATTTAGAGTTACGTATTGACCGCCCTTATTGATGGTGACGCTATAGGAATCTAGACTGTCTATAAAAGACATTTGAACATCTTTAGTTTTTCCCTCCTCAAACGAAATTGAAGTGAATCGATCTTTTAGTGTTGGGGGAGTTCCAAAGTTTTGAAAAACTTCTTCCAGGGTTGGTAGATCCGGGGTAAGATCTAACTGATCTTCATAAACTATACCCGAGAAAGCTTCCGGTAAAGCTGTTAGACCACCAACGGCCTGAGAAAATTTCGACAACCACTCACCTATAAAAACAGGCAAGCCTGGTTGCTTCTCCGCCGGAGAATTTTTCTTATCTTCAGATTTAGCACTTGAACAAGTGCGGAAATTATCCAATGACTGTTGGTTGCACTCGCTGCTTTTTTCATGGCACTCACTTGCTTTCATACATTTGTTATATATCTCACCTGAATTAAAATATGCAGTCCCGTCAGGTTTTTTAGTCTTTTCACTGCATGCGTCCGAACACGCATTGTAATCCTTCGTACATTGCGACATAGCACTGTCAAAAATTTTCCTGCAATCTTGCCCTGTTTGGGCGTAAGATTTTGATGACAAAGAAAACAAAACAGCCGAAACAGCTAGTGAGAGGATAAATGCAGGCATGATGAATTTTTTCATTCTAATACCAGATTAGCAGAAAAATAAAAGTCAAGTCAAGAAGTGTCAATTATTTTTTAGTAAATTCCTTTTCGATAATTATAAGCGTTTACTCGAAAATTAAAAGGGCTGACATAACAACCTAATCATGAATTCGAATCCTGCTCGGTCTCTCAGTTATAGGCTCAAATTTAAGGAGTTTCAAGACAACGTTCATTTAAGGGCATGATTTTTTGATAAATGTCATCCAGTCAAACCTCTTATTCTTCCCTACAGCAAGAGCTAAAGGTGATTTTCCCCGTTTCAGTTTATTTTTCGTATTGATCAAGGGTTTGCAACGAAAATTCACCACTATGAGATTACAAATTGGTACTGCTGACGATTGTGTTCGTAGTTTCCTCATCGTCTTGAGCCGTGTATTGACGTAGGAGATGACATTCTCAATGGCATTGGTACTTCTGGGTATCTTTCTTCTCCCGATACGGATGGTGTGGTGAGCGGTGAGAAGTTTCCATCTGGCATGCATCATCCGGGGTATTTGTTGGTAGACCATGGATTTATCACTCATAGCTTCAAGCAGGAGGAAGTAGGATTTCTTGGCTTTTCTCAAGGTGCTGGCAAAAAGTACTCCCTTGATGAGTGTTTGTATATATTCCACTTCTTCCTCACTCATACGGGTAAGACGGGCTATTTTTGATAGATAGCCTTTTAACTCACGCTGCGCATGAACACTGCACCATTGGTGTGGAATACCAAAAAGTCTTGGTAGTCTTGGTTTTGGAGGAGGAAATCCAGGCCTTGGATATGTTCTCGTTCCTTTCCGGATAAATGGAGGCTTTTTCGGTTGTGTCAGGGCTAGAATTGCTGGTTCTCCATCAGAGATAACTGCCTTGACTCTGTAGCCTGTTTTCTCAACCATATCCACCAGCTTACTGTAGTTCTCTTCTGTCTCTGCCTCAGCCACTAAATGGGCAACAATATCCAATGTCTGGTAATCAATTGCTAAAAGAAGCACACTCCTTTTGTTTAAGTACTTCCCATCTAAGAGGAGAATCCCACTCCATCTGTTCATCTTGTGAAGACGTAAGGTATGGGCAATTTCAACCGGAGACATACAAGAGTTACCAAACTGATGTACCCAGTTAGAGAGTGTGCCTAAAGAAATATCCTTTCTCTGTTTGATCACTGCATAACTTGATCTTCCCTGGATGAAATCCTTGACTGCCTCTTTAATGAAAACATCACTGAAATGTTGACGGGTATCAGATCTTCTGAAGGTAAAACTGTGCCTGCATGATATACACCACCATTGCTGGACAAACTCTGTCACAGTTTCCCGTATGGAGACTCTCTGAAGCTTTTTCTTACCATTTTTAATCAGGGGATGATTACAGAGTGGGCAGTGCCGTTTTTTTTCTCATGATATGATCCAACACTGCGAGTGAGATTAGCAGAAGGTTTAGCTAATTACAACAGGAAAATCCGGCGATTATATCATGCTGTTATCTGAACACTACCGAGTTTCAACAAAACTTTGAAGCTAAAACATTGCAAAGACACAAATATTATTAAGTGATCCCGCTGAGATTCGAACTCAGAACCAATGCCTTAAGAGGGCATTGCTCTACCGTTGAGCTACGGGACCAAAATGATCACAAATTTCAAGCTTCGCTTACCACTGAGCCATCGGCCCGTCGGTACTTATTTTAGCACGAATGTGGGTATTTTATCTTACTCCAACTAATTCCCTGGGGGCTGTTTCTGTGGTGACAACTACAAAAGGAATGGTGTGGGTTAAAATCTCCGCTCTCTTACATTCTTCAACTCTTGCTTCTTCTTGAGCTTTTTCCCTCATTTGATGTTCTCTGATAATTTTTTTTGCAAGCTTTACAATCTTTTTTCCAGAAAGTGGAGGAAGATAATCCAGGCTCTCTTCAGCAGAGTGAGTATCTCTCCAGCCTGAATATACATCTAAAACATTTCCACTATTATTTATACGGAGAAATTGAAGTTCAACCTTAAGTCCGGTGAATCGTGATGTAACTTGCGGTTCAACGAATTGGATTGTTTTTATTAAAAGGGTTGAAGACCTTGGATCCAGTTTAAGGGTTCCTGATTCTGAGTTAAATTGATTTCTTCCGTAAGAACTGAGTTCTCTGACGTTTGCTTTACCTATATACTCAACGTACATAAAGCCTTATTTTTAACACTCCAATTTCACAATAGAAGATAGAGATTAGTTTGTCAAATTACGGTCTGAAGGCTGATTTTTTCACCAGCTTGGCCACATATATTATTTCTCTGACCTCTCCATCTTCTCCCTCAATCTCATTACTGCCTGAAAGTCTTTGATATTCCCTTAAATAATCAGACAGACCTTCTGATAATTCCATTTTTTCTGATTTTAAGGCTTTTAGTTTAATAGCTAAATCAGCCACATTAGGCCTTTTCATAATCTCAGACTTTGTTTTAGATTTAATTCTATTTGCTTCCTTTGCTACTTTGTCATGTTCCTGAAAAACTTCATCATTTTTGAAAATATCATCCATCATTTCTTTATGTTTTTTAACATCTTCTGTTAGGGTATCTATTTGGGAAATGTGAGTTTTTATCATCTCCTCAATTTTTTCTAAAAGCACTGCGTCATTATCTTCAGCCATAGGTTATTTATATTAACTTGAATTTAGTTGGGAATGCAAGATTGAAAATAAGGGCTAACTACCCTATAATATACTTATGACAGTAGAAACTCATGAACGCAGGGGAAGGCCACCGAGGGGTTATATTGAAACAGAATTTTTAAACAGAATAAATCAATTTCAGCAGGAACACCCTGTGGGTGCTATAAATTTTAGGAGATTTGTAGAGCCTGGAAAAGGAACTAGACAGAGATTAGAACAAATATATAAAGCTCATAAAGAAACTGATCCGCTTCCTCCTGTAGCAGCTGGACAGAATCAGATTCTTCCGGAAGACTATATAGAAAGATTGGATAGGGCAGTAGAAAGTAAACTTGCCAGTCATGAAGCTATTGGAGAAATAGCTAGGAGTTTAAGTGTACCTCAAAGCTGGGCTTTAGAGTCCAGAAGAAGAATTGATAGTAGGAAAGTGAAAGAGGAAGATCCACTGCTTTCTTTAGTAGAAGCTAACCGTCTTAAGGGTATTGGAGGGACGGCTCTTGCAAGGCAGTTAGAGATCCCACGTTCCAAAATACAGTGGAAAGAGAAAAAATTAATAAAAGAGGGGAGAGTGGATAAAATGAGAAATAGAAGAACCAGGTCTGAAGTGGCAAAATTTGATCTTCAGGTTAAAGGATTAAGAGATGAGGAGGATTTAAGGCTTGAAGATGAGGAAATAGGCTGGCTTCTGTTTGCAACAATGGGGCAGACGCAATCTTCCATTAGAAGATTAATAAGAAAAAGGGAAATAAAATCCAGGGGCAATAATCACTTTAATCCTGGTGCTGATCAGCCTCAGAAATAACTTTTTCTGAATTTAGTTCTTTTGGACCATTGTCATCATTAGGAAGTCCAACATTTTCTAAGGTTTCATCTATATCTTCTGCCTTCTCACTCTTTTCTTCATCTGCACTCATTGGATCTACTTTTGGATCATCTGCCATGTTATATGTATTATACACCTACTATATATAGTGTATTGACAGTAATTCATCACAGTATGTTAGTGTAGTTAACACAATCTAAATATTGATCATTGGAGAGTATTTTTGCAATTAAAAGCAGTGACGCTACCGTATAGCCGGACCGAACCTCTGATCATTTTTTTAAGATTCCTTCGGATCAAAGGAATGAATACATTTTATAAACACGGCTACACAATAATAAATAATGTTTCAGATATTAATGAAGCAAAAGAAATTACACAAAAATTAATTTCCTCAATCGATACAAAAAAACTTCCTCTTTGGAGTAGATTTCTTTCCAATATTAAATTACTAAAATGTGATGAGATTCCTGTTTGCGAAGATGTAGTTGAAAGCTCATATCAAGTTCTGCATTTGGATATGGGTCAACCAATCATCTCCAGAGAGCCTCAGGATATGTATCTTATAACAGGATTATACCTAGATAAAATTAGAAAACCTGTCACCGCAAGAACCAGAGTTATGAGTCTTAAGGGACTTTTTAAAAATAAAAAATGGGGAGGCAAAGAACTTATTGAGAAAAGAATTATTAGATATGCAAAAAAATATGGAGATGGGTGGTTTAATCCGGAAAAAATTAATACAAAAAGACTGGCTTGTTTTGCCAGAATAGTAGATGCAGTGGCAGATACGGAGGAATTAAAAGATGATTTTAATAAAACCATGGGACAGTGGTTTAGGGATGAAGAAAGATTAGGGGTTGATGAGAGCATGAAAAACGAATATAAATTTTATCAAAAAAGAGGAATAAGCTTAGGAAAATTGGAGAAGCATATTCAGCTAAAGCCAGGTCAGCTTTTAATTTTTGACAACACCAGAGTTATTCATGGAAGAGCAGGCAAAAGAGTGGAAAAAGAGGTTTGGCAAATGATGTTTGGAGTAAGAAAAGTTTCCTCACACAATATCACCGCTTTTAGAAAATTCTTAGTAAACCTTCTAACAGAAGAATAATTATGTTTAGAGAATATTACGAAAAAAGAAGGAATTATCAAACAATAATTCCACTGTTTGCAATTTATGTATTAGTAGTTTTCCTAAAATGGCTATGGAGGAAAATATGAATTTACGAGTTATTTTAGCGGCTAACATTTTTCTTAAGGCTGCAGGTTATATTAGAAAATACGGATGGCAAAAAAGCGGAATGAGTGTTCATGGGAAACCACGTTGCTCCATGGGAGCTCTGGCATCAGCTTATCAAAAAGAAAAATGGGACGATGACTTAGCTTACCTAATGTATAAGAGTCTTTATGATGAATTAGATGGTATAAGCTTAACTCAGTTTAATGAACAGGTAAGAAGTGTTTTAGAAGTGGCCTTACTTTTTGAAAGAGTAGCTAGTAAATTAAAAGCTGTTAATAAAAAGAATACAATATATAGTGTATTGACTTGAAGGTTTATCCCACATATTATGAGAACAGGTTTTTTAGCGAATAGGGTGCAAATCCCTAACTGTGCCGCAACCGTAATAAAAAGAAGCCGGGCCGCCTAAAAAATTATAACCTCGAGCAAGGAAAAATATGAGTTTATCAATAGAACAAAAAGGGACAATAGAAGCTGAATATGGTGGAAACCTTCTTATGCCTATGCGTTGTGAGGAAGCTCCACTGGCTGTTGCAAGGAATTCAGATGCACATAGGATTTTTCAAGAAGGCTGGGCTGGTATAAATGCCGCCAAATCACTTCCTAAGACAGGTTTTATCACTGAAGAGGAAGCAAAAGCCCATCAATTTTCATTCCTTCAGATTGCGGGAGTTAGAGGAGGGGAAGGCAGAAGAAAAATTGCCAATGCCTCCGGGGGATTAACCTGGGATAGAGTAACTTCAATGGAAGAGGCTGCTCAGAAACTTCTTTTAGGGGTTGGTGGACAAGATATTGTTAAGACTGCTAGGTACGGATATAAATTTGTAGCGTTTATTGAAACTAGAGCTACTCCTGAGGAATTTTACGACAGGTTTATAAATACCCCCACTGAGGTTTGGAATGAGCATCTGCCTGAAAATATAGCTGACGTTCAAAGAAGAATTCAAAACAGAAGAAGAATGGATTCCGAAACCAGAGATTGGTTTTTAGATACTGCGAATGGATTAAACGATGATAAGCCTTTAAAAACTGCTTTTGAAAGAAATGGAAAAACTCTTTTTGGATGGGATACCTATGTTTCTGGAGATGATATGTGGGAAACAAATGACCCAGATAGTATGCCTTACAGCATAAAAAGATTAGCTGAAAGCGAAGATACTGATAGAAACACCAGTCTTATGCTTTGGGAAGTGATGGAGTTTTTGGAAGGGAATGAAGAAAATATAGATATGAATAGATTTTGGGTCCAGTTTAACTTTGGGCCTGATGCAGCATGTTGTAATGCTTCCAGTGTTTCCCAGGCCAATTTCCATAAAGGACCTAACTTCGAAAGTTCCGCAGCTGAAATAAGACTAAATAATGAAAGTCTTTTCCAAGATCTTTTAAATCCTTCTTTAATCAAATCAGAAAAAAATGAAGAGGGAGTTTGTAGTAAGTGTAATATGCTTAAAAATGGCTCCTCAGAGGGCGGTAAGTGTAACTGCAAAGAATCAAATTAATTATTCAAGATAAAGTGTCTCAACATGATAGAATTAAGGGGATGCGCCCGTAGCTTAATGGATAGAGCACCTCGCTTCGGACGAGGCGGTTGGAAGTTCGACTCTTCCCGGGCGCGCATTTTTTTGTTTTGACACAAAACACCTCAAGGTGTAAACTATAAGCTATTATGGAACGATATTATGACTTAATTAGACAACGGGCAAGGAAAGAAGTCCCTAATAAAAAGCCCGAAGATGAAAGATCTAGCAGAAGAAAGCAAAGAGATTTTGATGAAAAATTACTGGATCTGTTAAGAGCTAGACAAATATTAGAAGAATACAAAAGGAAAGCCTGGAAATCAAGAGGTACAATTAGATCTATCAGAAATGATAATGAGTATATTGTTAGTAGAACCATTACCCTTTCAAATACTTATACCTACAGTGTTCAAGTACCTATCTACAGGGGATCGGAAGAAGTAAGACGTGAAATTGATTATGGTCTTTATTCGCACAGTACTGAACCTAAAATGGTGGGGCAACGCACAGTTAGAAGACAGGCTCAGGATAGAGTATATATAGATGTCTTAGGAAGCCGAGTAAGCGTGGGTTGCTTTGATAGACTTATGAATTTTGATATTCCCAACACTCCCGAAATGCGACCATATAGCAATATATATTATCCTCTACTTTATAGATTAAAAACTCAAGACCCCGAGTTTGTTGATGGAATTACCTATAAAGAGGATAATCACATAGTGTCAATGTCGGTAGTTTCAGATCAACCTCAAAGAATAGATATGGCACACGAATTGATTGATACATTATTACTAGGTGTTGCTCTAAAAAGCTCTGCTTAGATTAAGTAGGTAAAACCTAACTCAGAACTAGGACGTCTAGGCGCGCAAAGTGTTACCTTATACTAACAGTTACTAAATCTAAAGCTTCTTCCCACCCTACATTTTGTTCAATATTCATATAATCCACAATTCTTGGTGCCTCAATATGCGCTGGTAACTCAACTTCTACTCTAAGCTGGGGTTTGATGATAGGTTCTACAGCTACAATAGTTTTTCCTCCTCTTATCCTAATAGAATAATCCTGATCGTCATATCGGTAAATTTGCCCCTCAGCTACTTCTCCTGACAAAATATCTTTACCCCAAACGTTAATATGAACAGCAAATCTGGCTGGACCATCAACAGGTACCGGTGCAAACTTTACAAAATAACTATTTAACATCTTCGGACTAATGTAATAACTGGATAAATACTCAGCCAGTGAGAGATGAATGGCATTTCTTATTTGAGAAAATCTACTAGAATCAGATAAATCTGTGAAGTTATGTGGCAGAAGTCTAATTACATCTTGTCCCAAAAGCGCGAGTATATTTTTTCTGCTGCCAGGTTGAGATTCCTCTACGGCACTTTCATCAATCAGAGGAATCATAATCGCATTAAAACCTCTATTGATCGTATCTACTACTTCCTGTCCCCATTCTTTTTCTCGAACTTCAAAATCAGTATCCCTTTTACTATTTTCTAGCTCCTTTTCAATAGTTGGATCTTCAAGACCATTAAGAAAACGTGTTGACATTACAACTGTACCTCTGTATTTTATCAGTTCAGCTAATTCCTTAAAATTTTCTTCAATAGACCTGCTATAAAATTCATTAGGATCTACATCTAACTTTTTTTTGGAGGAATTGCCTACCTCGGAAAATAAAAAATCACCCTGAGAATTATAATCTGCGGAAAATATACCTACTCTACCTTGAGGATCACCTAATCCTAACCTTATTTTATCTCCAAAGCTGTGCAAGCTTTTATGTACTCCATTTTCATCTTCACCAGCCACTCTACAAGAAATCCATTTTGATCCCATACTAAACCTGTCCCTCCTGAAACCACCTTTTAGTATATCTGTCCTACCAATAGAACCGTTTCTGGACTTCTCCCACTGAATCCTTACGCCGTTAATTGAATCATATACTTCACTCTGAAACTTCCCTTCAGGGGCATTCCATTGCCAATTTACACCCCGTTCTAACATGTGTGTCATTATACCTGAAAAGAGTTCACTTATCCTTTTCATCTCCAATTTCAAGTATTGAGACTTTTCCATTATAAGCAGAGCTTGAAAACTCGTTTTTAGCAATGCTTTCAAACTTCGTTTATAATAGGTAAAGCCTAACTCGATTAGTTTACTATAAGTCTGGGGCAGGCTTTCAAAGATTGAGTTCCAGAAATCGGGGTCTAGGGGCACAATAAAACCTATAGTTTGATTTAACTGCTAAAAGCTGATAGAATTGACAGCTTATGCAAGGACTTGAATTTAAAGACCTTATTCCTGACAGAAAAAAAGTTGGACCAGCCGGCAATGAAGAGATAGCTCAGTATATGAGTGATGTACTTCCTCCTTTAAAAATAGTTCATATTGCGGCTCTTAGCGAGAATTCGGAAACAATTCTTGATTCAATGAGGGATGCCCGCAAAGTCGGTGAAAGACAGCTTAATAGGAGTATTTCAAGACCGGCTCTTTGTGCAGACGTTGTGATAAGTTTTGCAAAGGGTTATTTAATAAAAGCTGCAAGCGCTTTATATGAGGGTAACGATTCAGATTTAAGATTTTACTTTGATTTAACATATGGAGTTGGTTCTACAGCGGGCCTTTTAAGAACAGCTGATGAACATGCCAGAGGAACTTTCGGAGAAGGAATTGCATCTGTTGTACCGACTTTGCTTGAGTTATTTGAAATAGATACATCACTGCCTACCCAAGCAGAGAGCATTGTGGCTCATTTTAATTATGCTGATAAAGTACGTAATCTTTTAGAGCATGAGCCAACCGGAGTATCTGTTATGGAATTTTGGGCAAAGAATCTTAGAAGTAATCCTGCGGCAATTGGATTTTTCACAAAAGAATATTCTGTAGCGGGTTCGGAGCTGGCAATAGATATATATAAAGGTTTATATCAGATTGCAGGTCCAATATATCCGCCAAAACCTTCATAAGATTGTTCTTTACTTTACCTTCCCACCTTTAAGGTGTCAAGCTAAAGTGATAAATTTTAAAGACCTATTGTTTTTTAAATAAGGGTTTGATATAAATCACTCATGACAGCATCGGAAGCTTTAATCAGATCAGGCTATTATGAAAGGCCAATTCTAGATTTTTGGTTTGAACAACCAGAAGCTGATTCTCCCGACAAGGATGTTAATCCCTTAGCAGAGAGAATTAGACGCTACCTTTTAGATTATACTCAATTGGTAACTTTTACCCCTGACCATGAAGCAACTGTTTGGAGTGTTTCTAAGCAGGGGAGAGAAGTACTGGAAAAAGTATTTTGCAAGATCTCGAATATCTGCAACCTGGGCTACCCTTATGGAAAAACGCGATGAGGTAACAGCTCGTTTAGCAGCTTCAGGCAAACCTTTAGCTATTCAAGCTTTAAAGCCTGGTTATGAACTGGATGCAGAGCTGGCAACTGCTTATTTAGTTTCTGCTGCTAAATCAGGAATTTATCCTGTAAATTTAAGTGATACCCTTGCTGCAGCAGGCAGAGAAATTCATTTTAAAGCTCAAATCGAACCTCCATCTAATGTTCTAAGACCACCGCACCCAGAAGAGAGTTTTATTGCAGAGGATCATATGTATACAGGTCTGATTCACTTAGCCCGGGCAATTGTCTCTCACCCTATAAGGTAAAGCTTCCTACACTTCTCTTACTACATTCTGTATTACCTATCACAATCAAACTGTATCATACGTGCATATGGGAATACTGTCTTGGATACTGTTCGGAATGATCACTGGAATTGTTGCTAACATTATTGATCCTTATCCAGAAAGAGGAGGATTAATTGGAGCTGTCATTTTAGGCATACTGGGAGCCATCCTTGGGGGAATCTTAGGCAATGTGGTCTTTGGAATAGGAATATCAGGCTTTAATTTCCCATCCTTTGCAGTTGCTGTTCTTGGATCACTATTACTTTTATTTATTGGAAGAGCTTTTGGAAGAGCATAATGAAACCCTTAGCTTTGAAAACAGAATTTGATAACATGATATTGGTGATATTTTTGGTGTTTATGATGACTATGGTACTGCTCGGGTTAATTTTTACAAGATTTGCTTCAGTAAGAGCTGCTGATAACTTACAACCATCTACTATAGAGGTTGAAATTGATGATGATTTTTCCCCTGAGTTAATCACCGCATAACTATAAGTTAAAGCTTACTCTTTTCTTACCGAGTCTGGTGCATAACCTAGATTAGACTACTCCAGCAATCCTTAATCTTCTCAACATGAAACAAATACAAGCCAGATATGTATTTTCCAGGAATGCTTTTATCCCCCTAGTTCTCTCCTTTCC
>Ga0209542_10016146_pt1 | contig 12428 bp, 13 predicted proteins | sample RifCSPhighO2_01_FD_184028 | JGI IMG/M metagenome (GOLD analysis project Ga0209542, IMG submission 184028) | Soil microbial communities from Rifle, Colorado - Rifle CSP2_plank highO2_0.1 (SPAdes) (version 2) | ecosystem: Environmental > Terrestrial > Deep subsurface > Rock core/Sediment ...
GCGAACCAATTACATACCCTCTCCTCAACGAAATCCTCAAGCAATTCCACGAACAAAAAGTTTCAACATTTCTCGTCACAAACGCACAATTCCCCGAAGCGATGGAAAAAATAGAAAACGTCACTCAATTATACATTAGCGTCGACGCACCCGACAAAATCTCACTCAAAAACATCGACCGTCCATTATTCAAGGATTATTATGAACGTCTCTTACAATGCCTCGACATCATGGCAAAAAAGAAGTTTCGAACATGTATCCGTCTCACAGTAATCAAAAACAACAACGACAATAATTTCGAAGGCTACGCAGCACTCATCAAACGCGGTCAGCCCGATTTCATCGAAGCAAAAAGTTACATGCATGTCGGCGCATCACAAAAATATCACAAGAAGGAAGATATGCCAACAGAAGAAGACGTGATGAAATTCTCCCAACGCCTCATCGAACATCTGCCCGACTACGAAATCATAGACGAACACGAACCAAGCCGTGCGATATTGATGATAAAGAAATCATTAAACAAAAAACAATATATTGATTTCCATGCATTCTTCAACACCGTCAACAGCGGAAAACGTGCAACAACTGAAGACTATTCGAAAGAGCGAATGATGCAAAACTAAAGACAAGCCGTTCAGCTTCTAAAAAATCACCACTTACAAGTTACTAAAATAGGAATGTTTATAAAGGGATGTTCTAAAAAGAAGAGGATGAATCTGAATTCAAGGTTAGAGTGCGTAAAAGATTTAAAGGAGAGATATGGGATAGGCGCACTTGCAGCACATCATTATCTGAAGGCGCAGGATGCTTATGCACGTTTGCAAGCATTAGTAAGAGATCAAACAGGAGTATTTGTTACTGAGCGAGGACTTGCAAATATATGTGATAGAGTAGCGAACACTATCGCCGCAAGGATAGAACTAAAAGTAGTAGAGTCTGCTGATGAGACAGATAGGCAAGCACATACACAGATAATTCTTCCATTTTACGAGTCAACCTTACTGGGCTATTTTGACAGAATAGAAAAAGATGATCATAAAAATATGAATCTATGGACACTTAATTATGTTGAATTTGCAATAGCATTCGGGGAAGAGCTTGGGCACAGGAGACCTTCAGAAGCACTCCATGTTGCATTGAGAACTACAGAAAACAGGAAATTATTATCGCAGAGAGGAGACAGAGTGAGTCTACGAGAATTTATTCGAGGCGATGTCACTGATGACTTTTTGTATAGTAGGGAAGATGAAAATGAGATTGGTGAATTATTAACAGGAATTTCTGTAGACGAGGCACGAAGTAATTACGAAGAGCAAAAAAAAAGAAATAAAACATGTTCATTAGATTCAATAACACATGAAGATGTAACATTCTTAATGGGGGGCTCTAGGGGTGCCGACCTATACGAACGTGCAAAAGCTGAACATACATTAAAAACAGAAAGATCAGAGCGGAGAATAGCATTAAACACAATAGGAATTAGAGGATATGTGCATGGATTATCACACCAGAATGCCCATGAATTGATAGATGAAGTCTTAAAAATTGAAAAAAAAGGAAGAGAGAAACTTCTATTGAGATCTCAAATAGCAGGGGACATTTTAGGAGGTTATGACACTAAGATTATAAAACGATTGATCGAGAAACTTAACTACACAATAGCAGCAGTAGTGAAAAATAGGGAATGGTTGGCGAAAACATTGAGCAGTTAAAAGAACAATGCAAATCATTTCACAAATTCTACATTTCGCATCGCACGAAAGGATAAAAATAAACTAATCAACAGCGGAAAAATCGCATCAACTGAAGAGTATTCAAAAGAAAGGATGATGTCGAATTAACGAGTACACAATCAAGTAAAACAAACGTCCGCAGCGATACGCTCCAGCACGCGTGAATCCGAAAAAGTCGAACGCTTTGCTGCACGAATCGCTTCACGTTTGTTCCACGCATCCATATAACGCTCGTGAAGAATATGCGTGTCCGGATGATGATCATAAGCATTTCCAATTCCGCGCTTCATAAGTTTCGGATCGCGCCACAGCCAGGGATAAACATCCTCAAACAATCGTTGGGGTTTGTCATTATAGTGTCGTTTTAACACATCACCAAGACCGAAATCCGCAAAATCCTTGGGTTTTACTTTGGAAAGCACAGGAAATCCATTTTTATCAGCAATATCGTCAGTAATTCCACGAATGACCGCCGGAACAATCACGCGCAGCCGTGCCTTGCGCACCTGCACACGAGAAAAATCATCGCGCTTCCATCCAGCACGGCCATACGCAACATCATGATGATAATCAAGCAAATCCTCCTGATCCAGCGGCGGCAACGAGCTCGGCGCGGGATACGGCCACAGACCATGAACACGGTCAAACCATGCTTCTACAGCAGCAAATTTTAAGGGGATATCATAAACACCAAAATCCGATGTCTCATCAAAAATAAAATGGATAGGTATGCCGATCGTGCGAAATGTCACTTTGTATCGTTCCAGCGCGCGCTCGAGCGGCGCGATATCCTGTGCGCGCGTCCCCGATTCAGCAGGAAGCCTGCGCAAATAATCAATAACAGCGCCATGCGTCGGCCGCTCCAATCCAATAAAATGAAGAAAATCTGCGTGAGTAATAACGCTTTCAAGTTTTACATACTGCTGATACGTCGGCAGCACAAACGGGGAGTAGTCGTCCATAAACAGAAATTAAGAGCACGTTTTAAAAGTCTATCTACAGAGTCCAACTAAACCGTCAGCACCATCCCTTTCCACCCCGGATTCACACAAAGTGTCTTCCCAATCTTATCCTGTTTACCCTCAGTCTCGTGAATATGTCCCGATATCGCAAGCACCGGCTGAATCCGCTCAATTTCTTTTCGAATATCCGCATTACCCACATGCTGATCAAGTAAGTCTAACTTCGTTTTATATGGCGGCGCATGCGTCACAATGACAGTCTTTTCCCCATGCAGCTTTTGCCTCCATCTGCGCGCCGTTATTCGAAAATCTTCGCTGCGCCGCGTAAAACCATCCGTTCCCCATCCCATAAATACAACACCCTCACATATCCACATTTTTTTATGAATCGATAAAATATGTTTGCATTTCTTGAGATACTTCTCAATGCCCGCCGGCGTCTCATGATTGCCCGGAATAATGAGTACCGTTTTTCCAATAGAATCCAAATCCGCAAGTACACCTTTCGTCTGCCGTTCAAACACCGTGAAATCGCCCGCACAAACGACGAGATCAATATCATCTTTTTTAGCCCGCGCAACAAGCTTGAGCACCATACCTCGATCGCCATGAACGTCTGAAAACGCAAGTATTTTCATGATTAAAAAGAAAGACTAAAGATATTTAAACATTAGGATATCGTTTAAGAGTTATAAAAAAATAAAGTACTTTGACTTCAATAATCAGCTAATGGGGTAACAGCACGATGTGTAGTGTTTGCGTGTGTCCCGATTAGCTGATCAATAGAGTAGTCGATTATCGAATATGAGATAGAAGTAAGAAAGGAACCAAAACAATGATCAAAATCCACAAATCAACCGAACGAGGCGAAAGCAATCTAGGCTGGCTTCAATCCCATTTCAGTTTTAGCTTCGCAGACTATCACAATCTAGAACGCATGAGCTTCGGCACATTGCGAGTTTTAAACGACGACATCATCGCCCCCGGAAAAGGCTTCGGCACACATGATCACAACAACATGGAAATCATCACCATAGTCACCGAAGGAATTCTAGAACACAAAGACAGCACCGGCACAAAAGAAACCATAACCAATACCGAAATCCAGGTAATGTCCGCCGGCTCCGGTATCGAACATTCCGAGTACAACCACTCAAAGACCGAGCAAGTAAAACTCTTCCAAATTTGGATAGAACCGAAAGAATACGATATCAAGCCACGCCACGATAAAAAATCCTACACCATAAAAGATAACACACTAACAGTAGTAGTATCAGGAACCAACGAGCCCAACACATTGTACATCCATCAGAATGCAAAAATCCTGCTCGGAAAATACACAAAAACTGAAAAGATAGACTACAAAATCCAAAAGAACAAAGGCCTATTTGTCTTCGTCATCGATGGCAGCTTAAACGTCGACAACCACACCCTCAACGCCCGCGATTCCGCCGAGATTACCGCTCAAAACGCATCAATCACGACCAAACCAGGCTTATTTCTCATGTTGATTGAAGTGTCGATGGCATAAACCACAAGAATAACTACCTAATAGTGGTCACAAAACGAAAGGTTTAAATAAGGTAGGCTTAAACAAAATTGCATGACACAAAATCACGATGCAAAAATGAGTAGAGACGGATTAGTTGAAATACTAAAACAACACGGATTCGTAAGCAAACCATATGGAACAGTCGAAGTTCTAAAAAGGGATGAACGCCAAGACGGAGACTATATAGTGTGCTTCATGTATCCAGAAGAATCAGAAAACCCCAAAAAGAATAGCGGCTTCGCAGGAATCGGTAGAGCAAATAAAAATCATGAGTATGATGGAACAAACTTCGAAATAAGGTATGGAATAACAACATATGAAGAATTCCGTAGAAATATGCAGAAAAAGTGTAATTCGAAAATAGATTAAAACGCACATGAACAAATTCATAAAAAGTGCAGTGGGGACAGACCCATTAGCTGATTCTGAATTAAGTAAAACCTTGGTAGGAGAAGAAATAAAAAGATTAGCTGCTAAAGGAAAAGAATTAAGATTAATGATATGTGGCACAGAAGACCTGATAGATAGATATATTCTGAAAGTAAAAGCGGACGCGCATGCTATTTCATGGTGGTATGCTTTAACAGGACAGCAGCGAGGACTATCAGAAGCAAACATATTTTTCACCGAACGGCTTAAAAACGAACCATGGGCAACACCTGAAGTCAGAATCGCAATTCAACGAGGCAAAGGGATCGAAGAAGCATTAGAAAAACATTACAGTTCGTGGTAATCCTGCAGCACAATCGCATCAACTTCTTCAAGTTTATGCACGATATAAAATCGTCCATCGCCAACCTCTGCAATTCTTCGCGCCAACTCTTCACCTTTCGTATCCAATCGTATCCCCACAACACTCACAGTAATCCCATGCGCTCGCGCAATCGCAACCGCATCCAACGTCTCTTTACCTGGCTCCTTGCCCACGGTCGGCAACGCATCAGTTAAAAGTATCAAATGTTTCGTCGCATCCTCCTTCGGAAATAATTCAACCGCTTTCTCAAGTACCTTGACAATATCCGTCTCATGCGACGCAACAACCGGCGTTATCGTCCGAAGTAACAACCCAAAATCATCTGTCGGTGCAATCGCTTCTTTGACATCTTTAGAAAATATAATAACACCAACTTTATCCTGACGCTCAAGTGCCGCAAACGAAAGTGCAACGCCAGCTTTTTTCGCAACGTCAAGTTTTCGTCCGTTCATGCTCCCACTTGCATCAAGCCCATAAACAATGTACACCGCACCATGCTGTCGTCGCTCAAAAGTTTCCAAATCTCCCAACGAAAGAACAGAATGTCCTCGTCGAACCGCCCGTTTCACGCTACGTTTGAGCGCAATATCTCGGTAGCGATCACCTTTTCTAAACGTATGTGTCTCTCCTTTCGTCCCATAATGAGATTTTTTCGTACTAAGAATATCACCAAGTAAATTCTTCGACGCCAGTTCATCCAACTCCTCTGTATAAAGTACAAGTGCAGCCAACTGCATTCCTTTTTCCGTAATCTTAAAGTTATCATCAATTAAATCCTCATCACGCAATTCATCAATTTTTTCAAGGATTCTTTTCCGCAAATCGCGCTGAAACTCCGGAATTTTCACGTTGCGTCCAACATAATCTGCGTCATATCCCGAGATCAAACTAATAAACGTCTTCCCAAATAACTGTTCAGCATAGGAATAATTTTGAACAAATTGTTCATAAATAAAATCCGGCGTAAACGAACCAAATCCCTCGTTAATCGCCTCTTTAATCAACTTCCCATCAGTAGAATCACCTTCAACAACTGAATGCATTAAACCTTGACCGATTTCAGTCAACCCTAATTTTCCAGAAAGTTCAGTTACTTCTTCGCGCGCAGGTGTGTCTAATTCGCTAAAGACGATCGCCACCGGTAGTCTTGAGATTCTTCGTCTCTTTGACAGTAAATGCAGCGAACTTCTCAGAAACAAACGCGTCTGCTTCTCGAACATATCGCAAGCTTGGCTTGAGTGTAATACGATGTGCTAATACAGAAATAATAACTGAAGCGATATCTTCAAGTACAACTGATGCCCGTCCCATGAGTTCTGCAACACTTTGTGAACGTGCAACAAGCGCAAGTGTCGCTCGTACGCCCGGTACTTTCTCAAGATCTTTGTCTGCTCGAAGAGCCCGTACAAATGCAACAGCAAAGTGCAGGAGATCATCCGAAATGACCGTCCCACGTGAACCTGTCAAGAACAAGGATGACGTTTCGACGTCATCCTTGTTCTTGAGCACATCAGGATTCCACTTTATATTACCAGTCAATAGACCAGTGGAATCCCGATGTTTTGATCGTACAATCTTCTTTTCGATGTCAATCGTCTCTGGATAAGTCATATGGACAACATCAAAACGATCAAGTAAAACATCACTTAATTTTTCCGTATTGACATCTGCGGGATTCATCGTCGCAATGAGTACAAAACGCACATGAAAATCAACATCATAACTGCCCAGTGTGATTTTACCTTCTTCAAGAACCTGAAGTAACGCATTCTGCAATTTTTCAGGCGCACGATTAATTTCATCAAAAAAGAGAATGCCATTATTTGCTCTGAACAATTTGCCCGGCGTGAACGCTTCAACACTTAACGGCCCAAACTCAAGAGCTTTAACCGGATCAATATCCCCAAACAAATCTTCCGCCGTCAAGTCCGGACTTCCCTGAACACGGACAAGTCTTTCTTGGCCAGAAATTTTTACAGTCTTAACTGTTTTGCCAGAACAATGTGGACATTGAGGCTGCTTCGGATCGCAATTCCACGGACAATCATTTACTTCTATAGACGGCAACAACTCAGCTACCGATTTAGCAAGCGTCGTTTTCCCGACACCCGGCGGCCCAACAATAAGCGAATGATGACCCGCGAGCAACGCGCTCTTCAATTGAAGCTTAACATCATCTTGCCCAAAAATAGTTTCTAATTTCGCCGTCTTTAAAGCCGTACCGAGATCGTGAGATAATGACATAACCCCACATCGAAAAAAGGAGTATATAAACTGTTTGTCGTAAAGTATGGATAAGGAGTAAAAGTAGATTAGTTCTCTCTTGCCACAACAATTTTCTGTTCAAAAATAGGAATTAAAAAGACTCAACCAGCGCATATATCAAAACTAAACACTTATAAATCTCCGAACAAAAAACAGCCTCAATAGGGGGTCGGTACATATGGGAATGTTAATGTTCGTATTCGTCGTCAGTCTCTTAAGTATACTTTTTGCAATCTGGTGCGCTCGTTTCGTCATGAAACAGGAAAGTGGCACCACTGAAATGCAATCTATCGCAGCAGCAATTAAAGAAGGTGCAGAAGCATTCATGCGCCGCCAATACAAAACAATTGGCGCGTTAGCAATTGTCACCGCACTCATCCTTTTGGGCGTGTACATACTCATCGGCCAAAAGTCATTAGCATTCTACACCGCAGGCGCGTTCGTTCTCGGTGCATTATTATCAGCAGTCGCCGGCATTATCGGCATGGCAATTTCAGTGCGTGCAAATATCCGCACAGCAGCAGCAGCAAAAAATAGTTTGCGTCAAGCATTAATCGTTGCACTTCGCGCAGGCGCAGCAGCAGGCTTTTTGGTCGTCGCCCTCTCTCTTTTAGGCGTCGCATCATTATACTACGTATTCGGTGGAAACCCATCTGAAACACCGTTCGTCATCGTCGGATTCGGCTTCGGCGCATCATTCGTCGCATTATTCGCCCAACTTGGTGGCGGCATTTACACGAAAGCAGCAGACGTCGGCGCAGACCTCGTCGGCAAAGTCGAAGCAGGCATCCCTGAAGATGATCCAAGAAACCCAGCAGTTATCGCAGATTTAGTCGGAGATAATGTTGGAGATTGTGCAGGCCGTGGCGCAGATTTATTCGAATCGATTGCAGCAGAAAACATCGGAGCAATGATCCTTGGAGTCGCACTTATCCCCGCATTTGGTGTCGCAGGCGTATTATTCCCGTTAGCAATCGCCGCAATGGGATTGATTGCATCCGCAATAGGCGTCCTCTCCGTACGTCCAAAAGAAGAAGAAGATCCAATGAACTCATTAAATCGAGGATATATAGTAACAGTCATCCTCTCAACCATCGGTTTGTATGTCGCAGTAAAAATGCTGCTCAACAACATCTGGTTCTTCTGGGCCGGATTAACAGGCATTATTATGAGTTTAGCAATTGTCTACATTACCCAGTATTACACAGACCATAAATATCGCCCAGTCAAAGAAATTGCAGAAGCATCCAAGACAGGCCCAGCAACAAACATTATTGCAGGTTTGGCAGTAGGTTTAGAAAACACCGGACTACCAATAATTGTTATCAGCATCGCCCTATTTTTATCATACAAATTCGGCGTTCTGAGCGGTGTCGTACACGGTGGTTTGTATGGTACAGCAGTCGCAACGATGGGCATGCTTGCAAGCGCAGGATACATCTTAGCAATGGACGTTTTCGGTCCAATTACTGATAATGCAGGCGGTATCGTCGAAATGTCGAACGCTCCTCCTACAGTCCGCAAACGAACCGACAAGTTAGATGCAGTCGGGAACACAACAAAAGCATTGACAAAAGGTTATGCAATTGGAAGCGCAGCATTAGCAGCATTCTTGTTGTTCTCTGCGTATCTCGATGAAGTAGCAAAACTAACCGGTCGTGCATTTGACGTCATTGACATCGCAAAAGTGCCCGTCTTTATTGGTGCAATGTTAGGAGCGATGTTAGTGTTTGTCTTCAGTGCATTCGCAATCCGCGCAGTTGGTAAAACAGCAGGCTACGTTATCCAGGATGTCCGTCGTCAGTTCCAAAACAAAGGAATTATGGCAGGCACAGTAAAGCCTGACTATGCAAGCTGTGTTGATATCACAACACGCGGCGCATTAAGAAACATGATTGTACCTGGCGCATTGGCAATAATTTTCCCAATCATCGTTGGTTTATTACTGAAAGCAGAAGCAATGGCAGCATTCCTGATGGTCGGCACAATCGCAGGCATATTGATGGCATTATTCCTCAATAACGCAGGCGGCGCATGGGACAACGCAAAGAAATACATCGAAACAGGCGTTCATGGCGGCAAAGGCGGCGACGCTCACAAAGCAGCAGTCGTTGGCGACACCGTAGGCGATCCATTCAAGGACACCGCAGGCCCAAGTTTGCACGTTTTGATTAAATTGCTCGCAACAATAACGCTTGTTTTAGCACCGTTGTTTATTTGAGTATTTCTTTTTTTTATTTAGTTTTTCTATTCTACTAATCCTAAAGAAAAAGCCGCCGGGGCTGGGATTGACACCCACTAGCGCTAGGCTCTGCGAGTTTTGAACCCAGATGTCTTTGGACAGGAAGGTTTCAGTTTCCCGCACTACCTAATTGTGCGACCCCGGCATAAACTTTATATAGTTCAAACCTAAAAGTGACATAGGTTTCAGTTTTCTGCGCTGCCGATGTGCGGCCTTTTTTTTTATTTCCAACTTAATTCAAGAAAATGAACTATATAATGATGCGCTGTAATGTCCATTACGACACCATGTGACTTCTATGAAGTAGGAATTAACTATCTTATTCAGGATGTAAGCTCAAATTGCAAATAGTTTAAAAACGCCAAGCCAATAACTATGTTATGAAAACCGCATTAATTAGTGGAGGAAGCGAAGGAATTGGCAAAGGTGCAGTAATTCAACTGCTTAATGATGGATTTAATGTTTCTACATTTTCAAGAGATAAATCCAAGTGTACTGCTTTATTTAATGAATTAAAGAAAAAGTATCCTAACGATAAATTTCTCGTTTTGGAAGCAGATGTAACTGATGAAAACAGTATGAAAAAAGTAGTAGATCAAACAATTAAAAAATTTAAGAATATCGATGTCCTATTTAACAACGCAGGAATTGGATATTTTGCAGACTGTGATAAACTCGACTTAGAGAAATTTCAAAAAATGATTCAGGTAAATATTATAGGAGTAGCATTATTAACAAAGATGGTAGTTCTACAGATGAAAAAACAAAGATCGGGATTAATACTAAACATCGCTTCAATCTCCGGTAGAGTCGCATTTGCAAATGGTGAATTTTACAGTGCAACTAAATTTGCAGTGATGGGATATTCTGAAGGTATACGAAATGAACTCAAAGATTTCGGAATAAAAGTTGCAACATTATGCCCTGGAATGATTAGAACTAATTTCTTTGATGCAAAAGAGCTCGAAAGGCGTATGAAAATTTGGAAAGGAAAAATGCCAGCAATGCTTGAAGTCGAAGATATAAACAAAATAATTAGCTTAATCTGCAATCAGCCAAAGCACTGTGACATAAGAGACATTATTGTTATGCCATTCGGTTGAAATTCTGTACAATCTCTAAATCGTCCCCAACAACACAAGTACAACCCCACAAACAACAGGCACAGTAATATTATCATTTAACCGAAACCCAAACAACTTCAGATCAAATCCTTCAACAAGCATAGATACCACAGAAGCAATAATCGCCATGCCAACCGGCACAAAAAACGACGCTGCAACCGCTGATATAAACGCGGCAGCTAAGATACCTTCCCAATTTTTCAGCGGATTAAAAAACGGCACATGCCCATATGCTCCCACGAGTACAGTTACTGCATCTCCAAAACCTAATACCATCATCGATGCCACCGCAATATTCTTCGGAAACAACCATGCAGCCAACACAAATCCCAGTGCAAAATAAATCGCCCCTAACCCCGGAAATCGTGCCATATCCTTCGGCCGTTCAACAGTAAGCATCAACTGATGTAACCCAGGAATCTTGTAAAACAAATACACAAAAAACATCAAGGTAACGCAAACAAACATCACAAGCAACGAAAGCTTCCCTAAATAATCAAAATAATAAAGCAACCCCAGTGTCATGCCTAAACCAATGTGCATCATCTTCCGCAATACTTCTTGAGGTTCGATTCTTGAGAACACAAACATTAGGTGAACCCCACAACTGCTGCTTTACCTGACAAAAGAATCACAGTCACAATCACTGCAGCCATAAGCACCCCTAACGTACTCGCCACTAAAAACCGTTTAAACGAAAATCCCAACGCATATGACCCAATCGCAGCAGTATAAACACCCGTACCAGGTAACGGAATCCCTACAAACAATATAAGTCCCAACACGCCATACTTTTCAACCGCAGGATGAAGTTTATGTTGTGACCGCAGAACAATATGATTCCAAAATCGGTTGAACCATCCAATATGAAGAAACAATCCAACAATATAGCGAACAAAAACGTACGCAAGAATCCCCCCAATAATATTAAAAACAATTGCAAGCGGAACAATCAGAGGCATCCACAACCCTTTTGCAACACCATAAATCAGTGCTCCACGTAACTCAGACACTGGTACAAGACTCAGTAAAATAACCCATAACAGATCATTCATGTGAAAAAGAACATGCAGACGGATTATAAAGTTTTCTCAGAAAAGCTTTTTAAGAGTTTAGCCTACCACACGCTGAAAATGAAGTTAACCAAAGAAACGTGGAATGAACAATATGATCAAGGAAAGTGGGATTATGTTGATAATACGAGTGAATCATGTCGAGCTTCAATTATTGGATTTTATTGCAACCGTTTTCATAATAGTCCCGATATTCTAGATGTAGGATGTGGGAAGAGCGTAGTTAGAAATTATATAAAGTTCAAGACATACATAGGCCTGGACATTTCGGAAACTGCAACAAAACACCTAAAAAATCAAAACATTGAAATCATAAATACTGACGCAGAAAAATTTACAACAGAAAAAAAGTTTGACATCATCATTTTCGGAGAAATTCTATATTACGTGAACAACAAAATATTAGAACAATATCAAGATTATTTAAATGAGGATGGATATTTCATCATATCTTTATGGGATCACCCGAAAACACGCGAACTCTGGATAAGTATAAATGAACAGTATGAATGCGTCGATTCAATTGAATTAAAAAATCACAAAACAAACAATAAATGGCTTATCGGGATATTCAAGACAAAAGAAATCAAAGATAAAAAATAAAGAAATTTACTCTCTATTCGCCAAAACCCAGATTGATCGCAGCGCAACAATAACTGCTGCAGGCACAACAAACACAACAATGTTACTCAATATGTTGCGTAATAATGCACCAACGCC
>Ga0209542_10016148_pt1 | contig 12427 bp, 13 predicted proteins | sample RifCSPhighO2_01_FD_184028 | JGI IMG/M metagenome (GOLD analysis project Ga0209542, IMG submission 184028) | Soil microbial communities from Rifle, Colorado - Rifle CSP2_plank highO2_0.1 (SPAdes) (version 2) | ecosystem: Environmental > Terrestrial > Deep subsurface > Rock core/Sediment ...
TCCATTATTGTCCTGTTTTTTCCATCTTCCAGCAGTATGCCACTTGCACCGACATTCTGTATGGCGCCTAAAAAGGTAAGCTTAATCATAAACCTATATTGTCACACCTGTTTAAAAATGTAGGACATTTAAAGTTAACATTCGAAATAAAATCAAGGAACTGTGATGAAATGGAAGAGAAAACAATCCATCCTATACCAAACACTTTCCCCTATCAGACAACAATAGATTCTTTCATCTGGAAACAACATGCGCAGGAAATTTTGATACCTGCTATACATGCTTATTTGGAAAAATGGAGAAAATTACCACATAAAAAAATTTCTTATGGCAGGATTAGGACTTATATGTTTGATAGGAGCAGGGAAATATATGTGGAGTTTTCAGGCAGTGTCAAATGCAACCTTATTTTTGGACCTTATGGCGAGTATTTCGATGGAGATTCCAACATATCAGACATAGATTTTCACATAGTCCTGCCAGAAGACCAATATTACGCTGCAAAGAGAGAGTTTGGACCATCAGGTACAGCTATTCATGACATATTTTATGGAATGGGTAAGTCTGTAGATAGGTTCAATGAAGCAATCGGATTGCCTGAGGACAAAGCTTGGCACAGGACTATAACAAACATCTTTAAAGACGGTGTCAACATACGCTTCAAGAATGAAAATTGGTACAATCGACAGACAAGCGAACTAAGAGATTATTACTATAGGATAAGAACAGTCGAAAGATATTTTGAGCTTACGAAGGAAGGCATAGAATGCAGGATAAGCTATAGAAGAGATGTTAAAAGGTTCTTCTTGTTGGAATATCAGAAAGACGGACAGCATGTATCCGAAAAATACTACAACAAAGACGATACCAAATGCGATACAGATAGTCCTTTAAACAGTGCTAGAAAAAGACCCAAAAAGCAAAATGAATTTTTTGTGGTGGAAACTATCATTGAACCATCAGAAGACCCTGTTTTACCGAAGACAACAACATACCAGAAAAGCTTATAATGCTAAACAATTTATTTATTATAACCAATCATATTGAAGTGATGATGAATGCCAGCAGTAAGAAGACCAAGAAGAGGCTCTATGGCTTATTGGCCGAAGAAAAGAGCAAGAAGGATATATCCTGAGCTAAAGATTATACCAAATGACAAGATAAAATTACAGGGTTTTGCGGCTTACAAAGCAGGCATGACACATTGCACTTTTTTAGACAGCAAGAAAGGTTCTCCCACATTCGGGATGGAAGTTTTCACATCAGCGACTGTTTTGGACTGTCCTCCATTGAAGGTTTTGGGTTTCAGGCTTTATGAGAAGACTGTAAAAGGACTAAGAGCGATGGATGAGATATGGCATAAGGAAGTCCCAAAATATACTGATAGGAAAGTCGTGCCAGGAAACTACAAGACGGAAGAGAAGCTCAAAAAGGAAGAGCATCATCTGAAGAGGGTCTCAAACATAAGATTTATTGTATCCACTCAGCCAAGATTTTCAGGATTGAACAAGAAGACACCTGAGATATTCGAGCTTGAGATTGGCGGAAAAGATGCAAAAGAAAAGATGGACTTTGCAAAAACAATGTTAGGAAGGGACATAAAAGTTTCTGATGTTTTCAAAGAGGGAGAACTTTTAGACACAATAGCTATAACAATAGGAAAGGGAACACAAGGTCCAGTCAAAAGATTTGGAGTAAGGATCGGAAACAGGCATGCCAAGAAGAAGTTCAGACACGTGGGTGCATTGGGAGCCCAGGTTCCAAGAAAGGTCAAGCACACAGTTGCACAGGCAGGCCAGCTGGGATTCCAATTAAGGACAGAGTTGAACAAGAGGGTATTGAAGATGGGAAATGACGGGAAGGAAATCAATATTTCAGGCGGTTTTGTGGGATACGGCTTAATTAAATCAGATTATCTTCTTTTGGAAGGTTCAGTACCAGGCCCAAGCAACAGGCTTATAATGCTAAGGACAGCGATAAGGCCTTTCAATGTTTCGCCTGTACAAATAAAGGAGATCGCTAAGTGAATTTCATGAAAGTAGATGTTTTTGATATTCAAGGCCATGTGACAGAGAAGATAGATCTGCCAAAGGTTTTTGCCACACAATTAAGAGAAGATCTGATAAGAAGGGCAGTATTGGCAGGACAGAGCAATCGCAGACATGTTTATGGCACTGATCCTATGGCAGGAATGAGGACTTCAGCACACTATCACGGTTATCGTAGACACAGATGGACAATGATGAACAGGGAGATGGCAAGATTGCCTAGGCTTCATGGAAAGCTTTCCCCTCATCTTATGTGGTCTGCAAGATTCGTTCCTCAAGCAGTAGGTGGAAGAAGAGCACATCCTCCAAAAATAGAGAAAGTATGGGAGATAAAGATAAACGACAAGGAGAGGAAGCTTGCACTCCACTCAGCAATAGCAGCAACTTCAAACAGAGAGCTTGTTATCAAAAGAGGACACAAAGCAGAGCATGTAAAGACACTTCCTATAATCTTGGATAGCATAAAATGGAAGGCATCAAAGACGAATGACATTGTTGAGTTTTTGAAAAAGGTGGGTCTAGAAGCTGAGCTGGAAAGGACATCTGAGAAGAAGATAAGAGCAGGAAAAGGAAAGATGAGAAGCAGAAAATACAAGGTGAAAGTTGGACCGTTATTTGTGACGACAAAGGAAGACAATCTCGACAATCTTACAAAAAACATTCTGGGATGCGATGTCTGCAGAGTCGATAGCTTGTCGACAGAGAATCTGGCTCCAGGAGCTATGCCTGGAAGACTTGTAATCTGGACCAAGAATGCTATAGAGAAGTTGGTTTAAAGGATTTAAAGATTAAATTTCAAGTTATTTTTGTGATTAAAATATTAGAGTCTTTTAACAAGCTTAGAAAAGATTTGGTATATTCTTATAGAGAAAATTTATTGAAAGCAGGAGGTTCTATGGGCGTTGATGCTTATGCTAAATCTCTTGATGACAGTGATAATCTTAGATTGCATGTATATGTTGATTTGATTAGGAGAGCAGCCAATAGCAGTGATGGCAAAGCAGTTGCATATCCAGATAAAGTTTATACTGTAGCAGATAACATAGCCAGGAAGAATGGTGTAAGAAAACCCGTTGAACGTGAAATCATACATGATTTAGTAAGAGCAGGCTACGTTAAAATATATGATTGGCCAGACGGTACATTCTATTACTCACCAGAGTTTAGTCTTACAGAAAAAAGCATAGAATTCTTAAAAATGTTGGAAAAAGAAGCACTTGATAAAATGTACTTGGAATTTGCCAGTTCGTTGACTCTATGAATAACCAAGAGAGCATTTTAATAACAGCATGTTTTTACAAATTATTGTAAATAATCATTTTTTAAATCTTCTACCAATCCATAATAACCACTGTCTCTATAGACTATCCCATCATCTTTCATCCTCTTTAAATTGGCAACAATTGCATTTTTATGTAGATTCCTGTCTAGTTTTTTGCAAACAATTTCTTCTAGTATACTTAGTTTAACTTTTCCTTCTGATTCCCTCAAAATTTCCACAATGGCTTTTCTTACAATCTTGCCACCTATAGGTCCTATCCTTGATTTTTCCGATGCGTATATCTCCAATCTATTCCTGACAGCTTTAATCCTCTTGTTATTGTCTTTGTAAATCTCCAACTTATCTTGGAATCCAGTTATGTTTTTATTCATGTTTTCAGCCGCTCTGCCTATAGGTTCAAGAAACTCCTCCCACATGAGAGAAGTCATTTCATTGGCTTTTGCATAAGCCCATGATTTTTTCCCAAATTCATGTTCCAAATAACCTGTACCATAAAGATATTCTATTCCCCTGTTAGTCGTAGGCCTGTCTATACCACCCGTATACTTTGATAAATCCTGCCAGCTGAAATATTCTCCAATATTCTTGTTTGCAAAATTAATTGTCCTCTTCAAAGCCTCTTTGTTGAAAGATGAATATTTCTGGCTGACTTTGGCAAATGCATCATCAATATCTATCTTATCGCATGATCTGTATCTTGACCAGCCAGATTGTCTCTTACCATTCAATTCACGCAACGGAGACACATACTCTATCATTTTATTCCTTCCTAACTTGTCAAGAATTTCTGATAAATTTTTGCGAATGCTGTCTGATGAAAGTTCACCAGCGTTATCTTTTTTAATCTCATGATGTATTTCTCTAGGTGAAAATCTAGCTTCAGGATTATTGGCAAGAAGTTCTAATGTTTCATAGAGTAAGTTTGCACGTTTGGATTTTCTATTCATTGTGATTTTCTCAGAACCCACTATTCTATAAGTAGATTTATTAAATTCTTTATTTCTATTTTCCAATTCATTGACAAGCCACGTACTGCTGGCTGCTATCGGGTCTCCAAAATCTGCTCCCAGTCCAGTTTTATTGTAGACAGGGTATCTATCTAATTTTGTCAAATTTTCTAAAGATAACTTTCCTTTCGATATAGCACCTAACGATTCTAAACTGCCTTTCACATTGTTGCTTCTATGTCCATGATAATAGCACAATAATCCTGCTTCTGTCAACGGGAAATCCTTATAAGACATGCCAGAGAAGCTCAAAGTGTTGTTAAAAATTTCATCTTCTGTATAGAGCTTGCCAGGTTCTAGAGACCATAATGAAACAGATTTTGGATCTGGGCTTGATAGCAAAAGCAATGCTTCTATCCTTGATTTGTGGTCAGCATACTTAGAAGTAAAAGAATCATAAGCCATATTTACAAATAATTGATTAAAGTTTATATTGCATAAGAAATTTCCTAAAACATAGATTTTATGTCCCTATCCACAAGACCGTAACAATGGTTTCTGCTATAAACTATACCTTCGCGTTTCATGTTTCCCAAGTGTATGCTAAAGATTCCTCTATCCATCCTCCTGCCTAATTTATCACCTACATTTTTTGTTATTACACTTAACTTAACCATGTCTTCAGACTCATCCAACACTTCTAATATGAATTTCCTAATCACCTTTCCACCTACAGGTCCTATCCTTGATTTTTCCGTTTCATATACAGCCATCCTGTTTCTTATGTCATGTATCCTTTTCTTTTTGTCATTGTAAATGTCCAACTTTTCCTGCAGTCCTGTAATCTTAGGATTCATGTTTCTTGCAGCTCTGCCTATAGGTTCAAGAAACCCCTCCCACAAAATCACTGTCGAGTCATTAGCTTTTGCATAAGTCCATGATTTTTTCCCAAATTCATGTTGCAAGTAGTCCATTTTAATAAGATAATCCAGTCCTTTCCTGATAGAACTTACTTTCATACAAGTTCCACGAGACAAATCATGAATACTAAAATATTCTCCAATGTTTTTGTTGGCAAAATTTATTGCTCTTTCCAATATCTTGTAATGATAAAAGCTATTAAATTGAATCTTGGCTTTCTCAACAGCTTCATCATAGTCTATTTTCTCGTTTGCAGTATACCTAGAATATCCCTTCGTTATCTTGCCGTTAACATCCCTCCTATCAGACTTATAGTCTAGCATCTTGCTACCTGAAAGTTTGTTTACCCTAGTAGACAATCCTGCTATCGTTATTATGTCTCCAATTTCATCATGGATATCCATCAATGAAAATCCGTTTTCTGTATTCTTTGCAAGAAGTTCAATCACCTTGTATGTCGCATAAGCGTAGTTGTACTTAGTATCCATGCCGACCTTTTTCATTCCTATTATTTGCTGTGTGGATTTGTGGTATCCCAGATTCTTTTCTATAAGTTCGTTAACAAACCAAGTGCTTGCAGCTGCTATAGGGTCTCCAAAATCCTCCCCCAAACCGGTCTTTTTGTAAAATTTATATCTTTCCATTTTAAATGTACCAGGCGATTTAAAATCACCTCTGTCTATAGCTCCTATGCTTTCTAAAGTTCCAGGTATTTTTCTGCTCGTATGGCCATGATAGTAGCCAGCAAGTCCTAGTCCTGTCAGAGGAAAATCCTTATAAGACATGCCAGAGAAGCTCAAAGTGTTGTTAAAAATTTCATCCTCATCGTAAAGCTCTCCAGGAGTTAATGCCCACAATGAAATAGGTTTTGGATCCGGGCTTGCAAGGGAAAGCAATGCTCCTACCCTATAACCATAGTCAGGATGCAAAGAAACGAATGAACTGTAGGACATACTTACGAATAATGATTAAAAGTTTAAATAACTAGATTTGTTAATAATAACAAGTGGTAAATGATGGACCCGTATAAGATTTTGCAATATCCGTACATGACAGAAAAGAGTGTAAATTTGGTAGAGAAAGAGAACAAGGTAGTCTTTATTGTAGACAGAGAAGCTAACAAGACACAGATAAGGGAAGCTGTGGAGACGATGTTTGAAGTGAAAGTAGAGCAAGTTAACACAATGATAGACATGGAAGGAAGAAAGAAGGCTTTCATCAAGTTGAAACCGGAATTCAGGGCTTTGGATGTCGCTACCAAGTTAGGATTAGTGTAAAACTATTTTTATTAATTTTATATTAAGCAAAGATAATCCTGACCTTCTTTAACGGTTCCTGCTGTCACCCTTGTAATCCAATCCTTTTGGCCATATAGTCTTCTCAATTCTCTTGCAACCGAGTCGCTTACAAAATAACCAAGCGGGACTGCAATATCTTCTCCATGTTCATATAGTCCTTTGTAATTGCACGACAAATAACCGTCAATCCTTCTTACAAGATTCTGCACTTCTTTTTTTTGCCCATTACTTAATAGTTCATGCTCTTCTTTCTTACCTTGCAAATGTTCTCGACTCATGACCATAATTCCACCTATTATTGGATGTAATTTAAAACTTAAATAGTCTTCTTAAATGAAATTATAACAGTGTTTATAATGGATTTCAGTAAAAAACATAAAAATTGGAAACAAATTTTAAAAGATTTAAAAAACCAAGGGCCTTTGGGAGAACTGGTGGCTTTGGAAAAAGCAATTGTGACTACTGAACTCGACATGATTTTGTACAGATCACGTTCCAAAAATTACGAAATAAATGACAAAGAATTTCATGGCAGTTTCGTAAAAGAATTGATTGAGCAATCTAGAGATGCAAGAGAACTCTCTTATGCACCATATTCACATTTCAATGTAGGATGTGCCGCACTTGTAGAAAACCCAGAAGGCGATAAAAAGATATTTACAGGTGCAAATGTGGAAAATGCATCGTACGGTGCAACTTTGTGCGCTGAGAGGACAACTGTGCCTGCTGCTGTATCAAAAGGCTATAGGAAAGTGCTTGCTTATGCTGTGGTCGGAGGATTCGACTATTCCATGCCTAAAAAACTCAGACAGCTCGCCGACAACGATTTTATAACACCTTGTGGAAACTGCAGGCAGTTCACATATGAGTTTGAGGCAAATCCTTGTTTTGTTATAATGGCTAAAGACAAAGGCGAAGTAATGATAACTCTTCTAGAATATCTTCAGCCTTTGGGTTTCGGTCCAAGAAGTTTGGGTGTAGATGCCAGTAAATATTCTAGAATAAATAAAAAATAAAACTTTTTTACCTGAAAACCTTAGCATACTTAGGAGTTAGGATTATAAAGTCTTCGTCTACTCCAACAATGTCTCCATTGTTAGCATGAATAGTCTTCTTCAGCTTGTCGACGCTTCTTTTCAACTCGTTTATATCCTTCTGTCTCAAGTTCCTAATCCTCAAGAAAACAACATGACCATCTCTTACAAGATCCTGAATCCTTTCGGTATCGCTAAAACTTTTTAAATCTGCTATCTTTATCTTAACACCTTCACTGCTATGGACAGTCTCATTGACTTCCATGTAAGGTTCGTCGTCTTCTGCTTGTTTGTTGTTGAATAATGCCATTTTCTAGTCACTTGTTGTTGTAATCCTTGATTATTATTTGTTTTTGATGTTTTTATTCCTTTCTTCTTCAAGCAAACTCACCAAATTCCATATTTGAGTCCTTGTATAGAGCGGCATGTTCGGGTCGCTCATGATGGAATCCATGTTGTTCACTATGCTGCTGATCTTTAGTTCCATGCTGTCCTCTGTTGAGTTCAGTATCCTCTTCGACACCTCTACTACTGTCTTTATGTTCTTAGGCACTGTCCTGTCTGTCAGTATCATTTCTAGCAATTCCCTTGCCCTTTCCAATCCCATTATATCTCCGCCTAACATAATTATGTCACTCCTTAATTACATTCTTTAGCTTGTTCTGCAAGTCCTTCAGCTTCTCCCTAAGCTTGTTCTCCATCGTGTCCATAGACCTGGTCTTGATGGTCAGATCTTCCTTGTTGTCGCTCAAATCCTTCTTTAGATTGTCAACAGTCTTAGAAACCATAACATTCCCCACAATCTTGTAGGCAGAAGACTGCTTAGTATTCTCCAATTCTTCAAGAGCCTTCTCTATTTCCATCTCTTGTATCTTCAAATTCTCTTTCTGTATGTAAACATTCTGCAATTGCTGCTGATAACTCTGGAACTGCACTAGTAAATCCTTTGCTTCGTCTGATAGATCTGACATAACTTGCCTCCAACATCTAATACATACTTGTTATCAAAGGTTTTTAAATAAGAAAAGCAGGAACAATGTGCTATTTTTCGGTCAGAAGTTCAAGCAGAAGTGCAATATCCGTATCCGCATTCCAAGCAGTTCATGCATCCTTCCTTGAAGACAAGATCATTTCCATCGTTCGGGCATTTGCCGTTCTTTTTCTTCGGTGTTTCTAAAGCAATTTGAGGCGCTCTTTCCACTTCTTCTGAATCACTTTCTTTTGCTTTGTCTTTCTTAGGAACTGAGAGAACTTGCTGTTTTATCGAAGTGTCTCTATAAACAGTAACATCTTTGCATCCAAGTTCATATGCGAGCATATAGCTTTTCCTCATGTCTTCCACTGTGGCATCTGCTGGGAAATTATTTGTCTTGGAAATAGAAGAGTCAGTCCACTTCTGGAAAGCAGCTAATGCTCTTATGTGATCTTCTGGTGTTATGTCCATCGCAGTTACAAATACTTTTTTCATCTTTTCTGGCACATATTTTATATTTTTGATGCTTCCCCTGTTGTCGCTTATCGCTTTAATCAGATCTTCATCATACAATCCTTCATCTCTCATGGCCTCTTCAAACACAGGGTCTATGTAATAAAAGCTACCGACCTTTACATTCTTCTCGAAGACGAGACTGAACATAGGCTCCATTCCGCTGCTAGTCCCGGCTATCATGCTTATGCTGCCTGTAGGAGCAATGACTGTTGTGAATCCATTTCTTATTCCAAATTCCTTGATCTTTGCAACTATCTCATCCCAATTGAAATGCCAACTTTTCTTGTCATAGAATCCGGCGAAAGGCAACTTGCCATCAGGATAGAAACTCTTATCCAAGAATGGTACCGGTCCTCTCAATCTTGCTAGTTCTATCGATTTTATCTTCGAATAATAATTTACAAATTCCATCAATTTTTCCATGAACTCTCTTCCTTGATCAGAGTTGTAAGTCAATCCGAGTTCGAACATCAAATCTGCCAATCCCATTATGCCCAACCCGACTTTCCTTGTGCCCAAAGTCATCTCTTCTATTTCTTTCAACGGATATTTGTTGACATCAATTACATTATCCAAGAATTTCGTGCATAACATTATCGTATCTTTCAGGCCATCCCAATCGACTATTTTTTTATCACCTTTTTTCTTCACGAATGACCAGACGTTTATGCTGCCGAGGTTGCATGATTCATTAGGATAAAGCAATACTTCTCCACAATTATGTGCTATAATGCCATTTGCAATGAAAGAATGAGTTACAGGTTCCTGCAAATCCCATACTTCTCTTTCACCTACATGTTCTACATTTTTAACCTTGTCCAAAAACTTTTCTTTATAGAATTCGAAATCCAACAATTTAGTTGATTTGTCAATATTCTTTTTTTGTATAAATGATACTAATGATAGAAATCTAGGTAAATTTTCCTTACTCACATTTAACTCATAGTTCTTTCCAGACGTTTGATATTTTATAGTTTTCCCATTTTTATTTGTATAGTCAAATATCTTTGGTTTTGTCGATCTGTCATAAATTGTTGTTTTTACGCCTAAATTCAACAACAAAAGTTGGACTTGCTTCAATAATTTCATTGAACTAGAATTCAAACGAATATAGTTCCTGCTTCTATCGCCCATTCCTATGGTGCCATCTGAACTAAACAACCCCATTAAGAATGCAACTACCACATCTTTAGGAGCCGTAAAAATCGATTTTGGAACAGCTCTTTCATTGACATCATATCCAAGATTAAGGAAGAAGTCTATCACATGTTTGCTGCTGGATCTCAACTGCTGACACCCATTTTCATATTCAGAAGGCTTTATTTTTCTGTTGCAGTAATTTTCAAATACTGGTTGTATTATTTTCTTAGCTTCCTGGTCATTCGGAGAAAATACCATACCCATAGTTTTCAAGTCCTTTCCTACAAAACCATCTCCAACCAGCCATCCTAAAATGAGTCCTAATTCTTTTGTCAATTCTGTCGGTAGATTTAACTTATACATCCTTCCATTTTTACCAACATATTCATTATTTACTTCAAATGGTAGTTTCCTCTCCTCAGTAAATCTGCCTTCTCCTGATTGTATGTAAACATAGTCATCTAATGTAAGTTCAGACAGTTGTTTCCATCCATTATCAGTCATTATCCTATGATCAGATGTTGCTACAAGCTCATATCCAGATTCTGTTTCAAGTTTAAATGTATCCTTTATGCCAGTTTTTATAACTTTATGTAATTTTACATTTTGTGTTCCTATCTGTACAAGTCCATCACCATTGTCAACAAGTCTGTTATCTACACTAATGTAGTCGCTTGTTAAAGAGTCTATTCTTTCAAGCCCATTTTCTGTACTCACTAAAGTATCTGATGTGACACATGGGTTTGTCGTGACAATCGGTCCAAGTCCTTTCAAAAAAGGATTGTATTTGTTTACATGATCAAAGAAAATAACTCCGGGCTCAGCAGACTCCCATGCCTGATAGCAAATTCTGTCGAACAATTCTTTCGGATCAACATGTTTCACAATCTGTCCGTTCCTCGGATTAATCAATGGATAAGGTTTATTCTTCTTGTAATAATCCCAGAAATCTGGAAACACGAGAACAGAAATGTTGAAATTTCTCAGGGCTTTGTTGCCTTGTTTTGCTGTTATGAAATGTTCTATGTCAGGGTGGCTTATATTCATGATTCCCATGTTTGCTCCTCTTCTCACACCACCTTGTTTTATAGTATCAGTCATCGCATCGAATAGTTGCATGAAGCTTACAGGACCACTTGATATTCTATGTGTTGTCTTGACAAAATCACCTTCTGGCCTTAATTTTGAAAAATTATATCCAACACCGCCTCCGGCCTTGAAAATTATAGACGCGCTTTTCAACGAATCCATTATGCCATCAATGGAATCTTCTACATCGATCACGAAGCATGCAGATCCCATTCCTAGAGGATTGCCGAAATTCACAATTGCTGGAGTGTTAGGCATGAACTTTCTTGTGACCATCGAATTATAATATTCATCGATATTTTTTTCGTATTTGTTGAACTCGTTTTTCTTCAAAAGTTCTAAGACCTTTTCCCAGCTAACTTTCATCTTCTTTTCTGTATTGAACCTGTCATACATTCTTTTCAAAGCTTCCAAATGATACTTGTTCAGTTTGTATTTTCCTATTGAAAGTTTAGTGGCATGTTGAATGTGGTCAAATTCCTCTTTCGGATGTTCTGCGCTTTTTGCACTCTTATCAAATACCATGTCATCGTAAAATAAATCCGGCAATGCAATGTGTACTGCTATTCTAGTGAACAGTTCTTTAGGCGTTTCCACAAGCTTCCCATTTTCATCGTTCCTAAGATATCTTGATTTCAACACCCTGAGTGCATTGGAATCGAATCGCTTGTCTACTTCATCAATGACATCTTTTTCAAGTATCCTTGCTTTCTCCAATCTCAAGTCAGATCTCTTCTGTCTGTAAAGTATGTAAGCCTTCGCAACTCTGGAATAATCATTATCAATCAAAACTTTTTCTACAGCATCCTGTACTTCTTCTACATTAGGATGTTTCTTCGGACCGAACTTCTTGGCCAAAAGTTTTATGACATTATTCGTGATTTTTTTTGCTTTTATACCATCTTTTTCTCCTACTGCCCTGAAAGCTTTGTCAATTGCTGCTGTAATTTTGTTCGCATCGAAATTTACTGCGGAGCCATCTCTCTTTATTATTTTAGAAATCGTAGCGGGCATACTAAATAGTTTTTTTAATGCTATTAAAAGCATTATGTAAATAAAAAATAACCATCTCAACCTATATGTTCAACTAAACACATGACATTTTTACATTTTTTTGATGAAAATTTGCGATTATTTAACTTTTATCTAGATAACATATAATTGTATGCCTGAACCGTT
>Ga0209542_10016149_pt1 | contig 12427 bp, 10 predicted proteins | sample RifCSPhighO2_01_FD_184028 | JGI IMG/M metagenome (GOLD analysis project Ga0209542, IMG submission 184028) | Soil microbial communities from Rifle, Colorado - Rifle CSP2_plank highO2_0.1 (SPAdes) (version 2) | ecosystem: Environmental > Terrestrial > Deep subsurface > Rock core/Sediment ...
GACGGCGTATTTAAAAACCATATTGTCCTGGCCGGAGCCAACCGTTTAGGCACGCGTTTTTTGCACGGGCTGACATCTGAAAAAAATAAAATCGTGGTCGTGGATTTTGACCCGCAAATTACCCATTTGCATAAGCAGTCAAGCTTTGACGTAGTCTGCGGCGACATAACCGACCCCTTTATCCAGGACCAGGTGAATTTGGAAAAGGCAAAGCTTGTAATTTCCACTGTGCCGGATTTGGACGATAATTTGGCTTTGATTGCGGCCATCCGCCAGCGCGGGTTAGATGCCCGGCGCCGGCCAAAGCTTATTTTTGTGGCGCAGAACGATTTAGAAAGCCGCCAGCTCTATGAACAAGGCGTGGACTATGTCCTCTCTCCCCACTTTATTGGCGGCTTGCACTTATCGCGCATCCTCGAAGGCGATATCGGCCTCGCTGGCCTGAAATCCCTAAGGAAGCAGCATTTGGATGTTTTAGGATAACGTTCGTTTTTAAAAAATAAAAATTTTTATATCAAAAAATGACGGCCGTCCAAAAGTGATATGGGCAAAAGTGTTGAATTAAAAATTACCGAATGGGTGCTTTCCAGCCTTTTTGACGCGCTTGTCCAGCCCTGGCTTGAGAATTATGACAGCGTCAAATCAAAAAACTCCAATTTAACAAAAGCTTACTACAATACAGCCATCTATCGGCTCCGCAGGCAGGGTTATTTAAAACTTGCTCTGAAAAACGGGCAAAAATTTTTGGAAATTACCAAACACGGACAGATACGGACCTTAATTTTTAAGGCTACCAGGCAAAGGCAGGTTAAATGGGACGGTAAATGGCGGCTTGTGACTTTTGATATCCCGGAAGATTTTCGGAATGAAAGAAATAAGCTTAGGAAGTTGCTCAGGACCGCGGGCTTTTTTAAGCTCCAGGCAAGCGTGTTTATTAGCCCATACCAATTAAACCGGGAAGCAATCAGCTACTTAAAGGAAACCGGATTGGTAGATTATATAAGGATTTTAAGAGTTGATGAAATTGATTATGATAAAGACCTAAAAAAACATTTTAATTTAAAATAAATTTTTATATCACTTTTTGACGGCCGTCAAAAAGTGATATATGACATTTTTCGCATATTTTGATAAAATGGTTTTATGTTAAAGCTATATAATACTCTTTCAAAGAAAATTGAGGAATTTGAGCCTATCAACGGGAAAAAAGTTGGCCTATACACTTGCGGGCAGACGGTTTATGATTTTGCGCATATTGGGAATTTAAGAACTTATATTTTTGAGGATATCCTTCATCGCGCCTTGGAATACAATGGCTATCAGGTTGACCACGCTATGAACATTACGGACGTGGGGCATTTGGTGGGCGACGGCGACGAAGGTGAAGACAAATTGGAAGTCGGCGCCAAGCGCGAAGGCAAACCCCCTCTTGAAATTGCCAAGTTCTATACCGACAAGTTTTTTGCGGATATGGATGAACTAAACATTATCCGCCCCAACCAAATCCTTTCCGCAACCCAAAGCATTCCGGAACAAATTGAAATTATAAAAATTTTGGAAGAAAAAGGTTTTGCTTACAAAGGCGAACAGGCGGTTTATTTTGACACATCAAAACTCGCAGATTACGGAAAGCTTTCAGGGCAGAAACTTTCAGAAAAGAAAATCGGCGCGCGCGAAGATGTAGTTATCGATAAAGACAAAAAAAACCCGGCAGACTTTGCCTTGTGGTTCTTTTTAGTGGGACGTTACAAAAATCACGTTTTACATTGGCCTTCTCCTTGGGGTGAGGGTTTTCCGGGATGGCATATAGAATGCTCTGCCATCTCCCGAAAACTCTTGGGCCAGCCCTTTGACATCCACTGCGGCGGCGTTGACCACATTGGCACGCATCATACCAACGAAATCGCGCAAAGTGAAGCCGCGTTTGGCACTCTCCTTGCCAATGTCTGGATGCACGGCGAATTTTTGTTAATAAATTCAGGACGTATGGGCAAAAGCCAGGGCAATGCTTTTACGCTTGATACTTTGAAAGAAAAAGGCTTCAGCCCGCTTGATTTTCGTTATATGTGCTTGCAAGCACATTATCGTACACAGTTAAATTTTACAGAAGAGGCTCTAGGGGCTGCGCGTACTGGTCGGCGTAGGCTATATAGCTTTGATTTTTTTAAAGACGTGACTTTGGGGGAGGTTGATAAAGAGGCTGATAAAAATTTCTTTTCGGCCATCAATGACGATCTCGATATGCCCAAGGCTTTGTCGATAGCACAAGAAGTTGCTCATAATACACTTAGGTCCTTGGAAGTAAAAAAGGCGACTTTATTAAAATTTGATAAGGTGCTGGGTTTAAATTTAGATCTTGAAGAAAAAATCGAATTACCGTCTAAAGTGCAAAGTTTGTTAGAGGGTCGGATTAATGCAAAAGCTAATAAAGACTTCGCAAAATCTGACGAATTAAGAAAACAAATCGAGAGTCTAGGCTATGAAGTTATGGACACGCCCGAAGGGCAGAAGGTAAAAAAGAAAATAAAAATATAATATCACTTTTTGACGGCCGTCAAAAAGTGATATAAATTACAAGCGCTTAATTATCCCCTGCTTTTACATCTATAATCCACAAAAGCCCTAAAATAGGGGCTTTTTGCTGTTTTTAGGCTTATGGGTATAATTAACTTATGGCTGAATTCAGCAATCAAAGCAATGTCCGCACGCCCCCCCAAAACCTCGAGGCCGAAGGTTCGCTTTTGGGTGGTTTGATGTTAGACAAGGACGCCTGGGTAAAGGTGGCTGACTTACTGTCAGACGATGATTTTTATGATCCCAAGCACCAGGTAATTTACTCCGTAATCGTGGAGTTGTTTTCCAAGAACGCGGCTATTGATATTTTGACGGTTTCAAACCTTTTGGAAGAACGGAAACTTATGGAAAAAGCCGGGGGCGCCGGGTATTTGGCCGGCCTTGTTGCCAACACGCCCTCTGCATCCAATGTGGTTTATTACGCGGAAATCGTGCGCAAAAAAGGCACGCTAAGGAAGTTAATCCATGCTTCAAATGAAATCACAACCCTTGCTTTTAAAGAAGAAGGCGCGGTTGAAGATATTTTAGACAATGCCGAGCAAAAACTTTTTGGCGTTTCGCAGAAACATTTAAAACAGCAGTTTGTGCCAATATCATCGGTTTTGCACGCGACTTTTGAACGTATAGATGAACTACATCGTGAGAAAGGAAAATTGCGCGGCCTTTCCACGGGCTATGTGGATTTGGATAATTTATTGGGTGGTTTGCAAAAATCAGACCTTGTTATTTTAGCCGCCAGGCCTTCCATGGGCAAGACTTCTTTGGCTTTGGATATTTTGCGCCACGTGGGCGTGCACCAAAAAAAACCGGTCGGGATCTTTTCCTTGGAAATGAGCAAGGACCAGCTGGTGGACAGGCTTTTGTCCGCCGAGAGCGATGTCAATTTGTGGAAAATCCGCACCGGGCATTTAAATGACACGGACTTTGAACAAATTGGCGAAGCAATGGGGGCTTTGTCCGAAGCGCCGATTTTTATAGACGACGCGGCCGGCAGCAACATTATGGAAATCCGCACTAAGGCCAGGCGCCTCCAGGCGGAAACTGACTTGTCTTTAATCGTCGTGGACTATTTGCAGTTGATGGAAGGCCGCAACCAGGAAAACCGCGTGCAGGAAGTTTCCGAAATTTCCCGTTCGCTTAAAATTTTAGCGCGCGAACTTAATGTGCCGGTTTTAGCTTTGTCGCAATTATCAAGAAACGTAGAAAATCGTCCGGACAAAGTGCCGGTCTTGGCTGACCTTCGTGAATCGGGTTCTATTGAGCAGGACGCGGACGTGGTAATGTTTATTTACCGCGAGGATATGTACAAAGGCAAAGACTCGCGCAGGCCAAACATCGCGGAAATCCACGTGAGGAAGCACCGTAATGGCCCCACGGGCCAGGTGGATTTGTTCTTTGACCAGGAACACACATCGTTCAAAAATCTGGATAAGACGTTTGATGTATCCCCTCAAACAGTTATGGATAGTGTGGCGACACCTGAGCAATAAATCCTAAATCTAAAATACTAAATCCTAAACAAATCCAAATATCAAAATACAAAATATTAAACAGCCAGGAGTTTTGGATTTAAAGCGTTTGGATTTTGAAATTATTTGTGATTTAGATATTAGAAATTAGAATTTTTAGCATGACCAAACTGCCAACCAGTTTACAAAAGTTGATTAATGAACTATCTAAACTTCCCGGTATTGGGCCAAAGACCGCCCAGCGCTTGGCTTTTTATTTGCTTAAGCGGGATAATATTGATATTTCGGGTTTATCATCTTCAATCGCAGACGTAAAAAACGGCGTGGTGTTCTGTTCGATTTGTTTTAATATGGTGGAGACTGACCCGTGCGCGACTTGTACCGACCCTAATCGTGACTCATCCATACTTTGCGTTGTGGAAGAACCGCTCGACGCTTTGGCTATTGATAAAACCGGGCAGTTTAAAGGCTTATTCCACGTGCTTGGCGGCGTGCTTAATCCGCTTGAAGGTATTGGGCCGGAAAAGTTGAATGTAGATAGTTTGATTAAACGCATAAGCGGTAAACGAGAAGATGACCATCTCGCGGCGAGATGGTCATCTTCTCCGGTGCTTGAGATTATTATCGCGACCAATCCAAGTTTGGAAGGCGAGGCCACTGCTATGCATCTTTCAAAAGTAATTAAACAAGCTAATCCCCAAATTAAAATCACTCGCATCGCCCGCGGCCTCCCCATGGGCGGCGACCTTGAATACGCGGACGATATGACGCTTATGCGCGCAATGGAAGGGCGCAGAGAGTATTAAGAAATCTAAACAGCAATTTTAAAGGCTCAACCAGCGGTTGAGCCTTTAAATATTCGTGTCCTTTTACATTATCGTACTAGTACATTAGTGCAGAAGGGATTTAGACTTTCGTAATTTCCACTTCCGTAAAATGCTGTCTGTGGCCTTGTTTGCGGCGGTACTTGCTCTTGGCCTTGTATTTCAGCACGTGGATTTTTTTGCCACGGCCCTGCTTTAGGACTTTGGCCTCCACTATTGCGCCTGCCAGGAAAGGTTTTCCTGCTTGGAATTCCTTGCCGTCAGAGGTAAAAAGGACTTTATCAAACGTAAGGGTTGAGTTGGCCTCGCCCGCGAGTTTTTCGATTTGGAGCTTATCCCCTTTTTTAACGAGGTACTGCTTACCGCCGGTTTGGATGATAGCTAGCATAGGTTTTAGATATTAGGTGTTAGGTATTAGTCTAAGAAAATAACTGTTATAGTTTATCACTTTTTGTCTTTGGCGTCAATATCAGCATAATCAAACAAATCAGGAATATGCGGGTGTTGGCGCTTGTAGACCATAACAGTGGCAATGGCTAAGAATATCATCACGCAGAACAAAAGCACTAAGGCAATAAGCTTGCCAAAAGACTGCAAGAACACGGCAGTGAAGCCAAAGACCGCGCTTATGCCGTAAAGGGTCAAAACAGCCTGTTTTTGGCTAAAGCCGATGTCTAATAATCGATAGTGTAAGTGCCTGCGGTCGCCCTCAAAGGGGCTTGACCTGTAAAAAAGCCTTCTGACAATTACCCACGCCACGTCCAAAATTGGGATGCCCATAACCAATAAGGCGGTAGCGATTTTCGCGCCCAGGATAATGGCAAGCACGCCAAGCATAAACCCGGCAAAGGTACTCCCCCCTTCGCCTAAAAAAATACTGGCCGGGTGGAAATTATAAATTAAAAAGCCCAAAAGGGCGCCGGCAAAAATAATCGCGATAGATGCCGTAATGGGTTGGCTCACCCTTTCGTTCAGCGACAAGGCAAAAAGCGTAAGTCCGCCGACTAATGCTATCCCGCTGGTTAAGCCGTCCAGGCCGTCTAAAAATTTAGTAGTGTAGATCATGCCCATGAGCCAGAACCAGACCAGCAGGGCTGAAATTTCCAATTTCCAATTTCCAATTTCCAATGAACGGTCAATCCCAATGGGCGCGCCGAACGGATTGGAGATATATTTTATGCCCACGCCAATTCCGGAAAGAACGATGATAAATGATGCCAGGGCCGGGAAGAGCCAGGAAATTTTTGGCGATAAATTGTATTTGTCGTCAAAGAATCCTCCTATCATCAGCACAGCCCCGCCAAGCAGTACGCCCAGGAAAAATTTTAAAGGCACTATGTTAAAATCCGGTTTGGCTATAAGGATGTATGCGGTGATGGTTATGAGGAACGCCCCAAATACCGCAAGCCCGCCCAAAAGCGGCATTGGACTGGAGTGGATTTTGCGCGGCGCGGCCGAAGGGTGGTCAAGGACCTTAAATTTAAAAGCCAACCGTTTTACTAAAGGCGTAAGCAGTAATGATAGTCCCAGCGCGAGTAAGAAAAAAAGTATGTAAGACATAATTTTGAAGTAAGAAGTATGAATTATTAAGTATGGGTTTTCCTTAATTCTTAATACTTACTTCTTGCTTCTACTGTTTTTATTTCATTAATTTCCAATTTTATACTAGCTTTTTTTCGCGCTTTTGGTGTTACCCAGAATTCTAAATATTTGCCGAACATCAGCCTGGTTTGCGCGTCTATGGCCGGGACGCTTATGAATGCCACGGCAATAAAGGGCACCAGCAGCCACTGGACGAACATGGCAAGCCGTTTTAACATGGTTTGGTCCCTAATTTCTTTGGGCAGGAGCCGGTAGTTTAAATACACACCGATGATTAGAAAACTCATGGTAACGTTCATAAGCGTTTGGGTGACTTTAGGCAGGTTAAACGCGGTTACCGAGCCGCCGAAGCGGGCTCCGCCCAAAATAATCGGCAGCCAGCCCATGGTGGCAATAATTATGCTTGCCGTAGCCCAGTTCAGGTGGTTTTCAACAAAGTTGAACAAGTGGTAGAGTTTGTCTTTTATGGGCATGGGATTTTTAAAAAGTTTTGGCATTAAATGCGGATAGTACTCCACAAAATAGGCCCAGCGACGGACCTGCTTGTACTGGTTTATGAGCGTTTGCTTCCAGGTGTCGCCCAGGCAGGTATCCATGGAAACCGGCAAATGCATGGGCAGGACTTTATAGTCGCCGTTATAGTGGAACAGGCACTGCCAAAAAATGTAGCCGTCTTCATTGACTATCTGCCTGTCCCACAGCCCGACATCCACAAGGGTTTTGAGGCTCATGCTGTGGGAGGAAAATGTCCTCATGCGCTTCTCGCGCGAGCTTTCGGAAAAAACCCAAAACGCGTGGTTGGCGGAAATGACGCGGGAGATAGACGGGCTTTCCCAAATATTATTGTGGTAAAAAGTGAGCGGCTGCATGCTTATTTGGTGGGGCTTTTCCGCGGTCAGGAACATATAGGCCGCGCGCGCGAAATATTGCGGATGCGGTTGGGTGTCGGAATCAAAATTGGAGATGATGGTCTTATCGGGACTGATGCCTAAATTTTTAAGTTCCGGTAAAATGTGGTTTACCGCGAAAGTGGCATTCGCGCTCTTGCCTTTGATTTCGCCCTCCAAGTTGCCCGGGTGGAAGCTAACAAAAAATTTATAAAAAGAATTGCCAAATTCAGTTTGCATCTGCAAAGCAATCCGCCTTGCTTCTTCGCCCGCCCTCGCTTCCGCGGCCAAAAGGATAATCATCTTATCTTTCGGATATTGGCAGGCCACGATGGACTTGATGGTCGAGCGGAGCAACCCTTCGGCCTCATCAACAAAGGGAATCAAGACCAGCTGGTAAATTTCCTTAAAGTCAAAATTCCGCGGCTGGCTTTCTGTAAGCAAATATGTTTGGAATTTTTTCAGCCTGGCGATTTCATTCCCAACGAATCTTTGGATTTTTTTTGATTTTCCCGGGCGCGCTTCCTGTCCCAAAAAATCCATAAACGATTTAAGGTCAGGGAGCTTTTCTGTCCAGGCAAGCCAGTCGATTTGCATGCTGGCTTTAAAAATACCGTAGGCATTGACCGTGTGGATGGTGTAAATAGCGCTCTTGGCCAGGAAATAGGTATCAAAACAAATAATAAAAATCGCAGCCCAAATCGGCTGGAAATACGACAGGGCCGCGGCGCCAAAAAAAACCGCCCAGGTGAGCGCGCCCGGGAAAATCTCCCATAACCGTTCTTTTTTTGTGCGTTTCCTGAACACTTAATTTATTCCTGCCAAAAAAATTAATGCAGTTAGTATAATCAGCTGGACTAGGGCGTTGGCGAACGCGGCCATGCCCGAAAGGAAGGGTTCATTTTTACCGAGCTTCCGAAACAAAAAGAAATTAGTTAAGTTGAAAATCACCCCTAAAGCAGGCAAAAAATAGAGGTTTGTCCCCTGCCCATACCATAGCACCCCGGCTTTGACTGTGTACCTTAAGGCAACGTTAGGCCCGTTTAAGCCGCCTTTGGAGAATATGAGAAAAAATGCTATAATATTAAGCGTTACCGCAAACGCCCATAGAAATAAAAAACCTTTTGATTTAAAGTAATTTAAGTTCATTCGCCCGTTAATTATACCTAAAAAAGGTAAGCTTTGGCAAAGGTTGAGTAATCCAATAATGCCCAGTAATACAACATTCAATAACCAGCCTGTACTGCTCCGAAGGGGTCAAGTGGCTTATCAGTTTTGTTGATTTAAGGGCTTTTATGATTAAAACTTGCTGGTTGCCAAACGCCCAATAAAATTTTAAAGTCTAATTTTTTTAAAAGAGCGTTTTAAATACTAAATTATTTTTTTAACATCCCAAGCGGGCGTTTGGGATTGAATGTTGATATACTGGGATGTCACCAAAACAAAAGTTTTTTCTTGTGGGAATAATCCTGCTCGCGGTTTTTTTCCGTTTCTTCTCGCTCACCCGCATGCCGGGAGGCTTGTTTCCTGACGAAGCGGCGAACGGGCTGGATATCAATCTGATGCAAGCCGGGCAGCTTCAGCCTTTTTATGAGCGGGGCAACGGCCGTGAAGCCTTGTTTTTTTATATGCTTTGGGGCTCGGTGGAACTGTTCGGCAAAGGGCCGTGGCAGCACCACGGTGTTTCCGCGTTAGTCGGGGTTTTGTCCGTGATTGTCTGCTATGCGGCTACAAGGAGGTTGATGCTCGTCGGATCCGACGCTTCGGATGAAGCCAATAAGAATCGCGCGACTAACATAAGTTTGCTTTCGGCTTTCCTGATGGCTGTGTCCACTTGGCATGTTGTATTATCGCGCACGGCTTTTAGGGCTAACCTCATTCCCCTTTTTGCGGGCCTGACGTTCTATTTGTTGCTCAAAACTTATCAGGATGAAACACCGGCAAAGCAAAAAATCAGCGCGTTTTTAACCGGGGCGGTTTTTGCGTTAGGTTTTTACAGCTACATTGCCTACCGGATTTTAGTGCCTATTGTAGGCATTTTAATTATTTGGCCATGGCTGTCATCAGGTTTTGTTTATGGCATCAAGCGTTGGTGGAAACAGGCGTTGATTTTTATTGCGGCCTTTGTTATTTTTTTCGCCCCGCTGTTTAATTATTTTTACACGCATACTGGTTCGTTCGTAGGCCGAAGCGGACAGGTGTCTATTTTTAATCCCGATTTGCACCAAGGCGATTTAATCGGCGTGGCCGCTGAGGTAACCTGGTTGTCCGTTAAAGCATACTTTGCGGATGGTGACTTAAATTGGCGGCATAACATTTCCGGTTTTCCGTTTTTGTCGCCTTTAGTATCGCCTTTTTTTGGCGCGGCGCTTATTGCCATAACATTTTTAGCCGCTTGGTATATTTTCAGCCCCCGCAAAAAACCGGGCTTGTGGAAGTACGCGGTTTTAGCCGGCTGGTTTTGGGGCATGCTTTTGCCTGTTATTACAACGGCCGAAGGCATTCCTCACGGCCTGCGTTCCATTGGCACTATTCCGCCGGTGTTCATTATTACTGCTCTCGGATTATACACAGTGGGTGAATGGTTTTGGCAATTGCACAAAAAAATTAATGAATCTAGGCCGGTAATTAAAAATGAAAAGCTGATGATAGACGCGCCCAGCTATTTTAGAAATCGAGTCATCCGGTTTTCTATGAAGCTGGTTGTCGCTTGTTTCGTGGCGGCCCTTACCTTGCAAACTTATTTTGCCTATTTTGTGTACGCCGCGTCATCAGCCGAGAATTTTTACGCATTTAGGAGCGACCTGACCCCGGTTTCCAAATATTTAAAGCAGCGTTGCAACAAAGACGCCACTTACCTGGTTTTAGATAAGTTTTCCGTTCAAACCACGGACTATGAAACCAGCGACTGGCACGGTAATTTTAGTAATAAGTGTAATGTGCCCTATAAACAGGTTGATCCGGAAAATTCCTGGCAGCTGCCCCGCCTTTTGCAGGGCGATGAAATAATCTTTACCCAAAGTTCGATTTTTGACATTAAAAAATTCAAGCAATACCACCCTGAAGCCCAACTAAGGATGGAAGTGCGCAACAAATTCGGCCAGGCGGTAATGGCGGTCTACAGAGTAAACAATTAACAATCTCTTGCCCGCCAAAGCCTTGGCGACGGTGGGACGATTAACAATTAACCCTGCTTGTCATTCCGGAAAGCTTGAGTGCATCCGAAAGCTTATCCGGAATCCAGAACTTAATTGACTTTTGATTATGCGAAAATACTTTTGGATAATAATAATTTTAGTCATCGGAACAGCTTTAAGGTATTATCACAATTTAGATATTTCCCTCTGGCATGATGAGGCGTTTTCGGCTTTGCTGATTAAGTACCCTTGGGGTGAAATGATGTACCGCATTGGCTTGGACGTGCACCCGCCCATGTATTACATTTTTTTACGGCTGTGGAATTATGTGTATGGTGATTCTTTATTGTCTTTGCGTTCTTTCAGCGTATTTTTTAGCGTGGGCACAATTTGGGCGGCTTGGCTGTTTGTGAAAGAGGCGTTTAAGAATGAAAAAGCCGCGCTATGGGCCGCCGTTTTTATAGCTATCAACCCGTTCCAAATTCAATACGCGACCGAAGCGAGGATGTACACCATGGGCGCGTTCTTTACCCTGCTCGCCGCTTATTTTTTGGTAAAGGCTTTAAATGAGCAAAAGCTGGAATATCAGAATGAAGTGCAGGAAAAGATGCCTCGCCTGCCGGATAACATTAAGCTCCAAGGCCGCTCCCGTTTGCATTTTTTGGGATTTATTGTTTCGGTAATAATTATGATTTACTCGCATTATTACCTGCTATTTGCCGCGGCGGCTTTATGTTTTTACGGAGTTTTATATTTGCATTTCCACCACCAGGGCGGAATATGGCAAAAATACCGGATGCTATTTTTATCTTTTATCGGAATAGGCTTAAGTTTTGTGCCTTGGCTCCCGATTTTTCTCTACCAATATAAGCAGGTTGGCGCGGGATATTGGATTCCGCCAATGGACAGGTGGAGCGTACCCTCAACGCTCTATTCCCTTTTGGTCGGGTTTGCCCACAGCGTCGACCAGCCGAACGTAAAAATTTATTTGGTTTTAATAACGCTGGTTTTTGTATTCATTTTGTTTAAGTTTTTAAAGCAAATCCAAAATTTCCACAAATGGCTGGTAGTGCTGGTGAGCGCCGCGCCGTTTTTAGGATCGATTTTGTTTTTGGCCCTTGCAAAATTAACAGGCAGCGATTCCAGCGTTTACTTAGTTAGGTATTTTATATTTACCGGCGCGTTTTTATTGGTGATGGTTTCGGTATGGCTTTCCGAGGTTAGGCCCAGGGCCATATCCATAATTCTTACTTCTTGCCTCATACTTCTTAACCTATGGGCTTTTATAAATTACTGGCAAGGCATAAACATAAAAATCCGGCCCGGAATGAACCAGGCTTCAAAATATTTAAGAGCCAATATCGAGCCTGCGCATAAATTGTATGTGGGCAGCAGTTTTGAATTTTTTAATTTAAAATACTATGCCAACCAATTGCTTATTCCGCAAACGCCCCTGCTTTTTTCCGGCGGCAACACGGACATAAAGAACCTCCCCCACTTTGCGGGTACCGCAATTTTAACCAATGAGGATCTACTGCCGGATTTTAACCGGGATGCGAGGAATGGCGACACTGTCTGGCTAGTGTGGACCAACGGCTTCGGCGCCTCTAAGCCGTCCGTCCCCGACAATTGGACGCAAATAATTGAAAAAGAGTACCCGGAAGTAAGGCCTTATGTGGGCACGAGTATTTATGTGGATGAATATAAGGTGAATTAAAAGACGCTGAATCCACGCGGAAATAAAGAAACGCTGAATCCACGCTGATTCCGCGTTAATTCAGCGTACCGATCAGCGTGTAATCAGCGTATTGTTGAGCCTTTAAATTTCCGGCCTTCTAAAATGTTTTTTAGGTTTGGGAGGTTTTTTCCGTTTGCGATAATCACTTCAAGCTTATTTTTTTGAGCGATTTTTGCGGCGGTTGGGTCAAACGGCA
>Ga0209542_10016150_pt1 | contig 12427 bp, 20 predicted proteins | sample RifCSPhighO2_01_FD_184028 | JGI IMG/M metagenome (GOLD analysis project Ga0209542, IMG submission 184028) | Soil microbial communities from Rifle, Colorado - Rifle CSP2_plank highO2_0.1 (SPAdes) (version 2) | ecosystem: Environmental > Terrestrial > Deep subsurface > Rock core/Sediment ...
CTCTTGGCGACGCCCGTCGCCGGAGCACCACGATTGGTCGTGGTCACGGTGTTCTCCTTTCGGAGGGATTGCAGGCAGAACGTTGATGTCCACCAGCAGACTGCGCGCCAAAGAACAACGCCACCAGTCCACTTTGGATGATAAACCAATATATATATAAGTCAAATTTGAATGTGGGGATAAATAAATACGCTAAAATCAAAAAATCCTCCGTATTACGGAAGATTTTTTATTGAAATTTATTTCTTATTTCTTTTTCTCTTCTTCCTTCTTGAAAGGAATTCCTAAGAGTTCAAAGAAAGCTGTGCCTTCTTTTTTATTTTTTGCCGTAGAAACAAGAGTGATAGAAAGACCGAAAACGTCACGGATATCTTCATCAGCTGTCTCCGGGAAGATGGTATGCTCTTTTATGCCGATGGTGAGATTGCCAATATTGTCTACGGCCGTGCGGGTGATGCCACGGAAGTCCTTGGTGCGAGGCAAAGCGACATTAATGAGTTTTTCCAGAAAAGCATACATTCTCTTGCCGCGCAAAGTTGCGACAATACCGATAGGGTCGCCCTGACGAACTTTAAAAGAAGCGATGGATTGCTTGGCACCTCTTAAAGCCACTTTTTGCCCGGTAATTTTGGCTAGACGTTCTCCAATGGCATCATTTTTATTTTTATCTTTCTTGATAGCCGTCCCGGTACCTACATTTAGTACAATCTTGACCATCTTCGGCGCAGCCATAGCATTTTTATAATGAAACTCCGAGCTTAACACCCCAGTAGAGTTTTTCATCTTCTCAAATGCCTGCACCTCTTTTTCTTTTACGGTTAAATGTTTCATAAAAAATTTAATTATTCTGCTTTTTTAACATTTGAAGCGTGTATCGGCATGGCCATATCCACCATTCTACCCTTCTCGCCGGACTTTCTGGGACGTTGATGCTTTTTACTCAAATTGGCTCCCTCCACGATAACTTTATTCTCCCGCACCAAAACACGGACAATTTTGCCTTTTTTGCCTTTATCTTTGCCTGTGATTATTATTACATTATCTCCTTTTTTTATTCTCATGATTTTTTGTATATTTAAAAATTTTATATCACTTCCTGTGCCAATGAAATTATTTTCTGAAATCCTTTTTCCGCGAGCTCTCTTGGTATCGGTCCGAATACGCGTCCGGCTTTCGGGTCAAGCTTACCTTTCTCTAAAAGTACTACCGCATTATCGTCAAAACGGATATAAGACCCGTCTTTTCTCCGAAAAGCGCTCCGAGTACGCACCACGACAGCCTGATGCACATCTTTTTTCTTCACGCCTTTTCGCGGAGAAGCCACTTTTACGGAAATAATAACCAATTCACCGAGAGTGGCATATCTCTTTTTTGAAGAGCCTAAAATTTTAAACACCTTACCCACGGTGCCTCCGGCATTGTCTGTTATTTTTACTAATGTTTCGTTTTGTATCATATAATTAAATTACCTTAAATCTCTTATCTTTGGAAATTGGCCGTGTTTCAACTATCTCTACCTTGTCTCCAATTTTATATTTATTTTCTTCATCGTGCGCTTTATATTTCTTACTCACTTTATAAAATTTACCGTAAAGCGGATGCTTGATAAACCTGGATACAGTTACGATCACGGTCTTATCCATTTTATCCGAAACAACCACCCCTTTTAAAATGTGGCTCTTCTTTTCTGTTATTTCTTTTTTTGTCTTTGTTGTCATAAGTATTTATTATTTACGATTTATTTCCGTTAAAATTCGGGCTATTTCTTTTCTTAAATTCGCCGACTCTTTCACATTTTTTGATTTTGAACCCTCGGCTTTAAATCTTATGGCTCGCATCTTCTCTTCCAGGGCAGTAAGCTTTTCCCTGAGATCCTTTTCTTTCATTCCTTTTAAATTATTTTTTTTCTTTGCCATATAATTATTGTTTATGGGCTCGGGAAATTATTCTCGCTTTCAGTGGGAGCTTGGTGCCTGCTTTTCGTAATGCTTCATGGGCAATAGCTTCATCCACACCGTCTACTTCAAAAATAATGCGTCCCGGAAAAACATCAAAACAGTAGCCCTGTGGGTCTCCCTTTCCCTTTCCCATACCCATTTCCGGAGGCTTGGCAGTATAAGGGCGATCCGGAAAAATGCGAATCCAATATTTACCGGCTTTGGTCAGAGTGCGAGAGATGACCTTACGGGCAGACTCTATCTGGGCCGACTTGACGCGCGCTTGAGTCTCGGACTTAAGACCATAAGAACCGAAAGCAAGTCGAGTACCACGAGTATCTGGTGATATCATCTTGGGGTTGGTACGCTTGGTCTGCCATTTTCTAAATTTTACTTTTTTGGGAGTTAACATAAGAGTAATATAAAATTAATCTATCTAATCTATTTTTTCGGCCTGGGACTGGTCTGCCTTATGAGAAAATTTATTTTTATCGGCAAAAATCCTACCACGGTAAATCCAGACCTTTATTCCGACAACGCCGTAAGACAAAGTTGCGCGCTCACGCTTGAAATCTATATCTGCGCGAAACGACTGAAGGGGAATAGACCCACGCTTCAGCTCTTCGGTGCGGGCGATATCAGCTCCACCAAGACGACCAGAAAGAACGACTCGGGCGCCTTCTACCCCGCGTGCCGTCATAACCTTTTCAATTATTGTTTTTATGACTCGGCGGTAGGGCATCCTTTTCTCCAATCCTTCGGCAATCATATAGGCAACAATAGCGGCATCAGCTTCCGGATTCCCAACTTCAACAATTTCAAGTTTAAAATCTTCTGGTCGTGGAAGCTTTAAGTTATCCATCTTCCTTAGGATGTCTTCTTTGAGTTTTGTTGCTCCTTCGCCACTCCTCCCTATGATAAGCCCGGGACGGGAAGTTCTAATAATAAATCTGGTAGCTTTTCTGCTTCTTTCGATTTCAATCGTAGAAATATACATTCCCCGTAATTTTTTCTCCAGATATTGGCGTATCAAAACATCACCCTTTAAATAAGAGACATACTTCTTTGGGTCGGCAAACCAGCGGGACTTCCAGTCTCGGAGTATTATCAACCTATGGGCATATGGATGGACTATTTTACTCATATTATTTTTTCTCAAGGACGGTCCTTGGGGAAACTCTTTTAAGGACCGTCCTTTTATTAGACTTTGCAACTTTAACAACTTTTTCTCCTAAAAGAATATTAAGGTGGCTCGTGCGCTTGTTTATCCTGTGCCCTGTACCCATAGCCGCAGGCATCATTCTTTTCATAGTTATGCCTTTATCCACCCGCAATTCTTTGATAAATAAATTGGCCATTTCTAACCCGTTTTGTTTTGCATTAGCCACCGCAGAAAGTAAAAGCTTCTTTATCGGTAATCCAGCGCGCTTCGCTAAAAAATCAAGCTCCGCTACAGCCTCTACCACGCTCTTTCCCCTAATAAGTCCGGCAACTAGACGAACTTTTCTCGGAGACTGTCTGTAATTTTTTAAAAATGCTTTCATGAATTGAATTTATAATTTTTTATTTTTTAGCGCCTCCCTTTGCATCAGCTGTGGCAGCAGTCGCTCCTTTAGCGGCATTTATCTCGGCTTCTTTTTTCTTTTGCTCAAGCTCTTTCTGCATCTTTCCGCCGTGCTTCATAAACTTCTTGGTTGGAGAAAATTCTCCTAAGCGATGACCCACCATGTCTTCCGTAACCAGAACATCTATGTGAACTTTGCCATTGTAAACTCCAAAAGTGAAACCCAGCATTTCCGGAGATATGACGCACGCTCTTTTCCAAGTCTTGATGGACGGAGTGGAAAATGAATTTTTACCGGCAATCTTTTTCAAGAGCCTTTCATCCACAAATATGCCTTTTTTGATACTTCTAGTCATGTATTTTTTATCGTATAAACAAAACGGCTCTCAATTGAGCCTTAAAATCATACTAACAAATATGGGTAAAATGTCAAATTAAATAAAAAAATGGGGTCCCCAGAGAGGACCCCTTCAAATGTGTCAGGTCTGCGTCAGTGTTCTCGCAAACCGGCCACCCGCCGACGACGATTACTTCTTGCGTGCTGCAGCCTTTGCTGCTGCGGCACGTTCGAGAAAAGATCGCTTGTTTTTTCGGCGCTTACGCGCCGAGCAACAGCAACCTCTCTCTCCCTTGACGTTCTGTACGTTGAGGGGTTTCTTCCCCTCATTTCGTCTCACCCGCCGCATTAGTGCTCCAGATCTGAGCCTGCTGGGGCTGGCTGGAAACAACCCAAGGAACAGCAAACCCATATATATTTATAACACCTTTGCAAAATAAAGCAACCTAAAATACATAGGTTAAACCTATGTATTTTAAAAGCTTTTGTGAATTATTTTTTATTTATTCTTCCCTGTCTTGCGTCGGGAGACAATAAATACATTTGAGTATTTTTTCGGGCCGCGGGTTTTGCGTCCACCGGTAACCTTGCCCCACATTGTCTTTGGTCTCTTTGTTCCGCGCCCTTGTCTGCCTTCTCCACCTCCATATGGATGGTCTACCGGGTTCATCGCGGTACCTCTCACCGTAGGGCGTATACCTTTCCAGCGGCTTCTTCCCGCTTTACCATAATTTTCCAAATGATGTTCTTCATTTCCTACAGTGCCGATAGAAGCCCAGCACTCTTCATTTATTTTTCTGACTTCCGTTGAAGGCATTTTTATATTCGTATATCCGTCAGCATTCGCCACCACTTGGGCGAATATTCCCGCCGAACGGCCAATCTTTGCTCCTCCCCGTGGTTTGATTTCAATATTGTAAACAAAAGTTCCAACCGGGATATTTCGCAGTGGCAGACGATTGCCCGCTGTTAGAGGAGCTTTTTCAGATACGATAAATGAATCCCCTGCTTTGACTCCCTTCGGCAAGACCACATATCTCTTTTCTCCGTCTTTATAGACAGCAAGCCCGATAAAAGCCGAACGGTTCGGATCGTATTCCACAGATTTAATCTGTGCCGGAATTTCTTTTTTATTATAAACAAAATCAACATCCCGGAAGAGGCGCTTGTGCCCTCCGCCTTTATGTCTCATGGTAATTCTACCCTGGCTGTTTCTGCCCACCGCTCTCTTGAAACCATAGACAAGAGACTTAGTAGGAGCAGTCGCTGTCAAAACACCTCTGTAAGACACATTGGTCATCTGACGCCTTGATTTACTTGTCGGTTTATAATTCTTCATAAATTAAATAAATTCTATTTTATCGCCCTTTTTTAAATAAACAATAGCCTTTCTACCTCCGCCTTTGACTCCCGCGCGCCCTTTGGACATTATATTTTTTCTCGGTATAGGTAAAACATTCACTTTAATGGGGTGTACTTTGTAAAGCGCAAAAATAGCTTTTTTTATTTCTGTCTTATTTGCTCCGGAAGTAATATCAAAAGCATAAACGTTTTGTTCCGCTCCAAAAGACGCTTTCTCGGTAATTCTTGGATTTTTAATAATTGTTTTCATACTTGTCCCGCTATGTGGGGAAAATTATCCACGCGATTCTAAAAATTTAACACTCTCTGTCGGGTTTTCTATTAAAAGATATTGATGATTCAAAACATCAAGTGGATTTAAATTTTTGAGGAAGACTATCTCAAGTGCCGATATATTCCTGAAACTCTTTTCTATATTTGCATTTCTCCCCCATAGAGCGGTTAATACTCTTCTTTTCTTTGAAGTTGCAATACTCTTACTACCGAGCGCTTTAGCTAAATTTTTTATCACTTCAACCCCGGCTTTTGTATTTATCTTTGACATGGCCAATGTATCTACAAAAATTATTTCTCCATCTTTCATCTTTCTGGATAAAACTGAGAATAGGGCCTGCGCGCGCATTGATTTGGTTATTTTCCTCTTGTAATTCTTCTCGGCGAGAGGTCCATGTGTGACACCTCCACCCACCCAGATAGGGCTTCTGGAAGATCCATGCCTGGCTCGCCCTGTACCCTTTTGTTTCCAAGGCTTTTTGCCTCCACCACGAACCTCCCCTCTATCTTTAGTGTCAGCCGTACCGGCGCGCTTATTACTGCGCATTCCTTCCACTACCTGATGCACTAAATCACTTCTCCATTTAGCAGCAAAAACTTTTGCCGGAAGAGTTATGCTCCCCGCCTCGGCTCCTTTTTGATTGTATATTTTCACTTCCATAAATTTCTTGGCAGATAGGGCTTTAGGCGCTATCTACTGATTATTTCTACCAAAGTTCCGCGTCGGCCGGCTATTGCTCCTTTTACCAGCATTACATTGTTTTCTTTATCTACAAGAATAACCTTCAGATTTTTCTGGGTAATACGATCTCCTCCCATCCTGCCGGCCATTCTCATACCCTTGGGAACGTGGGTACGTAAACCTCCGCCGATAGACCCTGGCTCTCTTTCTGAATGTTTCTGACCGTGAGTGCGCGGACCACCGGCAAAACCGTGACGCTTGACCACACCCTGGAAGCCTTTACCTTTAGACACACTTGAAACAATAAGATTATCTCCGGGAGCAAAAACTGACACATCAACAGTGTCTCCCTCCTTAACGTCTGTAGTGTCCGCGGGCTTCAGTTTGAACTCTTTAAGAGTCTTATAGAGACCCCCTTTCATCGCACCGGCGCTGCCTTTATTAATTCTTTCTTTTTTTTGCACTCCAAAACCAACTTGAACAGAATCATATCCATCCTTCACTTTGGAAAAAATCCTAGTTACCGTTATAGGCCCGGCTGAAAGTATTGTCACTGGAAAAACTCTCCCCTCGGGAGAAAAATATTCCGTCATGTTTTCTTTTGTTGCTAAAATGAATTTCATAATTTTAAGGACGGTCCTTAAGAAGTTCCCCCAAGGACCGTCCTTGGCTTTACAGCATCTTCACATCAATATCTACTCCGGAAGGGAGCGATAAATTAGTGAGAGCCTCAATGGTCTTGGCATTTGGATTTATAATATCAATAAGTCTTTTGTGCACCCGGATCTCAAACTGCTCCCTTGTGTTTTTATAAATAAAAGGCGAACGATTGACCGTGTATTTCTTGATTTCAGTTGGCAAAGGCACCGGTCCAATAATAACTGCATCGTAACGGACGGCAGTATCCATGATCTGCTTGACCGAGCTGTCAAGAATTTTACTTTCATAGGCTCGTACACGTATGCGTAGCACCACTTTATTTTCTCCTGAATTTAGACGAGAAGATTTTTCCTTTTTAAGACTGACTTTAGAGACTTTTAATTTAGGCAATTTGGCAGTTTTAACTGCTGTAGTTTTTAGCATTTTAGGCTTTTTTGTTTTTGTCTCTGTTGTTGTCATTGTACTTTTTTAGGAACAGTCCTTAAGATTTTCACAAGGACCATCCTTGTCTTTAACCAAGAATCTTTGTAACCACTCCTGCGCCGACAGTTTTGCCTCCTTCACGGATAGCGAATCTTTGTGATTCCTCAAGCGCAACCGGAGTAACTAATTTAACTGTAATCTTTACCGTATCTCCTGGCATAACCATCTCTGTTCCTTCCGCAAGAGTCACATCACCGGTCACATCTGTTGTTCGGATATAAAATTGAGGCTTATAACCTTTGAAGAAAGGAGTGTGGCGTCCACCTTCTTCTTTTTTCAAAACATAAATCTCGGCAGTAAAATTATCATGCGGAGTAGTTGTGCCCGGCTTACAAAGAACTTGTCCGCGGGTAATGTCTTCTTTCTTAAGACCACGAAGAAGAATACCGGCATTGTCTCCGGCCATACCTTCCTGAAGATTCTTGTTAAACATTTCAATACCGGTAACAGTCGTTTTCTGAGTAGCCTTGATTCCGACAATTTCCACATCTTCGCCAACTTTTACTACTCCTCTTTCAATCTTTCCGGTTACAACTGTCCCTCGGCCTTCAATTGAAAAAATGTCCTCAACCGGCATAAGGAAAGGCTTTGATACATCTCGTTCCGGAACTGGAATATAAGTATCAAGCGCATTTGTAAGGTCAAGAATCTTCTTTGCCCATTCATCATCAACAGACTTTGATTCAAGAGCCTTAAGAGCAGAACCACGAATAACCGGAGCACCGGCGCCGTCAAAACCCTGCTTGGTCAAAAGCTCACGTATTTCCTCTTCCACTAGGTCAATCATGTCTTTATCGTCAACCATGTCACACTTGTTTAAAAAGACAATCATCTTTGGCACACCGACTTGCTTTGCAAGGAGAACGTGTTCGCGAGTCTGAGGCATAGCGCCGTCAGTTGCGGCAACCACAAGGATAGCGCCGTCCATCTGGGCTGCGCCTGTAATCATGTTTTTAATATAGTCTGCGTGTCCCGGAGCATCAATGTGCGCATAGTGGCGGGCATCGGTTGAGTACTCGTTGTGAGAAATATTGATAGTGATTCCGCGAGCCTTTTCTTCGGGAGCATTATCAATCTGATCAACGCCTCTTAATCTCACTTGCTTTCCAGCCATGTTTAAAACATGCAGGATGGAAGCTGTTAAGGTTGTCTTACCATGGTCAACGTGACCAATGGTGCCGACGTTAATGTGCGGCCTGTCTCTTTTAAATTCTTCTGCCATATATATTGTATTTAATAGCCAAAACTCAGCGTACGAGAACCAGTCACTGGGGCTTGGTTACTAACCTGTCCGCCTCCGGCGGGCGATATTATTAATAATTGGGCAAACAAAAACTGCCAAAAGTGCAGTTATTTACATACTAACAGATTAAAAAATGTTGTCAAACCGAATATTCCTCTATAGCATCCTCCAACATTCTTCTGGCTCCTGGATTTACAAACTTAGTTTGTTCTTGGGGTAATAATAAAAATCTTTTTGCCTCTTTGATATAAACATTATGTTTATTATCTTTTGAATCCCTCATACCCTGAATCAATCTTAGGGCCACTTCTAGATCTAATATTGTAGGTTCTTCTTTAAAATCTTCCATAAGGCTATTATATCATATATTTCCTAATTTCCTCACAAAGTTTTTTAGCCTCAATTTTGGGATTTTTGGAGAAAATAATACCGCGGGAAGAATTAATTATAAGTCCAAGGCCTTTTTTGTTTAATCCTGCTTGCATTACGGACTTTAGATCTCCACCCTGCGTGCCAATACCCGGCACAAGAAAGGTCATGTCCCCCACCAGTGAGCGGATTTTTTTCATTTCTTTCGGATAAGTGGCGCCGACGACGAGCATACAATTTTTATTTTTATTCCAATTTTTATTTACCCTCTCAGCAACAATTTGCCAAAGTGGCACCCTTTTGTCAAACATCGGGTGTTTGACAAACAAATCTTGAAATTCCCCTGCGCCCTTATTGGAAGTCCGGCAAAGAATAATACAACCTTTATCTTTCCTGTCTAGAAATGGCTGCAATGCTTCTCTACCTAAATACGGATGAAGAGTGACGGCATCAAAGCCAAAATAATCAAAAAGTGAGTCCACATAGCCCTGATTGGTATTGCCAATATCCGCTCTTTTACAATCACAAATCAAAAAAATATCCGGATAATAAACCTTTATATATTCTACAGTCTCTTTCAGCTCCTTAATACCTTGATCCCCTCGCGCCTCATAAAAAGCAATGTTCATTTTAAAAGCTGCAGCATATTCATGGGTTTCTTCTATAATCCATTTATTGAATTCAAATTGCGGAAATTCATGAAGTAAAAATTTCTTGGGAATCTTCACCAAATCCGTATCCAGCCCCACGCATAAAAGCGAATTTATCTTCTTGACTCTTTTGTTGTATTTATCTATTATCATTTTTGTCTTTTTGCTCCTCTAAAAATTTTTTACCGTGTCCGAGAGTTGTATTGATTGGCACACCCGCTTTACACAAAGGGCAATTCTTTTCTTCATACGAAGGAATTTTAAAAACAGCGAGAGAATAAAAAGGCACGCCGATAGTTTTGGAATTAACCATTTTGGGATCTCTGTTCACCATCACGCAAACGGCGACGACTTTGCCTTTGGCTTTTTTTACGCTATTAATCACTTTCTTTACCGAAGTGCCAAGCGTTGTAGTATCTTCAACAATCAGCACCCTTTTATTTTTAACGAGTAAGTCATATCCCCTTTTGAATATCTGACCATTGTCCGGAGTTTTCTCCGTATACAAGCTTAAGACATCTTTTTTATTCATTTTACTCAGATGATGAGCTGTCCATTGAGAAAAAGGTATCCCTGCCACCGCCGGCGCAACCACGACATCAATGTTTTTGTTTTTGAATTTTAAAGCGAATAATTTTCCAATCCGGGAAACATATTCCGTGTGAGGCAGAAATTTATCTTTATTTATATAGGCCGGCATGTGCCTGCCGGAGGTGCCCACCAGATGGCTATCGGTAACGATAGCCCCCGTGCTTTTTAAAATCCCCAGAACATCTTTCATCTATTTATCCTAACCTTTCTTTAATCTCCTTGGCAAGATACGGATTCCACATTGCTCCAGTGGCGGACATTACTATGTCCGCGCCGGCGTTGCGATATTCAAAAAAATCTTCCGGGGTCATTACCCCTCCGACGCCGATAATGGTATAAGTGTATCCGAATTCTTCGCGAAGTTTTTTTAATCTCGCCACCATATCAAGCCCCGCCCATTTTATGGCGTATCCACAAACTCCGCTATAGGTGCGTCCCGGAAGTATTTCCCCGCCTTTTTCATCCACAATTTTAGAAAATATGGTATTGATAGCAGAAATACCTTGCACTAAAGACCCGACCTCTTTTATAAAATTGCTAAGCAATTCTTCGTCTTTAAAATAAGAAATTTTAACAATTAAAGGAATATCTTGAATTTCTCTTTTAATAGCTTTTAAAACTTCAACACTCCGTTCTACGTCATAACAAAGAAGCTCTGTCGTGCCTTCATTAGGGCAAGAGAAATTTACCTCCATTACTTGCACTCCGGTTTCTTTCATCAGTTTAGCAGCTCTAATAAAATCTTTTATATATTCTTCTACATTGGGTATTTCTTTTTTTGTTCTTTGAAAAGCACCGACGAGAATTTGCCCCTTACGTAAATTTTTTACCACTTTTTTTATATCTTCCTGCCAGAATTCGGGCGGAAACGACGGCACACCGAAAGAATTAGTAATGGAAAGTGGTTCAGAATAATTTTTATTCGCTACAATTCCCTCTTCAGCCTTCTTCAAAGTTAAGTCCCCAGATACTTCCACTGATAAAACATTCGGCCACGGATGACATGCATACTGCCTGGTGCGGACAGTTTTATAAGTGACAATATCAAAGCCTTTATCCAGCGCCGCTTGCGCAAATTTCCCATTTATAAGAGGTCCGGCAGCGATGCCAAAAGGTGAATTTACTTTAAAACCCATAAAATCATACTGCTTGTGCAAAGTTCGACTTTGCACACTTTCTATTGTTTTACCATCAGCAAAAGCCCCAAAAGGACCTTCTTGAAAGTTCTCTTCATAGGATTTCTCGGGGTCGTAAAAGGGGATTTGAAGCATCCTTAGCATATTATCAAAGAAAAACAGAAAACAGAAACTTCTTAAGGGATGTTAACTTTTGATTCTTTAAAGCTTTTGACAAACATAAAATAGACAAAGATGCCTCCTCCTATGATAAGCAGGTTGACATGCTTGATAAGAATTGAACCGAAATAATAAAACAAAACTGTCCACAAGCTATTCCAAAGTATTATTGAAATAAGAGAGTAAAGAGAAAATTTAAAAAAAGACAAATGCAAAATTCCAGCCGCCGTAGCGGCCAAAGCGCCGAAATTCGGATGAACATAAGTGGTAAATAAAATTTTAAGTCCCTTATCCGCCACCTTTGACTGCATTTTTTCAAGCGGAGTCTGTAATCCCAACTTTAACAACACATGATACCAGCCGAAGCGGCCTAGAGCGTAATTAAAAAGAGCGGTCAGAAAAAATCCAAGAACTACCAATCCTAACATCAGAAAAATATTTAAACCTGCTTGCTTGGCAAAGACCACTCCCAAAGCCACCACGATAGAGCCCGGCAAATACCAATTTATCAAGAGAGCACCTTCTGCTAAAGCGCCGACTAAAACTACGGAGTATCCGTAAGTTTCATAGTATTTTTGAGTAAAAGCAATTATCTCTTCCGAAGAAGGAAATCCTAAATATTTTAATAAATAAATTAAGCCAAAATAAAGAGCCAGGACAATCACAAGCAAAGCTATGTAAAGAAAAATCTTTTTATTTTCTGGCAGCGATAATTGTTTCGGCAACATTATTAGGAACTATATCATATCTAAAGAATTCCATCGTGAAACTGGCGCGGCCTTCGGTCATGGAACGCAAGCCTGTCATGTATCCAAACATCTCCGAGAGAGGCACAATTGCGCGAATAACTTTATTCATTCCCCTGTCTTCCATCCCTTCAATCAGAGCACGCTTACTTGAGAGATTTCCGGTGACGTCTCCCATGAATTTATCCGGAGTGACAACTTCCACCTTCATCATCGGTTCCAATATTACCGGATT
>Ga0209542_10016151_pt1 | contig 12426 bp, 18 predicted proteins | sample RifCSPhighO2_01_FD_184028 | JGI IMG/M metagenome (GOLD analysis project Ga0209542, IMG submission 184028) | Soil microbial communities from Rifle, Colorado - Rifle CSP2_plank highO2_0.1 (SPAdes) (version 2) | ecosystem: Environmental > Terrestrial > Deep subsurface > Rock core/Sediment ...
AGTGTTCTGAGAATGTTCCTGCCCGCGGATAATCAGTGTTATTCCCATTTCATGGTCGTCTATTGCGGAAGCAAAATTATAGCTCGGCCATAAATGCCTGTTTTTTACCTTGGGATGCATTGGATTGTCTACTATTTTTGCAGCCCACCAGTCTCTTATGCTCGGGTCCTTGTGCTGCAAATCTGTTTTTATGCGCAGGACTGCCTCTTCTTCTTTGTATTCATGCTTCAGCATTTTTTCGAATCTTTTCAGCTGCTCTTTTTTTTCAATGTCCCTGCATTCACAGGCAGTTCCTTCCGCCTTTTTCTTTTTCCATTCCTCGTTGTTGCAGGTGCAGACATATGCCTTCTGCATTTCAATTGCCTTTTTCATGTGCTTGTAATATGTTTCAAACCTGTCAGATGCCCTTGCAACTGAATCGGGTTTTATGCTTAACCATTTCAAGTCCTCTAAAATCATTTCCTCGCCTTTTTCAAGCGGGATTTTTATTTTGGGATCTGTGTCATCAAACCTGAGCAGGAATTTTCCCTTGTATTTTTTTGCAAGGTCATGGTTCAAAATAGACTGGCGCGCGTGCCCGAGATGCATTGCTCCTGAAGGGTTCGGCGAGTATCTTGTGATTACTTTTCCGCCTTTTTCCGCAAACTCCAGCTTTGGAAGTCCTTCTTCCTTTTCCTTTGGCTTTAATTCATAGCCTTCTTCAAATTTTTTATATTCGCTTTCTATTTCCGCAGGCTTCATTGAGTTTACTTTTTTTACTGCTTCGAGAATTTCGGGCATTGCTTTTTTTATTTCGATTTCGGGATGAAGCGCAATTATTTTTCCCACAACCGCGCCTGCTTCAGCCTTTCCTTTGTGGAAAAAGGCGTTTTTTACTGCGTATCTGTAAGCGTCCTGTTTTATGTTTTCCATAAAAAAAACCTTTTTGCCTGCCATGCCCCTGAAGAAGAATTTTTTAAAACTGCAAGCTTTTTTGTTTTATTTTCCGTGCGCCCAGATTTTGTCGAAATAGTGCTTCAGCGCGTTTGCCATGGGCCTGTTGTCATGCCAGATAGTGAAATGGTATTCGGGTTTTTCCCTTTTGAAATCGCTCAAAGCGAGAACGACTTTTTTGTCGTCTATTACGAATGCGTTCAACCCGTGTTCAAACTGTTTCAGTTCCTTCACGCTTTTTTTCAGGGCATCGCTTGAAAAGCTGTTCAATAATCTTATTGCAACGTTTTTTGTTTTCGCCTTTTCTATTGCCTCGCGCAGCGCATTGTGCTTGTCGGAAATTTCCGTGAATCCGACAATTGTGTCTTCCGCCTTTTCGAGTTCCTGCGCAAGAATTCTTTCAAAGTCGTGCTTGTCCTTTACTTTTATCACTGATTCTGATTTTGCCTCCTGCTTTGATTTTCCAGTGTTGAGCAGAGCGGTTTTCATTTCAGTTACCTGGCTTTCAAGCGCTGACAAATCTTTTTTCCTTTCATTGATAAGAGAATCAAGGACTTCGTGGGCATTCATTACCCTGTATGTTTTGGGGCGGCCGTGGATTTCTATTACAAGGTTTTTTTCCACAAGCTTTTCAAGGACATCGTAAACCCGCGTTTTCGGAACCTGCGCAAGCCTGCTTAATTCGGGCGCTTCGGATTCTCCGAGAGTGAACAAAGTAGAAAGAGTTTTGCTCTCGTATTCAGTAAGGCCTAAGCTTGAAAGCAGCCCGTTTAGTTCAGCGGAATTCACTTGCACCAACCCTTTTTTTCAGGAAACAATTTTTCCCTTTAATATATTTATAAATACACCTTCACCTATTTAAATTTACCTTGAATAGTTAATTGATTAAAACGCTTTTTTCCTGTTTTATTTTTCAAAGCTTATTGCGGCATATCCAACCACATTTCCAGTGTCTTTCGTGGCTGTCGCGCTTGAATCATATTTCAACAAGCGGGCTTTTTTGAATGCTTTTTGCCTGCAGTACTGCATCAGTGCTGTTATTGGCGCGAATCCGCAAATGCTCAGGCGCTTTTCCATTACCCTGCCATAAAAGCCTTTGATGTCGAGCTTTTCAATGAAGGAAATTGCATCCAAATCCTTTTCCCTTGCGTTTTCTAATGGCAGAAAATGGCTGAAATCAGATGACGCGATTATTGAAACGTTTTCTTCTTTGCAGATTTCTGCAAGCGAGTTTCCCAATTCAATTAGTTTTGAAAAATTTGTTGCCATTATTGAAATCGGAACTATTTTGAAGCCTGAAAAAAGAAACTGCAGAAACGGAAGCTGGACTTCAATGCTGTGCTCCTGCAGATGCGCCAAGTCATCGGCTTCAAGCGAGAGTTTTTCCAGTAATTTTTTCCTTGTTTCTGAATCAACTTCAATTTTTCCGAGCGGAGTTTCCCAGCAATCCGCATTGCTGATTGAAATTGCGCTTCCAAGCCCTGTATGATTCGGCCCCAGAAGAATGAATGTTTTTGCCTTTGCAAGCGCATTGAAGGAAACAGCCGCGGTTTTTCCAGAGTATTCATAGCCCGCGTGCGGGGCAATGACTGCGCTTGTTTTGCTTTCTTTTTTCAGCCCTTTAAAAAAATCAGTTAATTGTTTTTCCAAAACATTTTTCTGCTTCGGATAAAACATTCCCGCAACAGAGCTTTCCCGCAAATTCATAAGAAAAATAAGGCGCCTTAATAGCTGCTTTGCCTTCTCTGCATGGGCCTTCTGTTTGTGTTTCTGCGAGGCATTTTTCCGCGGATTTTCATTCTCATAGGCTTTTCTTCGAGCTGCCTTTCTTCTTCTCCGGCCTTGAGCTGGTATTCGAATTCTTCCGGAGTCATTGAGAAATCCTCGTCTTTTTTAATAAGCCCTTTTAATTTTAAGAGTTCTTTTGCAAGCAGCCAGTATGCGAGCGCAATGCTTTTTCTTCCCTTGTTGTTTATCGGAATTACAAGATCAATGTTTTCAAGGTAATTGTTCGTTGAACAGAGCGCGACTACCGGCATTCTTACTCTTGCGGCCTCTTTTATGGGCTGCTTGTCATACTCGGGGTCTGTTACAAGGAGAACTGAGTTTTCGCTGAATGCCCTTGCCTTGGGGTTTGTAAAACTTCCGGGCAAAAATCTTCCTGTCATTGCTTTTGCGCCTGTTGCTTCCGCAAATTTTTTCACTGCGTTGTGCCCGTAGGTTTTTCTCGAGACAGCGACTATTCTCGGAAGCTCGTAATTGTCAAGGAATTTTGCGGCAATCTTGAGGCGCGCGTCTATTGTTTCAACGTCGAGCACTTTCAATGCGTCTTTTCTTACCTTGAAAATATATCTCTGCATGTCCCCTGTCTTGAATCTTGTGCCTATGTGCGAGCCTGTTTTCAGGTATCTTTCGAGCGCGAGCAGATTTTTTTCTTCCATAAAAAACACTTTTAAATTTCCCTACTTTGTCTGGTATTTCATTATTTCGTCTATCAAATCAACGTGAGTCAGTATCATTCTCCTGCAGCAGTATCTCGTTACTCCGAGCTCGTCCAGGACTTTTTCAGGGGACTCCCCCGCCTTTACTTTTTTTTCAAATTCCTCGTAATAGCCCGCAACTACTTTTCCGCAGGAAAAGCATCTTACCGGTATCATCATAAAAAAACCACCCTGAAATTTTTTTCTTTATCTCTTGCTTTTCTGCTTGTGCTTTCTTGCTCCTGTTCCCAAGGGCTTTTTTGCTTCCTTTCTTCTTGGGTCGTCCACAAGCAATAACCTGTCGTAAGCCAAAAAAACCTTTCTCAGTTTTTCGTCGTCGAAATATTCGTCAAGCGCCTTTGCAATTGCAGTCCTTGTCGCGACTGCCTGCCCCATGAATCCCCCGCCTGCTGCGCGGATGTCAATGTCAACGCTTTTTGCTATTCCGCCGGAAATCAAAAGCGGCTCTTCAACGAATTCCTTGACGTAATTTGAATAATAATTTTCCATTAAAATTTTGTTTATCCTTATTTTTCCAGTGCCTTTTCTTATGACTGCGCGGACAACTGCCTCTTTCTTCTTGGCCTTTACGTTAATCCCTGTTTTAACCTTTTTTCTTTTTTTCTTCGCCATTTTTACCACCGCGCGCCCAGAAGCCTGCATGCTTCGCCGAGCACAACGCTTTTCTGCAGGTTTTTGGGAACTGCCGCCTGCATTTCCGCCGTTGCCTGTTTTTTAAATTCTTCAGGAAAGCCTATAAAAACTTTTACTCTTTCAAGCGCTTTTTCCCCGCGTGTTGTTTTTGGGAGCATTTTTCTTATCGCTGTGCGCAGGATTTTGTCAGGCATTCTGCTGTATTGAGGGCCTTTTTCGGGATTTCCCTTTCCCCTCATATTAATCCAGCGCCTGAATTTTTTTAAAACGAATTCTTTTGTTCCTGAAAGGATTGTTTTTTCCGAATTGACAATATTTACCTCTGTTCCCTGGAGAGCTTTCTGCGCTGCAATGCTTGCGACTCTTCCGAAAACAAGGTTTTCAGCGTCGATCAGGATTTTTTCCATAAAACCACTTTTTTTTTATTTCACTATTACAAGATTTTTCGGCTCGTGCTTTCCTGCGAGCGCTTCAAGTATTGTAAGTGCCTTTCCCTTTTCGGAAATTTTTTTCTTTGCGTCAGCGCTGTATTCGAGCGCTATTACTGTAACATGCTTTGTGATTTCTCCGAAGCCCAAAATTTTTCCCGGCACTATAAGAGTTTTTTTGTCGAATATTTCGCAAAGCTTTTCAAGTTTCCAGAGATTTATCGAGGCGCGCTGCCTGCTCGGCTTTTTCAGCCTTTCCGCAATATCAAGCCAGATTGCCTGCTTTGTTTTCCTGTAATGCCTTTCAAGCGCTGCAATTGTTTTTATTGTTTCAAGTTTTTTTGGGCCTGTTGTTTTCATTCAAAACCACTTTTTTTTGTTTTTCCCGATTTTTTTTTCCCTTCAAGGAAGGAAACCGCAGTGCAGGGGGGAGGATTCGAACCCCCGAAGGCACTAAGCCACGGGATTGCTCAATTTTTTAATATTATAAACTATTCAACCTCGTTTTTTTTTCAATACTTTTCTCTTTCGGGAAATGCTTTGGAAAGCGGTTCAATTTGCGAAGCAAATTGTTCTTTTCCCAAGGCTTTTCTTTCCAAGAAAAGGCTTCTTAAGTCCCGTCCGTTTGACCGCTCCGGAACCCCTGCGTTTTTTTTTGCCTTCCTTATTCTATTTTTGATAATAATTTTTCAAATTCCTTTGCCTTGTTTTTCAGCGAGCCTGTTGCGCCAAGGAAGCATTCCTTTGATTCAAGCATTCCCTGTGTTTCGATTGTAAAAACATAAGTGTCGGGCTCTACAGTTATTTTCAATGCGTCTGTTTTGCAGGCTTCTTCGCATGCCTTGCAGAGAATGCAGGCATAAGGGTCTGTCATTGTTATTTTTTTCGCCTTTATTTCAAGTATGTTCTGCGGGCATGTCTTTATGCATTCCTCGCATTCGTTGCAGTCCTTTGTGCATTCAAGGGAAGCCACTTCCTGGTATGCCACAACAGCGGGCTGCCATTTTGCGTGTTCTTTTCCCGAGTGCATTGCAGCGTCCATTTCTATTTTTATTGACTGGCCTTTTCCGAGCTTTACAATGGGAATTTTTTTGTCTGAAATATCAATCTTTGGATCAGTGCTTTTTATGTCCTTGCTGTATACTGTGCAGGGGCCTTCCTTTTCAAGCACTAATTTTACAGTGTCGCCTTTTTTGTATCCCTTGAAATCTGTTTTGACGGGCAGCATTCCGAGCCTGTGCGCAAGGAATTCGTCGAACATTACAGAATCGTTTTCATAGATTGTAACGTCCTCTATTGCGAGGCACGGCACGTCTTCAAGAATGCTTCTCCTTATGGAATTCATAAGCGCAATCGAGGCGCCCTTCACTAAAAACTTTTCAGTGCTTCCCTTTTCCGAAATTTTTTTTATTGTAACAGCCATAAAAACCACTTTCCAAAATTCTTAATCATAATTATTTCTTTTTGCCCCTGTATCTCTTTTTTTTCCTGCATCCGTCGTGCGGAATCGGTGTAACGTTTTCAATGCTTCTTATGAAAAGCCCGTTTCTTGTGAGGCTTCTTATTGCGGCTTCTGCGCCTGGGCCAGGCATGTTTGATTTATTTCCGCCCTGTCCCCTTACTTTTACATCGACTTCTGATATTTCCCTTTCCCTTGCTTTTTCAGCTACTATTTCCGCTACTTTCATTGCCGCATATGGGCTGCCTTCCTTGTGCTGCGCCTTTACAACCATTCCGCCAGTGCATTTTGCAATTGTTTCCGCTCCAGTTATATCAGTGAGCAGGACAATTGTATTGTTGTGAGATGCAAAAATATGGATTATTCCGTGTTTTCCCATTTAAACCCATCCTTATTCAGAATCCTTTTCTTCTTCAACAGCCTCTTCTTCGGCTTCTTCAGAATTTTCCTCTGTGGCTTCTTTTTCTTCAATATTTTCAATTTCTTCCTTGGCTGTTTCTTCCGCGCTTTCTGCTTCCGCGCCTTCGGGCTTTGCTTCCTCGAAATCCTTTTTCAGCTTGTCTTTTTCCGTCGGCTCTTTTTTGATTTCCTTTTTCTTTTTTTCCTGTACAACCATCGGAGTTCCGTAATAATCGATTTTTTCTTCCTCGCTTTTTTTAACAAGGTATCCCGGAATGCTTGTTTTTTTTCCGTTGATTGCAATATGCCCGTGGACAATGAACTGCCTTGCCTGTTTCATTGTGCCTGCGAGCCCTTTTCTCCATGCAATTGTCTGGAGCCTTCTTTCAAGAATGCTTTCAGTCGAAAGGCTGAGCATGTCGTCTATTGTCGCGCTTTCGCTCAAAAGCCCGTATTTTGCAACAGAATCAATGAGCTCTTTTTCCCGCTTGATTCTTTTTTCAAGGTCAAGCGCAAGCAGTGCCCTTGCCTCTTTCTTTTTGTTTTTCAAAAATGTTTCTGTTCTCCAGAGTTCGCGCTTGTTTTTCAGGCCCATTTTTTTCTTTACCTCGCGCTCTGTCTCTATCCTTGCCTTGTCCCAGCGCTTTTTCGGCTTGTCAAAATGCCTTTTTGTTTTTTTAATGTCGCCCATTCAATCACTTTTTTTAAATGCTATTTCTTTTTTTCCTCTTTCTTTTCTCCTTTTCCCGCGGGTGCCAGTGCTTTCTTTGCGTCTTTCTTCTGCACTCCTACTACAGGCCCTTTTCCCCTGTGGGTGCTCTTTGTCCTCTGTCCCCTGACGGGAAGGCCCCAGCTGTGCCTCAATCCCTTGTAGGATTTTATTTCGTTCATTCTCTGGATGTCTTTCCTGAGTGTAAAATCAAGGTCTGCCATTACAATGTGCCTGTTTTCCCCTGTTTCGAATTCCCTTCTCCTGTTCAGGCTCCAGACAGGTATGCCGTGCTTTTCGGGATGCAAAACTATTTCTTCAAGGGTTTTGTCAAGGTTTTCAGGCAGGATTCCTATTTTCGAATCGAATGGAATTTTTGCTTCCTTTTCAAAAATAATCGCAATGTTTCTTCCCATCCTGTGGCTTATTCCCTTTATTCCGCTGAGCGCTATGTAAATCGGCAGGTTTCCGTTAAGGTCTCGGCCCGCAATTCTTACAATGAATCTTTTTTCATTTTCCATGCCAAAACCGTTTTAAATTTTTTTTTATTTCAGGAGTTCAACTATTTTGCTTTTGTCCGAGCTTTTTGTTATTTCTATTTTTTCCTTTGTGGGAAACAAATGCCTTAAATTGCATTTTCTGCGCTTTATTTTCGGGCCGTCTATTACTGCGAACTGGGATTTTCCGTCGAAATCAACCACAACTACTTTTTTTCCGGCTTCCCTGCCCTTTGTTTTTATGCAGACTGTCCCTATTTCAATGCCCGGCATTTTCAAAGCCTCTTCAGCGTTATTTCTACAAAAGGCCTGTATCTCAGGTCTACTTCAAAAATTTTTTTTCCCGCAATTGTTTTTGCTGTTTCTTCTGCGACAATTGTCCTGCATTCGGAACAGAGCATTCCTCCAAAGGGGGCGCTCGGCTTTCTCTGTGTTTTGCTGAGCTTGTGCAGTTCTGATTTGTCCGCGCCGTGCTTCACTCCTCTCAAAGGGGTTTTGCATATTCCGCATTTCTGCTTTGCAGTCTTGCGCCTCACCAAATGGATTTTTTCCCCGCGCTTTTTTCCGTGCCGGAGGTATTTTTTCTTTGAAAAGCTTTTCTTTTTCTGCGCCATAAAATAAAATCACTTTTTTTCAAGAATTTTTTCTTCTTTTTTTATTTTTGCCTTGTCAACCGCTTTCAGTATTATCGAAAATATTATGCTGAATGCCAATGAACAATAAATGTACCACCAGAGCCAGCTTACTGTCGCTGTTATTTCAAAACTGAAATCCCTGTGCACTACAGGCAGCGGGAAAGGCAGATGCACTAATTGCCCTCCGTAAAGGCCGCCTGCTACTGCGAATACAACGAAGAAAATCGGCAGGGAAACAACCATGTGCTTCATGCTGCCCTTCATGTTTTCGTTCATTGACTTGAGCATTTCGTTCTGTATTCTTGCGGATTCCTGCCTTGCCTTTTCATTGTCCTGTTTTGCGAGCTCTTTCAGCTGCTTCTGCATGGCTTTCATTTGTTCCTGTGACTGCTTCATTTTTTTTCTGTCGATTAATTTTCTCTGCAATATCTGCGATACAATAGCCATGGCAAAGGAAACCAATGCAATATCAACAATAGGGGAAATCAATGGCATAGAACATTCAACCCCCTTGATGCCCTATTGCCGCCTTTTTGAGCATTGCTCACCAAAAAAGGGTTGAATAAAAAAACCCTGTAAGAAAAACAATTTAAACCATTGCTTTTTGCGTTAAATTCATTCAAAAAAACTCCTCCCTATATTTTACTGGAACAGCTTGCCGAGTATGGGATGCATTGCAATCATCTGCTCGCGCGCAAGTTCTTCATACAACCTGTAAACAATTCCCACTGTCAGCAGTATTCCGGTTCCCGATGACAATCCCCCAAGAGACATGTCTCCGAATGCCGCAAGCAGCGCCACAAAAATGCTTCCCAGAATTGTTATTGTAGGGATGTAACGTTCAAGGACTTTCTGGATTATTCTTTCATCTCTCCGAAATCCTGGGATAGACATTCCGGAACTCTGCAATTGCTTTGCAACTGCCTCAGGTCCCTGCCCTCCCATCTGCACCCAGAAAATTCCGAACACTACACAGACAACTACTAATACAATTACGTAAACAAATTCCTGCAGGAGCAGCGGGCCCATTGCAGCCAATCCGTTGAATCCTTCTCCCATTACCCTGACTATTGTGTCGTAAAACAGGTTGTACTGGCTTGTGGTAGCCCATTGTATTCCGCCCATTATTGTCCCTATTATGGGAATTTTTGCAGTCATGCCAGCCCATAGCTGTAAGTTTGCAAACAATGCAACTGCAAGTATAACCGGAATGTTTGAAATGTAAAGCAGTTTTACTGGAAACCTGCCTCCTGTTCCCTTTACCCCCATTGTAATGGGAATGTTTACATGCATTCCCTCTGCAAAAACAATTATCAGGAAAATTGCAATTGCAACTATTACGGGAAGGAAAAGCAAAAAGTTTACTCCTGCCCCTAAGCTTGAAACAAACTGTACTATTAAGCCGCCCTGCAAGAGCTCAGGCCTTAACTGGTTGACAATCGGAGGCCTGAAAATCTGCCAGAAAAATGATGCTGAAACTCCGCCCGCAATGAACATTCCAATTCCCGAGCCGATTCCGTATTTTGAAACAACTTCGTCTAGGTAGAGAAGTATAATGCTTCCCATTGCAACCTGAAGAATTATCAGCGGCGCAAACCCGGGCATTGGCAGGAGCAATCCTGAAAGAGTGTATACTGCAGCCTCAAAAAAGCAAAGTACTATCCCAAGGAGCTTCTGCGTGCTCTGGAACTGCGATTTTCCGCGCGGGCTTGTCAAATCAAGCTTTATCAATCCGCTTCCGACTGCAAGCTGGAGAATAATAGAAGCAAGTACAATGGGGCCTATTCCCGCGCTTATCAAAGTGCCTACATCGCTTGCAAGAATTGTCTGCAATGCCCCGAGCCTTTCTCCCGCCGAACTTTCCAATCCCCAGAGAGTAATGTTTCCCATTATGAAAAAAAGCACTACTGCGATTGCAGTCCACATCAGCTTTCTTGTGAGGGGGGGCTTTGTTGCAGGGGTTTTTACTTCTGGGAGGTATTTTGCGATTTTTTCCGCATAATCAAGAATTGTCATCAAAGCACCTTTTTTTTTGCAGGCATTATCAGAATTGTTTTTTCTGTTTTTCAACCTGCGCTTTTATTCGCCTTCGGATTTTTCCGCTTCCAGAGGCAGGCCTTCAATTGTGCCTTCTGCTTCAAGGATTTTTTCCCTTGCCTTTTTGCTCACGCGCAGATTCCTTAATACGAGCTTTTCCTTCAGGCCGTTTGATTTTCCAAGGACTTTGTCAAAGCATATTTTTTTTCCGTCTATAATTGTTCCCTGCGCTGTTTTTTCTGTTTTTTTTTCTTCTGCAAATTTCGGCAGTAACTGTACAAGCATATCAAGGTTTATTGCCCTTGTTTCGTGCTGGGCTTTCAGCTGGGGCCTTTCTGTCCCGAATATTTTTGCAAAAAGCTGGAACCTGTGCTTGTGGCTTCCCGCCTTTCCCCTTCCTCCGCGGTTTCCGGCGCCGCGCCTGTTTTTAGTGTTTCCCGCGCCGTGCGATCTCTGCCCCAGATAGCGGTTTTTTCTTTTTCTCTTTCTTACAGTCATAAAAAACATTCCTTCAAACCATTTTTGCAATCAGATAATTTATGTCCGCCGCCCTGTATCCAAGAGCTCCGCCGATTGAATAGGGCTTTTTTATTCCCTGTCTTTCAAATCCTTTTTTCGGGGGCTTGAGCCTGAAGACAGGCTTTATTCCCGCTTCCGCAAGAGTTTTTTTTCCTTCTAGAATGTCCTTTGCAAAATTTTCAAATGTCCCCAGTGAATGCTTTTTCAAAAACCCTGCATCTATTTTTTTGTTTCCCGGAAGCCTTGCTCTTTTTTCAAGCATTTTTGCGATTGTTGCTTCTTCAGGCTCGCCCCAGGTCACAAACGACTGCACTTTTTTTACCATGGGCAGCTGTTCCTCTGAAACAAGCACAAGATGGTTTGTCCTGTGCAGGCGCAGCAATTCCATTGTTTTTCTCAGCGCGGGCTTTACCTTTATGTTTCCGCGAATCCTTATTACTGCAAGCATTTTTCATCACTCTTTTTTTTTGTTCCGCAATTATTTTTTCTTTTCGTCCTTTTTCATTATTTCGTTCGACGCCTTCATTTCAGTTGTTTTTTCAAGAGCGTCTATTGCCGCCCTGTAAAAATTCAGCCTTGTGTCCTTGCTTCCGAAGCAGTTGCTCCAGACATCTGTTATTCCGGCAAACCTGAAAACATCCTTTATTGTGTCTCCAACCACAAGCCCTGTTCCTTTTGGTGCCGGCAATAAGGTTACTTTTACCGAGGAGGATTTTCCCGAAACTTTAAAGGGAACAGAGTGCTGTGTTCCGCATGTGCATTCCCAGCTTCCGCATCCGCGGTTGATTTTTACAACGTTTAATCTTGCGCGCCTTTTTGCCTTTTTTACCGCGGGCCATTTTTCAGTGTCTTTTGCGGTTCCCAGCCCTATATAGCCGTTCCTGTTTCCCACAAGCACTGCTGAGCGGAAACTGAATTTTCTTCCCGCCATTGTCATTCTTGTTGTTTTTTGAGAGTCGATTACTTTTTCCTCGAGGTTGAGCAGTGTATCGACTATTTCCGGCTCCAGAATGGGAATGTTTTTTTCAAATATTTCTTCAATGGAAGTTATCTTCCCTGCGGCCACGCTTTTTCCGAGCGCAGTCCTCGGAATCCATTCCGAAAGGTCTTTTTCCCTTTCAGTCTGCCTTGCCTCGAATTCTGCTTCCGCTGTTTCCGCAGTTCCCCTGCGTCCTCTTCTTCTTCCGAGCTTTTCTGCGGGCATTTCAATCATTCTCCTTCAAACAATTTTTTTTCCTAGGTTTTTTTATTTTGCTTCCTGCAGGATTTTTTTCCTTGTATTTTCAAACAATGAAACAAAATTTTTTGCGTCGACATTGTCTTTCACATACTTTGAAAATCTTTTCTTAAATTCTTCTTCCGGAAGCTTTTTTGCGAATTCCTCTATGTGCTTTCCCGATATTCTTTCTTCAGAGGGGAGAGCGCTCGCATCTGCAGGAATCTGCAGGCCTGATTCAAGCGCGCCTTTCAGTGCGGCAAAGCATTTTGCCCCATGCACAGGAGTGCTGAATCCAATGTCGAGCACTGCTTTTTCAATTCCGGCTTTTTTCGCCCGCAATCCCGCAAGCAATCCCGTAAGGAATGCCGCGGAAAGGTTTTTTTTGCTTGCTTTCCAGCCGAATTTTTCAAGCTCCCTGCTGTTTGCCTGTGCAAGAACGTTATCTCCTGCCCTGCCG
>Ga0209542_10016153_pt1 | contig 12425 bp, 13 predicted proteins | sample RifCSPhighO2_01_FD_184028 | JGI IMG/M metagenome (GOLD analysis project Ga0209542, IMG submission 184028) | Soil microbial communities from Rifle, Colorado - Rifle CSP2_plank highO2_0.1 (SPAdes) (version 2) | ecosystem: Environmental > Terrestrial > Deep subsurface > Rock core/Sediment ...
GCGTTTCTGAATACGAGGATGGTCCTCACCATCGCGCAAAAACAAAAAGAAAAACGGCTTGGTAAGTTCGCGTGTTGAATCTGAAACGTCAAACCCATTCATTTCGTTGTGGTTGAGCTCTGGGAACACATTATAAAAAGCCGGGATTTTACTGGTTTCGTTGAACTTAATTTTCCAGTTGTAGGCAATAGAGTAGTTTTTCTGGGAGGCGTATATAACAGGCACTTTCCCGTGCAATTTTTCCGCTAACGCCTTTCCCTGGGCTTCAAAAGTTGCTGCGCTTTCTGCGAGCATTTTTCCCACCTGGGTTGCCTGTTTTACTACGTCGTCGCGCCCCACCATTTTCGCCAAGGCCTTAAAAGTATAGCCCAAGGCGGACCTCGGCTGAATGCCGATATCCGGGATTTGGATATATGGCACGCCATGTTGCTTAACCTGGTTAAGCAACTCGCCGCCAGTGGAAATGGCGGCTGCCGGGTAGCCGTTTTTTACCGCCTCTTGGAACGAACTCAACGTTTCTTCGGTGTTCCCAGAATACGAGCTTGCGATAACAAGGGTTTTCCGGAGTACCTCTTTGGGCCAGCCTGGCAGCCCATAATCCTGGTGAACCGACAAGTCAAAACCAGGGTACGCATTTTGAAACACGTCGCCCTGCAAATGCGAGCCGCCCATACCGCATATAATATACTTGCCCACAGCTTTCCACTGCTCGGCTTGCTCTATGTCTGGCTCCCACTCAAACTGCTTGGAAAAATTCCGGATTGCGTCCTCCATAGCAAAATGTCCGTTTATAAAACTGTTATCATCCAACCTGCTGCGGCCAAACCCAATACGCTTACAATACCCACAAATTTCCAATTCGTTTGCGGATCGTTTAATTGCATTTTCATGATATAAAATGTTTGCGATATTACTTATATATAAACGCGACCTTTCCTTTTTTGTATCATGCTTTAGTTCGCTAGAAGGCTGATAACCGCAATTACAAGCGTAAACACCAAAACGATAAATCCTAAAACTATGGGAAATTGGGTTCGCAGGTTCATACACTATTACTATTGCATTATTTTTTATCGCCCTCGTCTTCCACAAACCTCATGAGTAAAATTATAACACTTACCACAATAAATGTAAGTATGACCGCATAGAAAAACTTCAGCAGGATAGTATCGCCCTTTATGGGGAAAATAGTTTCTATGAAAGTTTTTACCGCGTCGTTCCACGCCAAACCCACCACCAACCCAAGCGCCGTGGCTATAAACCCCACGGTTCTGGCGCGAAATTCTTGTTTAAACTTTTTTGTTGCCATTACAACCGTATTATACCATGTTCCATATTTTTTATAATATGCCCTTCCACTTTGTCGTAGCCGCCCACGTACGCGGCAAACAAACGGTTCCACAGGGCCTCGTGCTGGTGGTAGGTAAGCTGTATGTCTTTGCCTTCTGACTTGTGTGCTACCATCATGGCAACGTCCTCCAGATCAAAACTTACAAGAGTGCGCGTTCCCTGTTCGCCGCTGAAGAACTCTGCCACCGACCAGTACTGGTCCCAGAACTCCAGGTTAATTTCTTCGTACTTTTTGCCAAAGGCCACCAAATCCTGCTCTGCTTTTCTCCAATGCATGGACTCCGGGTTTACGTGCGGCAAAAACAAACGCGGGTCTTGCGGGTTTTCTTTCCACAAATAACGCTGCACCAGCAGCCACTCGCCGGGCTTAACCTCGCTTGCCTCTTTTACGTCGCCGCGCAGCAAAGCAATAAAGTTTTGCTGGAAATTATCTTGCTGGGCGTATTTTTGGAATAAACGGCTGTAAAACGCGATTTCGTGGAAATAGTGCAACAATAAGGCAAAATCGCGCACAAATTTGCCGCGTTCGGTTTGCGCGATAGGATTTAAAAATATAACGCCAAACTCTTTTAAATGGCTTACGTTATGGTGCTTTTTTGCCACGTATTTTTTAGCCACCTCTTCCCACTGCTTGCCTAGCACTTGTATCTCGATAGGCCGGTGCTCAAAGTCGGCCGGAGTAAATTTGGTGTAGGCCACGTCAAAGGTTTTGTGCATCCAGCTGTCGGTTTCCAAAAACCGCAGGGCGCTAAAAATTTCGGTTACATCCTGCTTTTGCAAAAGTTCTTCGGTATCTTTATACCCAAGAAAATCCAGCGTTGCCTGGGGCTGCCTCTCGCGCAAAATCTGCCGGCCGTATTCTTTTTTTAAGAACCAGCCTTCTCTTTCCGTGGCAATTTCGCGCGCGGTTTGCGCGATTTTATGAAAATCCAAATTCGCGGGATCCAAACCCAAAAATTTGTACAGCTGCTCGTCGCTTTCCGCCGCTTTTGCCATAAGCGCGGCTGTAATATCTTCAGGGTTTCTGCTGGTTACACCAAGCTCGGCTAATGCCCGCTCTACCAGCTCCTCGTTCTGCTGCGCCACCTTCTCCAACGATGATTCAAACCCTTTCGCCACCATAGCCTTCTCCAATTCTTCTAGTTTTTCTTTGGGCACCCCCAAAATCTCCGCAAGTTTTTCCATAGTATTATTCCTTTTATTCTATTTATAAATCTTATGCGTGCCAATATCCAAAAATAAAACTTCCTTGTTTGGAAGGAAGATAAATTTAATACGGTACGAATCGTTTATCCAGAAAGCCCAAATGCCCTTTTCTTTCCCAGAAAGTTTATGTGTCTTGAGGATGGAATCGAAAGGATTGGCTCGGAAAACCACCTCCCTTTCTTTTGCGCGTTGCTTGATTTTCTCGGGAAGCTTGCGATAATTCTTCTTAAAACGTTCCGAAACTTGAATGTCTACCATTAATCTAAATCACTCAAGGATTTTATTTTCGTGGTCTTTCCCGCCTTATACTCTGCCATTCCTTCTTTGAAAAGCATATCTATTTCTTCTGCCTCTTTGCCATGCAACTGATATAAGGGCACCGCCCGTTCTAAAAGGCTGCGGTATTCCTCCAAACTCAAAACCACCACCCCTCCTTTTTTCTTAACTTCCTTCTCAACAACCGCCACCGCGTCTTTTACATATAGATTCTTCGCCATAATAACTTTACTTTAGCAGATTTTCCCGCCTTCTGCAACTCCCTTTGGCTCCCAAAATCTCCGCAATTTTTTTCCATAAAACTTGTAGTAAAGTTTAACCTTACCTTACTATTACTCCACAAACCGAAACGTGGAGAGAATTTGGTTTGCTATTTGGTAATTTTCCTCTGGACTAATAATGTGCTGCCCTGTTTGAAATTCACCCGTGGGAAACTGAACTTGATAGATTGAATCGTCGTTAGGCAACTCTACGAAAATCACATCGATAGTTGGCTCGCCTTCTATGCCAGTATGAAATCCTTGAATTTTATAACCCACATACTCTCCTACGCTTACTTCTGCAGCACCCGTTGATGAGACTTCGTAATCGGAAAGCAAGTCTTTTCTACTCTCAAACCATTGCTCTGCGTACTCTCTATTGGTCATTCCCTCATTATTTTCAATCTTCGAGACCGAAACTGCGTAGTACTCCGGAAGATTAAATATACCTAGATCAATTTTTACCTCGAATTCCCTTGCCATCCAATTTTCTGGCATTTTCACCTCAAACCCAAACTCGTCGGAGCGGTAGGTTTGCCAATTTGACGTGTCTATCTCGGATTGTTGATTGTCGATTGCTTGAGGCTGGGGTGACGGCACGGGCGGCGGTGGGGTTTGCTGCTCGGGCGTGTGAGTAACCTGGTTACTCACATTCTGCCACAAAAGAAATCCGCCGAGGGCGAAGATGCCCACAACTGCTACAATTGTTCCGATAACCAATGGTTTGCTCATAGGTTTAAGGCTAAATTATTTTTACATTCACTCTCCATATTTGAAATACCGTAAGTAATCTTCGCTCTGCGGCGCAATCCCTAACGCTCGAGCTCCTCCTGCATGGAACGTAACCACACAATCTCCCCTTACAAAAGTATTTTCCCCAAAATACCTCATTTCCGGAGTTTTTAAAAATCTTGATGAACTCGCCCCATGATCGGTCAAGTTAGCTTCTATCCAAAAGCTTTCTTTGTCCTCGCCACCAAAAAAGCCAACCGTTCCCGAATAAAGCCCAGTAAAGTCGTCAGTCCACGATGGAGGCAAAAGCAGCTCCCATCCTATCTCTATAAAATCACTCTGTTGCAAACTTGTATACCGTCCTGTGTTTATCTCTCGCAGTTCTGGCACCCGTGAGATATCCCCAACCTGTCCGTTCGCAACCGAGTACAATGTATCTCCAGGCCTCACCGTGTAGCTTCGCAAAACCTCTTGGCTACTAAAAAATCCATACCTGCATTCGAGAGTTTCAAGAGGAAGTTCAACTTCGTGCTTTTCGTACACAGCAACGGGCGCTTTAAAAACAGAGGGGTCTCCTTGCGGCGCCAGAGCTATAATTCCGGTGTCTGAACGCGCATCACGATCCCCTACTGCCATTATGCAATCTCCCTCCTGAAAACTATTATCATTGAAAAACGCAACACTCTCTGCAAAGATCAAGGGCGCGCGGTTAACAGGATTGTAATTTACGTCATTCTGAAGAAGCATCCTGCCTTTGTACCCGCCGGAATCAGCAATGATTAATTTTCCTTGCTGCGCATCAAGATTTCCGGAGCTTGGAGGAAGGAAAACAGTAGACAAATACAATTCCCAACCTGCCTGTATAGTATCACTACTCCCGAGTGAATCGTAAGGAGCGTCACGAAATTTGTTCGCGTTGATGATCTCATCAATGCGTGCGGTACTGCCAAGTTGATGGTTTGCAATAGAAAGTAAGGTGTCGCCCGGTTTTACCACGTACGTATCCAGGTAGAGATCTTCCGAAAATTCTCCGTACTCACACTGTTTATGTTCATATTCCGTACTGTCTTCCGAGGAGGACGTCGCCGTATCGGCTATTTGGTTCTCGTTCGACGACTCTATAGCAGAATCCATCCGTGCAAGTTGCTGCCGCAAGACAAAGCCGGCAACGAGAACTACAAGAAGGATTGCGATTGTACCGAGGGTAACAAGATTTAGTTCGCGACGAGTCATACATTCGTTTTCTTTATCTCGAGTTTGCCGAATTTAAAGGGAGAGTCGCCGCGCTTTAACAGGCCATGGTTGGCGCCCCACTGGGTAAGCACGCCCGTGGCGTTTGCCGAGGCAAATTGTATGGCATGCTCTACGTTGCTTGGCTTTTGCATTACAGCCGCCACAAACCCGGAACCAAACGCGTCGCCAGCTCCCGTACGGTCTACAATCCTGTCTTTTGCCAAAGGAAGCACGCCGGCGCTCCACAGCGTTTTGCCATCGGACACATCTACCCCCTTTGCTCCCTTGGTCATAATTACTTTGCCATGCACCAGTTCGTCGAGCTTTTTAAAAATCTGCTTTTTCTTTTGGTATGGAATTCCGGTTATGGTGGCCGCTTCTTCCTGGTTTACAATAAACAAGTCGGCATAGTTCATGTACTTTTTTAGCTCGGCCGGCTTTTCCAGCTGGGTGGTGCCTGGGTTCCACGCAATTTGCATTCCCTTGCTTTTCGCCCGCTCTAACAACTTGGGCAAAATGTTTCCGGAATTTCCGGCCAAATGGTTTATATACAGCCACTTTGCCCGAAAATCCATCCAGGGAATATGGGAATCTTGCAAATGCCACGAAGCGCCTTTGTACCGGAACACGGTGCGCGAACCGTCGGGCAAAGAAAGAATAAACGAAAATGACGTAAAATGTTCTTTGTCTTGCCCGATAAAATCGCAATGGATGCCGTACGCGGCCGCTTTGTCTAAAATATGGCTGCCTTCGGGATCTGCCCCCACTTTGGCGATTGCCGCCACCTTGTATCCCAAATTGGCAAAGGTAACGGCGGTGTTTATGGCTCCCCCGCCGACGGAAAATTGCACCTCGTCCAAATTGAGTTTGGAGCCCAAAGGAAAACACGCGGCTTGCCCAACCGCGAATTTTTTGTCTTTTATGGCTTTAATGTCTTTAGTGCGGGCAAACACGTCCCTAACCGCAGACCCTATTGTAATTACGTCAAACATACATTCTTTTACTGGACATTGATTTTAAAGCCGTAATATATGTCGCCCACATCCCAACGGGCAGAAACTATAACAATATATTCGCCGGGCGGCGCGTTTGGCGCAAACGAACTCTGCAAACCGGAAACAACTTCCACAAGCGTGGGCGTCGCATCTTCTGGCGACGTAAACAAACCGATTCCCAGTTCTATAGGCGCAACTTCTATGTTTTGTATGGCAACGTCCACGGTATCGCCCGCGGCAACCTGAATACTTTCTTGCGGGTTTGGAAACGCGGTGTCCGCACACAGAGGATTTACGCCTTCTTCCGCAGGCCAGCAGTAACTCCCTTGTACTCCCCGATATTCTTGGCCCTGGTAACTCAATATAATTTGCGGCGGCTCTAAAGGATATGTTGGGTTTTGCTCTCCTGGCTGCTCGGGCCCATTCGCGCCACCCCCAACAATAAGCCAAACCAAAACACCGGTAACAGCAATAAGCCCAATTATTACAGCAACAATTACAATTTTTGGCATATTCTTACTTTATAAAACCCATAAGCACCTGCCGTACCCCATCCTTATCCAGCCTATATTTCTTCCATAAATCCTTGGGGCTGCCCGATTCCGTGAACGTATCATACACGCCGTGCAGTTTTATGGGTACCGGGCAGTTTTCCCCAAGAAATTCCGCCACCGCGCTGCCCATACCACCAATAACATTGTGATCTTCGGCGCAAAACACGCGCTTTGTCTTTTTTGCCGAGCGCAGAATAGTGTCTTCGTCGAACGGCTTTATGGTATGCAAGTTGATTACCTCGATGGAAACCTTGTCTTTTAACTCCTCTGCAATTTGCAACAACCAATACACCATATACCCGTGCCCAATTGCCGTAACATCTTTGCCTTCACGCAGAACCTGCGCTTTCCCAACTTCAAAAGGCGTGTTGCTTGTAGTAAAATTTGGCGTGCCTTCGCGCACTCCCCGCAAGTACACCGGCCCTTTCAAGTCGTAGGCGGCTTTTACGGCTTTTTTCGCTTGTTCAAAATCCGCGGGCGCAACTACGGTAAAGTTGGGTAGGCAGCGTGTAATGGAAATGTCTTCCGTCATCTGATGAGTGGGGCCGTCCTGCCCCGTAGCCAAGCCCGCGTGCGAGCTTACGTATACTGCGTGGTTTTCAGGGTACGCGATGGTGGTACGAATAGGCTCCCATGCTCTGCCCAGTAAAAAAGCGGCATACGTTACCACATAGGGCACTTTACCCTCGTACGCCAACCCGGCCGCTATGCCGGTTAAGTTCTGCTCTGCCACACCCACCTGTATTAGGCGCTCGGGGAATTTCTCACCAAAAAAATGCGCCCTGGAAGATTCCATGGTATCTGCCACCAGCACCACCATGTCTTTTTTGGTAGCGCCCAGCTCTGCCATACCCTGCCCCAACCCATCGCGGATTTTCTTTATCTCGATTTTTGACTCCTCCAAATAATTTTCCGCTAGGTTATAATTCATGCTGAAGTTCTTTAAGCGCTTCTTTTGCCTGTTCTTTGTCGGGGGTTACGCCGTGCCACTTGTAGTCGTATTCCATAAAGCTCACGCCTTTGCCCGGAATAGTGTGGGCAATAATGCACACGGGCTTTTCGGTAATTGCTTTTGCTTCTTCTAACGTGGTTACAATTTCTTCCATGTCGTTGCCGTTCATATCTATTACGTGCCAGCCAAAACTTTCGTATTTATCGCGCAAGGGTTCCAACGGCATAATGTCTTCGGTGTTGCCGTCTATCTGGATATTGTTGCGATCGATAATGCACGTAAGGTTGCTTAAGCGATATTTGGCGGCAAACATTGCGGCCTCCCATGTCATGCCTTCTTCGTGCTCACCGTCTGACGTTAAACACCATATGTGATATTTGTTCTGGTTGCCGTCCATTTTAGCGGCCATGGCCATGCCGCACGCCTGCGACAGGCCCTCGCCCAACGGCCCGGAGCTGGTTTCCAAAGCGGGAATTGCTTTTACCGAGGGGTGGCCTTCCAAAATCGAACCGATTTTGCGCAAGGTTGGCAAATGCTTTTTGTCTATGTAGCCTGCGTGCATCATGGTTACATAGCGCACGGGTACAATATGGCCGTTGGACAACACCAGCCGGTCGCGATCAGCCCATTTGGGCTTTTTGGGGTCGTGTTTTAACACGCGGAAATACAAGGCAGTAAAAATATCGGCCATGCCCAAAGGCCCGCCCGAATGCCCGGATCCCGCCTCCAACAGCATTTTGATGATATCCTGCCGTATCTCGTTCGCCTTTTTTTGTAGCTCTTTTATAGACAACTGCTGCATATATGTATTGTACCAAATTTAGCTTTATTCCTCTAGTTGACAGGTAAAATCTGTGGTTGTGCGGGGATCTGTACTAGGCGTTGGAGTTACCTCGCCTTGCCCGCTTAAAGGGTTGTATTTTCCGGCGCACATATATACGCCCGACAATTGACTGGAGCTCACTCGGTACGAACAGGGAGTTTGGCCTCCGCATCCCAAAAGTTCCCAATTCCAATTGATTTCTGGCTCCTCCACAAACCGAAACGTGGAAACCATCTCTTTGTATTGTGCTATAAAATAGCTGTCTGGCGGCACCACGCTTTCTCCATTTCCAGCTCCCGAAAGCTCCAATGTTAATACGTAAATATAGTCTTTATTTTGAGGTAGGAAAAAAGTCATATACGTAAATGAACCCCCAGGATCGCCAAGCTCAAAAATCGGAATTCCATTTAACGAGTATTCGTTGTAAACAATTTTACCTTTGGGATACTCGATGGCAGTGCCCGGCTTTTGACTAGGTTTTAAAACAGTCCAGTAGTATTCAGACAATTCTTGATTTTGTTGATAAGCAGTGTCAATGTTGCCCTTTTGACCGTCTTTAATGTTATATTTAGTTTCAAGACGTTCTTTTAGAGATATATTTGAGAGCTTGGGTAGGATTTCAATATTAGAATGGACACTAACTCCCTCATGATTTCCTAGAATTTGACCGCTAACTAACGTTAGAACTAAATCACTTCCTCCGGAAAAATAAGGTCCGAAGGCACCTGTAGTTTCACCCCACGACGGATGCGTGAATTCAAACCCAAACTCATCATTGCGATAGGTTTGCCAGGTGGAAGTGTCGGCCGAGGCATTAAAGGAATCATGTTCGAGGGGAAATATGTCAGTAAGCGGTACTGTTTCTATGCCCTTTCCAGTGATACTCGTTCCAAACATCTTTTCAACCTTGATTGTAAGCCGTTCCCCTCGCTCAAGATTAGCCCTGGCACACGCCTCGAGTCGCATAGCTTCAGAAGGAGTCGTAGGAGAAAAGTAGCATAACACATATGATCCAGGATCTAGCTCAAACTGAAATTCGCCCTGCTCATCCAATAAAGAAAAATTCACAAAATATGAATAGATGGTGGCTTGGCTTATGAGAGCAGTGTTTGGTTGTCTTGCTTCTTTTGCGAAAGAAGTAAGGTGGTCTTCTGGAATTGCTCCGATAATTCCCTCAACAAGCGGCCCGCCCGGTATGCTTTGTACATCACTTAAGGCAACCGCCTTACCGTAAACAAGTGCCTTACCCTCGGAAACTGAAGGGGTGGGCGAGCTTTCGCGCAACAGCAAAATCCCGGCGACGGCGATAAACACCGACGCGACGGCGACGATAAGAAATAACTTTATTTCGGGTTTGAGGTCGTGGAAAGGGTTCATAAAGTTACTTGCTCCACAAGATTTGATTACTCGATAATAATTCTAAACTCGTTTGAGTAAATGCTTACGATATCTTCCCTTCCAGGGTAGATGCCTTTTTTCACAGGATAGCCTAACTGTTTCGCGTGATTCTCTGACACATAACTAATGGGTGCTCTGAAGGTATGGCTGCTAGTAATTTCTGTTTTTTCCCAAATATACTCCAGTGTATTACCGGAATTTATCTTTTGGTACTCATCAAGAGCGGGTGGCGCAATCGGAGGAGGCGGTGGATAAACATTCTCCCACGTTCCATCTTCCAATTTTCTTTGGATAGCAAAAATAGGATTACTATACCCGCTTACAGGAGGGATAAGTATAGCTTCTTGCAAACCATTCAATACCCTTATTCTTACAATTTCTCCACTCTTATACTCCTGTTTATCCGTGGCAACCGATACGGTTTGTGCCGGCGTAACAACGGTAGTCTGCTTTTTATCCACAAACCGAAACGTGGATAGAATTTGGTTATAGGTTTCTTGCGGAAATGATCCCCGACTATCGCTCCCAGCGGCAATGTGGTAAAGAACGTTTGAGTCTTTTTGAATAATAGTGCTTTGTAGCGACCCGCTTGTGAAGAACAAACTAAATCGCAGAGCAGATACCCCATTAACAATAGTATCTTGAGGAGTTGAATAATGTCCAGCATAAACATCGTTATAATTTGCGGGAATAGCCGTATAGTGTTCATCTAGCCATTCTCGAGGTGATAAGTTGGTTTCTATCACGCTCACGTGTAATGCTGCAGTACCATTATTTTTATCTGAAATATTGATACCAAAACTCCCACCATCTCTCCTTATAAATGATTGGTCGCCGTCGGCAATAGCAAAACCTTTTGGGTACTTTACCTCAAACCCAAACTCGTCGTTGCGGTAGGTTTGCCAGTCGGAGGTGTCGATTGCTGATTGTTCGTTGCTGATTGCTTGCGGCTGCGGCGATGGCGTGTGAGTAACCTGGTTACTCACACCAGCTCGCAGAAGGAAAATACTCCCGACGGCAATAACGACGGCGACGATTGCCACGATGACGAATAGCTTGATTTCGGGTTTGAGGTTTTGCATCATAAGTAAAGAAAGTTAACTTATTGTAGGAATTACATTATTGTACTATTTCTGGCAAAAAATAAAACCCACAAGCAGTTATATGCTTGCGGGGGGACGGCTACATTTCATTGTAGCGCGGGCCTTTCGTTTAGTTCGGTAGATTGATAAACAATTTCTGTGTTGTTTGCCAGGTTGTATACGGACATGGCTACCACAAAAGTGCATGCTGTATCTACGGTGCAGCGCGTTTGGCCTGCCGGGTGGTATTCCTGGCTTTGCACGAACACAAACGTTTCGTTATCCAGCCACGACGCGCCCCGGTAAGAGCACGGCGTTCCGCAAGATTTTAACACTTCTACCTTCCTCTGGTTATTCCGGTTATATATCTGGAAAGTAGAGTCTGGTTCTTCGCCCGAACTAACCAAAAGCGCTTTGCTTCCGTTTGGGGAAACCACCCAGTCTGGATTTTCCAGATCGCTGCCATCAGAGTCTAACACCCACTGCACCGTTATTGGCTTTTCCTCCAGGCGCTCAAAACTGCTTGGCGCAAGACTGGTGTTTGCCTGAACTACTGTGGCAAAAAGTTCCTGGAAACCCGCATACTGTTGGAGTAATTGCTCAAACTCCGAATCTTCCACAAAGCGAAAAGTGTCGAGAATGTCTTCGAGCATCTGACCCTTTGACTGGTCGCCCACGAAAATAAGAAGTTCCGCAGATTCGCCCCAACTGGCGTGCGGAATATCCTGGAAGTCATACATAGCAATTTCGGCAGGCACGTTATCTACATAAACAACGCGAAGCTTGGCGGGCATATCCTGAAACAACACGTCCTGGGTTTCCAAGCGGACTTCTCCATCGGGGTTATTGTAATCTCTGGGATATGGGCTTTGCGTTCCCACAATAATATTGCCGCCTTCAAACCCTTCGAGCATAAAAAACGTGCCGTCGAACACGGGACCAAAAGTTGTCCCCGGCGGATGCTTGATTTCAAACCCGTATTCCTCGTTGCGATACGTTTGCCAGCCAGACGTATTAAGGCCAGACTCGCCTGGCAACGGTTGCTCGCCGATAGGCGCGCCTTCACGCAAAAACGAAATCCCGCCCACAAAAACCACAGTAATAACAATTGCCGCAACGAGTAATATAATTCCTTTGATTTCGGATTTGAAATCGTCAAGAAAACTCATTACAATATTATATCAATTTCTTTGCCAAACACAAACCCCCTCTTTCGAGGGGGGGCGGTTTTTAGAGTAATCCTTTTAAAAAAGCAAGCAATGTTTCAAGCGGACTCCGGTACTGGGGCGTTTCTGCTTGTACGGAAGACGCCGTGCCCGTACTTGCGTTGGTAATACGCACCGTTGTTTGAGGCTGGCCTTGCAAAATATTCGTATTGTCGCTGTCTAGAAGTACGGCGGAATCACCGGTAAAAGATAGCGTTGCGTCTCCAGGCGCGATTGCCTGAAATTCTATAGTTGCTACGCGGTACACTCCGTTAAAACCCGGGGTTGGCGTGCCTCCCGAAATCGCAATCTTGCCTGCGCCGTAGTTCTGTTCAACAATAAACATAAAAGGCGCATCT
>Ga0209542_10016154_pt1 | contig 12424 bp, 13 predicted proteins | sample RifCSPhighO2_01_FD_184028 | JGI IMG/M metagenome (GOLD analysis project Ga0209542, IMG submission 184028) | Soil microbial communities from Rifle, Colorado - Rifle CSP2_plank highO2_0.1 (SPAdes) (version 2) | ecosystem: Environmental > Terrestrial > Deep subsurface > Rock core/Sediment ...
GAGGTAAAAATCTAAGGATTTGAGAAGCAACAAGTGCCAAAGCAATATTTGTCAAGGGGCCGGAAAGAGCGGTTAAGGCCATATCTTTTTTGGGATCGCGAAAATGTATTGGGTTGACAGGTACCGGCTTGGCCGCTCCGAATATAATAGGAGACCCGGATAAAACCAAAAGCGTGGGAAGAAGTATGCTCATAATCGGGTCAAGATGCGGGATAGGGTTTAAGGTTAGTCTCCCCATAATTCTTGCCGTGGGGTCGCCTAAGCGATCCGCCACCACTCCATGCATTATTTCATGAAGGATTGCGGATGCGACCAGAATAACAATCGGTATTAAAAATTCCATGAGTTAATTATACATAAATAAATTGCCATATTGTTAAATTGCTATAATCGAGGAAAAGCAGAAGAAGAGATGATTAATCTCGTTTTGGGGTCCAGAAATCTGCGCCAAGAGAATCCCAAGGAAGTCTTCTCTCATCCGGATTTTGCGGATCAAACTTTTCACTCACAAAGTAAAAAAGATCAACAGGCGCGCCTGTTATATTTACCATTCCGTGAGCCACCCCGGCAGGAACAAAAAGCAGAGAAGATTGTCCACTCCCGAGAGTTATCTTCATACTCACCCCGTTAGTCTTGGAATCTTTTCGTAAGTCCCAGAGCCCAACAAGAAGAGAATCGGAAGGAGGAAGGTAAAACACATCATCCTGAGAAAAGTGAAGATGCCAGCCTTTAATTGCGCCTGGGAGGAGCTTGGATCTGTTCACCTGTTTCAACTCAAATCCGGGAATACCTTCAATACCTCCATTTTCCATCCTTATGATTTCCGAGAAATCCCCGTCCTCACCAACAAAATTCTTAACCGGAACTATTTTTACACCTTCAATTGTGGGTTTTGCAGAGTAGTCCTGAGTATAAATATTGCCTTGGCTTTTCTCATCAATGTCATCCAGTGTTAGAGCTTTGTCCATATTGCTCAAATTATAGCATTTCGTTTTATTCGATGTAAACAGCCGGCCTTTGACAATAACATATTCCGGAAAATTCAGAGTATCAGTGTAATCGGTGTTTCAGATTAGGGAACAAATCGGATAGATCAGATTTATCTGGTTTATATAAGACTGATTCGCCCAGTTTTCTGAGTTTTCTGACCGGAATTAAAAGATGTAGAAGATGAGATACATCGGTTACACATTTGAAGTAAAATAGCTACTTCAAAGGGAGGTGAAAAAAACCGATGTACCATGTAGGAAATACATACAAATATTATGTTCATCCAAAAGAAGTAAAGATTCCCGGCAAATGGGAGCTAATCAGATCTGTTGGGAAGAAGTCGTTGTCAGATAAAGCTCAACTTAAGCTTGAATGGATAATTTTTTACCATACCGTAGGAAAAAGAAATGCCACTGATACTGCCAAGCATTTTGGTGTAACTCGTAAAACCATCCACAAGTGGTTAGCCAGATTTAAAGAAATCGACCTGTCAACGCTTGAGGAAGAATCTCGGAAACCCGCTAATACACGACGAAGAGAAATCTCTTTCATTCAAAAAGACAGAATCAGAAAGCTAAGAAAGAAACATATCAAATGGGGAAAGATGAAGCTTAAGAGAAGATACTTTAAAATTTACCATGAACATATATCAAGCTGGAAGATACAGAAGGTAATTGAAGATGAGAAACTCTACTTTAATCAAGTAGAACATCAAAAACAAGAAAAGAAGAGAAAACAGGCACAAAAGAATCCCAGGAAAAGGATTACGGAGTTTGAAAAGAAAAATATACCAAACCACCTCTGGCATATTGATACAGTCGTATTTACCTTAACAGAAGGAGGATACCGCTATCTAATCACCGCAATTGATGAGATTACAAAACTGGCATTTGCAAGATTCTACAAAACCCATTCATCAAGACAGGCTGCCGATTTTCTCGCGAGATTAATATACCTTACTGAGGGAGGAATTATGAACCTTCATCATGACAATGGATCAGAGTTTGAAAAGGACTTTAAAAAAGCATGCGAGGAACTCAAACTCCCTCAGTGGTATTCAAGACCTCATACACCAAAAGATAATCTAGTACTGGAGCGCTTTAACAGAACGATACAAGAAGAATTTGTTGATATTATTGATATTGGTATTGAAGATGTTGACGAGTTTAACAAAAGGCTACTCGACTGGTTGATTGAGTACAACTCTGTTCGTCCCCACGAAACTCTTGACTATCTGACCCCGCTTGAGTATATTGATCTACATCCATCAGGAGTGTCACCGATGTCCCCGTCTTCTACAAAGATTGCAGCTAGCCTTTAAATTTAATATAATTCAGCTTTTAGTTATTAACTATGGGAACTATAGAACAAAAGCCTTCAGGAATAGGTAATTCAGAAATAACAAGATGGCAGATTCTCTCAACAAAAAGCTTAGGGGAAATGCCGATCAGCACGGAGATAAGACTACCAACACCAAAGGTCTTAATGTTCGATTTAGGACGTGTTTTTCTTGACGCAAGATATAGAACTTTATATCAGACTGCATTGGATAATTTTGGGCTTCCAGCTGAAAAAACAGGCTTAGTTTTTGGTTTAAATGAATACTACGAATTTACAAGAGGAAGAATAGATGGACATGAGCTTTGCGATGCCTTAAGAAGAGAGCTAGGAATGCCAAATGTTACCGATGAACAAATCCGGGAAGCACACGATAGTCATATTGTAGGAGTAGTGCCAGGAATGCTGAAAATATTAGGGAAAGTTTCCAAAAAAGTCGGGAACGATAATATTGTGTTTGTAACGGATGCCTGCGAATGGCAGGTTGCAAGACAACAACAGCTTCTTGATCTTAGCAATTATAGAGTTTTTGCCTCAAACGAAGTTGGCATGCTTAAGACCGATCCTGAAGTTGTTAGCTCACAGGGACATAGAAGGAGTTTTTTTCTTTACGTCCTTGAAAAGTTCAACCTCCAGCCTGAAGAAGCTTTGCTTATTGATGATAGCCCAGAAAAAATCGCAGTTGCGCGAGCTTATGGAATTCAAACCATCCAGTTTGAAAACAAAGATCAACTAGAAGCAGCATTGAGAGAAAGGCAAGTTTTAGATTAGGAAAATTATATGTTAGCTTCATTATATGCTGAAATTAAAATCTTTTGACAATTACTCAATCCAAGAGAAACTTGAGCGAATAAAAAAGTGCTTTATAAACAAGCCAATTTATTATGATAAAACAGGCTACCCCTATTCCCTTTTCACCCTCACGGACTTCTATCCTCCAATGGAACCTTCGCTTATAGAAGATATGGCTGACCTTATTGTCTATATCGGAGATTTTGAGAACATTGATCTTATTGTTTTAGAAGCAGATCGAGGAGGAGGACCACTAACACATGCTGTCTCCGTGAGAACAAAAATTCCCTACACGCTCGCTAACTGGTATCCGAGTGGTGGACCTGGAGAGCTATCTGTCGAAGCATCGGTGGGTTTTTCCGGGAAGGGAACTATATTTATTAATGGAATAAAGAAAGAAAAAAAGGTAATTTTAATAGATGACCTTTTGAGCTCCGGAGGGACGGCTTCCGCTATAATCCAGGCAACCATTGGAGGAGGAGCCATTATTAAGCAGGCTTTGTTTGTTGCAGAAAAAGTTTCTTTAAACGGAAGGCAGGAACTGAAAAAAAAATACTCAATTCCAATTATTTCCTTGGTTCAGTTCATTGCCGAAGGAGGATACACCAAAGAGGTTGTAATCGGAAATGGAGAACTATACCATTTTAAATAATCTTTGTATGGTTTTTTTACTTAATCCGTTATGGAGAAAAAAGAAAAAAACCTAGGGATCTAGGATTATCAAAGTTAGGAAAAATTCAAGCAGAGATATCGGCAGAATATCTAAAAAAAATTCTATTACCGCAATTCTCACTAGTTCATCTGCCCGAGCCAAAGAAACAGTTAATAATTTCTCATGAATTGGGGGGATTTACCAAATCAATCCTTTGAAGACTTCTTAAAAGACTGGGAATATGCCAGCCAAAATAAGGAATTCAAGCCAAAATTTGGAAGCTCCGTGACAGAAACTGCAAAAAGACTCGGGAACATTATGGGAAAATTGGCAAAAGCTTATGAAAATGGAAATATTCTTTTGATAACGCATGGAGGGACTATCCGAGACTTTCTAGTAATGCTTTCCGAGAAATATAAATCCCTATTTTCTAAAAGAAAAATGGAGGGAATTAGAGAATGCTCTATTACAAAAATTGTTTATCGCGAAAAAAAAGTTACTGTCGAATACTTTGACAGTGTGGATCACTTGAAGGCGAAATAGCTTTTTGATAGCTAAAACATCTGTTATACTTCTTTTATGCTATATCTTATTGGTGGTGTCCCGCGAGTTGGAAAAAGTACATTAGCTAATCTTATTCTTGAAAGAGATAAAATTGCATATATTGATACTGATTGGATTATTCATATGCTTATGTTCGCAGCTCCTCAACTTGATGTAAAAGTTTTTACTAAATTTAATGAACAAGAATTTAGAAACAAAGCTGAAAAATTTTACCCATTCTTGTATCAATTTATAAAGCACAACCAACCCGTTGTGGAGCACTATGTCATAGAAGGCGACAGTTTTCTCCCTGAACAAGTTTCGACCTTGAAAAAAGAGTTTCAGTTGAAAGCCTGCTTTTTAGGATCAGACAAACTGCAACCGGAAACGCTTGTAAATAACTCGAGTAAAAACGATTGGTGGATTAATAAATTAAATTCACAACAGCTAAATGATTTATGTAAATGGATAAGAAATATGAGTATCTTTCTAGAGAAGGAGTGTGAGCTACATAAAATAGCATATTTTGACGTGTCTGCAAATTACAAAGAGCAAATAGAAAATTCCTATAGGTATTTATTAAGCAAACAGCCCCATGAGGATCACGGGGACCCCTAACTTCTCCACTTGATAGGAAATAAGGCCTAGAGTATAATAATGCTTATGGCAAAAATTATCGCAGTCGCACAAAACTACGCATTCGGCCCTATTGGTAAATTATTAACCATTAACCCATATCTTAAAGCTGCAGGTTACCAGATACAATTTATCGGAGAGGGTACTGCATATCAATTGGGAAGCAAAGAGCCTTTTGACAAAATTGTCCACATGGATACCGACTCAAAAGATTTTGAGAAAAAGATGACGAACACATTTAAAACCGCTGATGTTTTATTATCATGCATGGATATGGCAAGTGTAAGATTAGCTCAAAAAGTCGGACTGTATACCATTTGGCTCGATACACTTTTCTGGTGGAGAAATGAAATTCCTGATTACATTTTGAATGTTGATTGCTATATTAAGCAAAATTCAGTGAAAGATGGACGGAATATGCGCATATATGGACCGAAAGTAAAAAATCTTAAAAGCGTTGGCCCCTTGGTAGATTTATCTGTACTCGACACCAAGAAAAATAAAAACCAAGTTATAGTTGCATTTGGCGGAATGGAAGCAAAGGGATGGTATAAGGTAGGAAAAGAAACCAATTATCCTTTTTTAATACGCAAACTGCTTGAAAGGATAGACTTTTCCGAGTTTGAAAACGTAATAATAACCGGAAATGAAAGAGTTATTAAGCAAATGGATTCAAAGAAAAAAATAAATAAAAAATTTGTTTTCCAAACTTTACCGCATTTACAATTTGCTCAAGAGCTTGCAAATTCCAAATTAGCTATTATGACACCTGGGCTGGAAACACCTCTAGAAGCATTCAGCTATAATGTACCTACCATCTTCCTTCCCCCATCTAATGCAAGCAACTACATGCAGCTTAATAGCTTTGTGAAAGAGGGAGTTGCAACAATGAAAATACACTTCACGGATTACTACGATGAAATTAAAATGTTAAATAAAGGTTTCCGTAAAAGATTATCCCTGTACCTAGACCAACTCCACGTTTTTGAAAAAGACACCAAAGCACAAGAAGACATGATAAAAAGGTTAAATGAATTTGTTAAAAATAGGGATCTTCAAAACCTGCAGGTTTCCCGACAAAAAACGTATATTTCAAACCACGGCAATGGAGTTAAGGATTGTCTTAGAATAATAACAGATTTGTTAAAAACTTCCCGAAAAATTCAGCGCGGCAAAGCAAAATCTACTTTTTCTTGATCAACTAGTCTCTTCAAAAACCTATAATTTTCTTCAATATTCCTAATATTCTTAGTATTCCTAGCAACTATTTCTTCCTTATCTGTGCGGTAGACTTCTATAAGATAAAAAAGGGATCTTATCATGTGGTAAATGATCCTTTTTTTACCGATATCCTTTGAGATCATTTTCTTTCTACCATATGCTTTCGTGAAAAAACTCCAATATTTTTTAAAAGATTCTCGGAATAAACTAAAATAAACAGAGTTTTCTATTTGAATCAAATCGATATCAGGATCTCCTACGCTCACCCATTCATTATCAATAACTGCAGATACTTCCCATCTCGAAAGACGAAGGTTGAATTTTACAATTATATTTTTAAGCAACATGTCGTAATGAATAAGAAATGGTTGAGAAACGTTTTTTAATACATCTCTATAATTTATATAAAGTTCGTATGAAGACTTATAAATTTTTTGCACATCGACGCCCCGGAGCTTGCCGTAAGTTTTACCTTGATCCAACCTCTCTGAAAGAAGTCCCCGGTCGACCATAAGCCTATCTACATATTTCTGCCATGTAGAGGCAGAAGGCAAGTCTTTGATATCAGAACCTGATACTGTCTTTCCTTTTATCAATCCATAACCGGTCATGGAAATAGAATGAAGAGTTCCTAAAATTGTCCCTAACTCCGTCAGAAGATCTCTCCATTCATCCGGAGCAAAATTCTTTTTCTTCAACAGGAAATCATCAAGGTCTTTTCCCTCAACAAATTCCCTCAATAAATATCTATAGTCACAATTCTGGTAGCTTATGTAACCGCTATTTATTATTCTTGCTGAGGGAATACTGTGCTCTTTATAAATTTTTGTAATTTGCTCTTCTTTGTCAGCTTTCCACCATGTTTTATTATCAGGATATAAAGTTAATAACCAATCCGTTTTTGAGGTGTTTGGTGAAATAATCCTATAATTTTGATTACTTATGCCTCCGGAAACTAATTGAAATTTTTTGTACTTTCTGATGCCGGGAATTTTTTCTAAGATTTGCTTCATTTAAAAGCTTGACCTTGACTTCATTAATTCATTTATTATATTAAGGGTTGGTAAGTATCGTTTGTTTGTTTTCAAAAACTCATCATCTTTCATAAGTCTTGGCTTAGACACTATAGAATAAATTGGGTCTAAAAAGAAAATGGACAACTCAACTTTAACGATTCCTTTTTCTCCTATCTCCCGCAATCCCAGCTTGGTTTTTTTCTCTAAATGTAAAGAGATGGGTTTTTGTAATGAATCCTCATTTGGCTTTACTCTATTTGGATGATTAAACATTTCGTAATAAGCTGGAAGCTCTACCTCTTTAAGATGCTTGACTATAAAATCTGGAAAATCATCCAAGGTTGGAGAGATTTCGCTAGGTTGAGCTATCCCCGTACTGTTCTGGACTCTGTCAAACCAGTTATTTAGAGTGGGCTGATTTATCTCAAGCTTCTTACCTGCGCTTCCCCATTTAATCATATTATTTGAAAAAGGGACGTTCCACTTCTTACATAAAGCATTAACTATTGCTTGAGGATCAAGTCTATAGTCTGTACTATCAACGATTACAAAAGACCTTCCTTTGAATTCAAGATAATGCATCTGCTCTAAGGTTGCAGGAGGTTCTGATTTATAAATCGTTTCATCAGATAAAATTTCCCCAAAAAGTTTGTAATCTTGAGAAGCGAATGATTCCTCAAGCATCGAATCCCAACTTTTGAATCCTTTTAATAATGCAAAGCTTTCAAGATTCTTTTTTTGATCTAATCCCTTAAGTATTGCTCTTATTTTTGATTCGGTACTCAAGAGGGGGTTTCGTATGAGAATTATTGGCGGAATCTTAACAAGAGTTAAAAATCTTTGATATTCATTTCCTACCGCTAAACGCCTGCCCATCTCCTTTATAACTATGCTAATCTTGCCTGATCTTCTTGCTCTGGATTTTATTTTTTTAAAAATTGCTTCATACCCTTCTTTCACATCTTCTATATTTTTGGAGTGACGGAATGGTTCATGAGCACAAGTATTAATGGTGGAATTTTTAATAAACGAGGTCTCTAGAAGTGTCGAGCCTGTTCGGGGACTAGCAAGTATTAATCTTATGTCTAATTTTCCTTTTCTTATCATTTGGCTTAGAAGTCTAAAGTTCGGATCTTTTGAGGATTTTTGTTGATTATTCAATGTTTTTTTCGGTTCATTTAGACCCATAATTTTATAGTTAATTTAATGGAATCATTATACAATAAACTCAATTCTTAATCAATTTAGCTATGAAGATCAAGAAAAATAAAGTGAAACTTGAAATTAAGCTTCCCTAGTCGTAAACTGGTAAACAACCTATAATTTAGAAAGCTTTTTATTAATCTAAAGATGAATCAGATAATTCTTTTTCGTTTTCACTCTCATTATGATGTTTGCAAAGAAAGAGTAAGGATTATAAAACATTTTAATCCCAACATTCCCATCTACGCTCTTTTTGGAGGAGATAAGTCAGATTGGGAAGTAGTAAAAAAATATTTCCGGGACAGTCCTCTAGAAGAAATTCAGATTTCAACTAATGAAGACAGATATTGGAAATGGCTTCATCCTGAGCATACATTACGAGAGTGGTACCAACTACACGGGCACAAGCTTAAATTTGATTTGCTTTTTGATGAGGAATGGGACATCCTGCCTGTTGCCCCATTTTCTAAGATTTATAAAAAAAAACCAGGTTTAAAATCCATTGCTCTTACAGGAGTAGAAAACCTTGAAGTAGTCAAAGATAGGTGGAGATGGGTAATGGGTGAATCTCACAGGGCAAACTTTATAAGGTTTCAGGAATATATTAAGGAATCTTTTCGGATTGACAAGATCTCATACGCATCACTTGGTCCAGGTCAAATTTTTACGCATCAATTCCTTGAAGATTTTGCATCCTTGTCTTTGGATATGACCTTTGTCGATCCCATTGTCTCTGAAATTATATATCCTGTCGTTGCACAAATTTTAAATTACAGTGTCATCGATACCGGACTTTATCCTGGATGGCAAAAACGGGATGAAGCTTTAAAATTTTTTAACTGCTGGTATGTTCCGATAAAAAAAGGTGTAATTGCTCAAGAGTTAAAGAAAAAAGACGGAAGACGGATATTCCATCCGGTTAAATATCAATTTCCACTTGAAGACATTATTTAGACTCCTGGAAAACTATTATTCCTTTTTTGCATTTATAAAAACAGCCCAGTCAAGAGGGTATTCTTTTGTCTTAAAATTGTGGGCTTTAAGTATTTTCCGAATTTTTCTTAGATAGGTTAAGGGTGTTTTTTTTGTTGGATGAACTTCGATAATAATGGAATTTACTAAATCGAGTTTACTTTCAACCTCTTCAATAACTTCGCACTCTGCGCCTTCTATGTCCAGCTTTATGAGATCTACCTTGCTCGCAATAATTTCTGAAAGATGAACTGCGGGAACTTGAACTATTTTTTTTGTTTTTCTTGAAGGCATATCACTCCAAATATCTTTTATAATCGAATCATCCCAACTCCATGGATTTGCATTGTCCGGATCAACGTACAGAGGTAAAATACCGGTTTTTTTTGTTAAAGCCCCCCAAATCACCTCAACATCTTTTATTTTATTTGCTTTAATGTTTTTTCTAAGGAAGCTCAATGTTTCGGGGTTTGCTTCAATAGCTGTAATTTTTGAGGAAGGAAACTTTTTCTTGAAATATATAGTTGCAAGACCAATATGCGCACCGCAATCAATTATCAACGGAGAATCGGTGTTTATCGATACACTGTAGTCTCCTCTAGAAAATATACTGCTGTATATTTCTTTAGCTTCAGCTTCATTTCTATTATAAATAGAAATGCCATTTATATTTAACTTGTTCATGTCACTGGAATTATAGCATTTCAACCACGAAGGCTCGAATTGTGAGGTAAAAGCTGTAGTCTTTTATCAGCTTCCCAAAGAAATCCCAAAAGCCTTTTTAAGACAGGGATTGTTTCTTTCATTTCCCTAACTTTTTCTTTCAAGTATTTCATCTTGCCGTATTTTACTAATAACATATGTAAACTTCAACGAAAGTGCTTGAAAAGGTGTATTATAATAGGCTAAATGAATTTTCAAGAAAACAAAAGTTTTAAGAAAAAACTTCCCACACTTCCTAAAGTTTTTCTTACGGAGAGACAGCTTTGCGACTTGGAGCTTATTCTAAATGGGGGCTTTTCTCCTCTAGAAGGTTTTCTAAACGAGAAGGATTATAATTCGGTCATTTCAAAAATGCGGCTTTCAGATGGGAAACTATGGCCGATTCCTGTTGTCCTTGATACAAGAAGCATAGAAGGGCTGAAAGTAGAGGGAGAGGTTTTGCTTTGTGATAATTACGAGAAATCATTGGCTGTGCTTTCAATCAAATCAATTTATAAGCCTGATAAGGAGCGCGAAGCGCTTCTTGTTTACGGGACAAAAAATAAAGAGCATTTTGGAGTTAAGTATCTCCTTGATTATACAAACAAATATTACATTGGAGGAAAGGTTATCCCTATAAATCCAATTGAAAGAATGGATTTTGAAAAACTCCGCTTTGACCCTTCAAGCTTAAAAAAAGAATTTAAAAAAAGAAAGTGGAGGAGAGTTATAGCTTTTCAAACAAGAAATCCAATGCACAAAGCCCACTTTCACCTTATAAAAGAAGCGGCAAGGATACATCAGGCAAAAGTATTGATTCATCCCGCAGTTGGGCAAACCAAAGAAGGCGACATAGATTATGTTACACGCGTCAAATGCTATGAGATTATTCAAGAAAAATATGCCGGGGATTTTGCACTTGTCAGTTTGCTGCCTCTTGCTATGAGGTTTGCGGGCCCCCGGGAAGCAATACTTCATGCAATAATCAGAAAGAACTATGGATGCACGGATTTTATTGTTGGGAGACACCACGCAGATCCGGAGAATGATTCAAAAGGAAACCCCTTCTACAGGCCGTTTAATGCTCAAGAAGAAGCAATAAAACATAGCAAAGAAATAGGAATAAACATTATCCAGTTTCCCGAGATGGCATATGATGAGAAAGAAGGGAAATACGTTAGCGTTAACGGGAAAAACAGGCAGGGTTCCTCTGTAAAAAAAATCTCCGGAACCGAATTTCGCCGAATGTTAAGAAATAACGAGGAAATTCCCTCATGGTTCTCCTTCCCTGAAGTAATAAAGGTATTAAGACAAAGAGTGGAGAGGCAAAAAGGCTTTGCAGTTTTCATCACGGGTTTGCCAAGTTCCGGAAAATCAACCATCGCAAAGGCTTTAACTGCAGCCTTAATTGAAAAGTCTGGGCAGAATATCACGTTTCTTGACGGGGATGTTGTTCGAAAGCATTTGAGTCGCGGATTAGGGTTCTCGGAAGAAGACCGTAAGGAAAACATTAGAAGAATCGGTTTTGTGGCAAATGAAGTAGTCCGGCATGGAGGAATTGCCGTTTGTGACGCGATTTCTCCATATGAAGACGTAAGGCAGGAGGTTCGACGGATGATTGAGCGCAATGGTACTTTTGTCCAGATTTACCTTTCTACACCTCTCTCGGTTTGCAAAAAGAGAGATGTAAAAGGAATTTACAAGAAAGCAGAGCTAGGACTTGTTAAGAATGTCACGGGGGTGGATGATGTTTATGAAGTCCCGAAAGATTCGGAAATGAAACTTGATACCTCAAAAAAAAGATCCGCCGCTTGCCTAAATCTTGTAATGGGTTATCTTGAGGAGAAAAAAATCTTGAGGTAAATTTGCACTTATAGTACAGCAGTACAGTCTACGGTACCAGGTTTAAGTGTTGAGATAAGTATTCGGCAATTGGCGAAACTAAAACTGCCGCAATTGCGATGGAGATCAGAAAAGTAGTAAAAGAAAAAAGTCAAAATGCAAAGTTTAAATTAAAAAGTAAAAAGTTTAATTTTTGAGTTTTGAATTTGTTTTGAACTTGTGTTAAAATGAGAGCAATCTTCAAGGAAAGAAGGTAAATAATGAGTGCCAAGTTCAAATACTTCATCAAATAAACCCACAGCTTCAACCCGTTCGGCAGGGTCGACTAGCTCACTGCGGGCAAGCTCAGGGTCTCGGCCCTTCGATAAAACTCAGGGTAAACCTGCGGCCTCGATGGCGGAGCTTATGAGTCGCAAAGCGGGAAACCTTCAAATCCTGCGCAAAGGACAACAAATAACCGGTACGATTAAAAAATTGACTCCCCGGGAAATCCTAATGGATATTGAGGCCAAAGGTG
>Ga0209542_10016157_pt1 | contig 12423 bp, 15 predicted proteins | sample RifCSPhighO2_01_FD_184028 | JGI IMG/M metagenome (GOLD analysis project Ga0209542, IMG submission 184028) | Soil microbial communities from Rifle, Colorado - Rifle CSP2_plank highO2_0.1 (SPAdes) (version 2) | ecosystem: Environmental > Terrestrial > Deep subsurface > Rock core/Sediment ...
TCTTGCTTGAAAGAAGAGATTTGTGTGTTCCTCTTTCAACAATCTTGCCTTTTTCAAGAACATAAATCTCATCGGCATGTGCGATCGTTGATAATCTATGAGCTATCATTATAGTTATAATATTCTTCTGCTTCTTTATTACTTGTCTTATTGTTTCGGTTATTTCTTTTTCAGTCAAAGAGTCCAGTGAGGACGTCGCCTCATCAAATATTAAAACGCTAGGATTTCTCAGTAGCGCACGGGCAATTGCCAATCTCTGTCTTTCCCCACCCGACAACTTCACTCCCCCCTCTCCTATTTTAGTATCTAATCCCTGTTTAGAGCGATTTAATATAGGGTTAGCAGCAGCCATTTCCAGTGCCTTTAAACATTCCTTATCAGAAGCTTTGGGGTTTACGAAAAGTAAATTCTCCCTTATTGTTCCGGCGAAAAGCTGTGTTTCTTGTGAAACCAAACCTATTCTTTTTCTAAATTCATCAAAGTCTATTTTTTGTGAGTTCGTATTATTAAACAACATCTCACCTTTTGTAGGTTCATAAAGTCCAACAAGAAGCTTCACAAGAGTTGTCTTTCCGCTGCCGGAGGGGCCTACAAATGCAATTGTCTTTCCATTATCAATTTTTATATTAATATTATTTAGGGAGTTTTTCTCTCCCGAAGAGTATTTGAATGTAACACCCTTAAGTTCTATATCTTTAATTGCGTTAAGTACAACTACCTCTTTTTGCTTTGTCTTGCTTTCCATCTTTAATATTTCTTCAAGTTGCTCATTGCTCGCTTTAGCTTCCTGGTAATGAGAGACAACGGTAGCTAATTCACCTAAAGGTGAGAATATGAAGAAAGAATAAAATAATAATGTGAAAAATTCTCCAAGAGTTATAGCTTGGTGAACCATAAGCCAGAGCATAATAAACATAATAAGTGCCCTGCTTCCATTTACCAATGTTCCCTGTATGAAACTTAGCTTTCTTATCAAAACTGTTTTTTTAAGCTCAAGTTCAAGGATATTATCGTTTATTTTGTTTAGCCTTTCTATTTCCTGATCTTCCAGGCCTAAACTCTTTACTAACTCTACGTTTCTAAGAGTTTCGGTAGTCGATCCAGAAAGCTCTGCGACTTGTTTTACAATTGCTTTTTGGGCAGGACGTATTTTCTTGCTCATGACAAAAATAGATATCGCTAGAGCTGGAATTAACAAAAAGTAAGCCAGTGCTATCATCCAATTAACTGTTAAAGCATAAATTAAGACAAAAATAATTCCAACAGCAGATAAAAATGCTATATTTACAAAGCTTGTGATTAGAGTTTGCGTGTCAAGTCTCGCTTTCTGAAGCTTTTGCAATATTTCTCCTGATCTTCGGTCTTCAAAAGTCTCATACTGCAATGAGAAAACATGGCTAACTCCAGAAGCATACATCTCAGTTCCAACTTTTTGAGTTATGACGTTAACATAATAATCCTGAATATTCTTGGCAATTCTAGAAACTAAAGCTACTCCAACAAAAGCCAAAAGTAAAACTCCCACACCTTTCAAAAAAACATCAACAGGCAGTTCATTGACTTTAGTTGCATAATTGTCAATTAAAAGTCTGTATATCTGAGGATCTAACAAAGAAAAAACCTGGTTTATAGTTGCAAGTACAAGTGCAAAAAACAAAATCTTCTTATGCTTTTTTATGTAATTGAGATAAAGCGCCATTTTTATTGTATAAATAGTAAAACAATAAAGCAAAAAGCGGTTTAAAAAAGTGTGGTTATTCGTTAAGTATTAAAGAAATATAACTTATAAATCTTTAACCGCAATTGCAGCACTACAAACCTTTCCATAGTCTTCTTCTATTTTTGGTCGGCCTTCTTTTATCATTTGTAAAAATTTGTCAAATCTTTCAAAACTTTCTATATTCTCATCTCCGATACCAGCACAGTATACAAAAGAACCTAAATCCAAACCATTTGTAATAAGTCTATCATGATCTACACTCACTAAACCAAATCCATGCTTTTTAGCGTGTTCTGAACTAGATTGAATATACCTTTGAACAGCATCCCAATAAGTTCTTATAACTGCCATATCATTCATTGAATTTGCTCTAACACCTGTAGCCATAAGACGGGGCTGAGTAAATAACTCGTAAACTAATCCTCCTCTTCTTCCCACAAAAATTCCTTCAACTTTACTTAATTCACATTGAGGTAAGGCCTGCTCCAAATGCCCGTGAAGTATCTGTGGGTTGTTAAAATCTATTTTTAATACCATAATTATTTTTAGAGACAAGGTATTTATAAATCTTTCTACTGTTGTCATTTTATAGTTATATCTTACTCTCTCTTTACTCCAAGCTTCTCAATAACTTCCAATACCATTGCCTCCGCATCAGGCATTGTTGTATCTTCCAAAACAAAAGCAGCGGCAAATTTATGTCCTCCACCTCCGAGTTCCTCAGCGTATCTTACAACATTAACTCCCTTATTTCCCCTAAAAGAACCTTTTACCTTATTTTCCTCAATTTCAATTAAAGTACAGACAAAATCAACATCTTTTACAGTTTCTATAACATGCGTGCTTAATCTTAAGTCTTCTATATCTAATTTTAGCGCATTCCATTCATCAAATCTTATGGTGCTCCATCCGAATTTCTTTTCTTCATCCATTTTAAAATTCTTCATAACGAGTTGCTCAAACTTCCTTATTCTTAATGGAATCATGTAAAGTATTGGATGAACAATCGAGTCAAAATAGTCGGCTCCTTGTTTTATAAGGAAAACGGCATGCTCAAAAGCGTGAAGTATATGATTTTCAATTTGGAAGAACTTAGTGTCTGTACATATTCCTAAAAGCAGTCTAGTCGCTAACTCCTTATCGAATTCTACTTGCCATTTCTGAAATAAGTCTGTCAAAACAGAGCAAGATGAGGGACTATCGGAATCAACATAGTTCATATTCCCATAATAGGCATTTGTATCATGATGATCAATATTTATAACAAACACGTTTTCAGGAAACTCAAAGTCTGGATGCCGCGAAGACAGCATGTGCTCTCTTGCTATGTCAATACATATCACCACATCATATTTCTCAAGGTCTAAGTCAGTTAAATCCTTCCCAAAGTTAACTTCTTTAGTTAAAGAAAGTGAGGCAAGCTCTTCACTTAAATTATCTCCGCTCACCAAATCAACTTTACACTTTAACTCCCTTTCAAGAAAATATTTCATAGCTGTGCTTGCTCCCAAGGAATCGCCATCAGGAGCCTTATGCAAGGTCATTGCAACTTTGTTGCAAGTTTTAAGTTTTTTGAGAATGTCATCTGATTTGGTGCTAATCCCTTCCATGTCAAAATTTTTTATTATTTATTTGCTCAGATAAATTTTGAGCATACTAAAGTCCTAACTCTGTGCCTTCGCACAGAAAACTAACAAGGACTTTTCCATTAAAACCCATACAAATCAGGATTTATAGGTTTTTGGATGATGAAGTAACAAGAAAATTAATGACAATTGTTATGAGGATTATAATCTTTTTACAGCAACACTTCCAGGCTGTTCAAATCTATAACCTTTTTTTTCTGTATCTTCTCTATCTTCACAGAAGGTTACTTCATAATGTAACTCAGAATATCCAAGAGATTTAGCAACCATTTCAATTAAACTCATAGAGCGGTCGATTAATTGTCTTTGATGTTTAGGAATTTCTATTTTACTTTTAGGCTTTGTAAGGGGAGTTGTATATTTTAATATCTCTTCTTTACCACATAGACTAAAACCAACTAGTCCATCTTCCCATGCAACTGTAAAATAACCTAAACCATGCAATTCTGCCCTTCCACCTACAGAATGCTCATTAAGCTTATCGAGCATTTTCCTATATACATCATATCCTTCTAGATCATATTCCATTTTGTTTCTTTAGAATTCTAAGGTGATTCTTTACCATCACCTCTACAATCCAGAAAAAGATGGTTTTTAACACTTTCGATTATCTCGAAAAATACTCAACAACTTTAGAAATATAATAAGCCCCTATAAATGCTACAATCGCGCCTACTCCAATTTCTAAGGTAGCAGTAACTATTGGGTGTTCTGCTTCCAGACGACTTCTTTCAAGATAGCGATTAATAACTCCCTTAAGATTGTTATCTGGTGTTTGGGAATACAATTCAATTAATTCTTTTTTTGCTCTTTCTCTTTCTTCTTCAGAATATGTATATCTTGGTTTTTCTCTCCCTATGATCTGTTGTTCTGAATCCATTTCATAATGTGTTTCATTGTCAAATATATACTCGGGGTTTGAAGCATTTTCAAGTCTTCTGTAAACCATTCCCAGATATCCTATTCGCTTTTCAAGATTTTCCATGTCTAAAAATAAAATTCCCCCTTTATAGGCTTTTCTATCTGAATATACAATCTGGCACGTAAGTATACTTATACTCTTCAAAAGCTAAAAGAGTTTCATAATGGACTAAATTCTCTCCAAAGTTATTCCTTAGTCCATTCAAGGTTAAATGTAAATCCTGTTCGTTCTCAACACAGATGTAGACAATTATATTGTATTTTCCGATTGTCTTGACCGCCCACAAGACATTTTCATCTTGTTTTAGAAAATTCTCAATTTTTCTCTCTTTTTCATCATTTATAGGTGTTATATTGGCTAATAGTGTATATATTTTATACCCTATTTTTTGGTAATTTACCTTTGGAATGTAAGATTTGATAAGCCATTTTTCCATATTCTTTAATCTATAAGAAACCGCATCAGGAGAAAGTTTTACTTTCTCGCTTATTTTTAATAAAGATAGATCTGCACTGTTCTTTAACACGTTAACTATTTCATAATCTTTCTTATCCAAATTTTCCTTTTCTCTTTTATCATGAGGTTTAGCAAAATTTTTCTTATCTATTTCTTTCAAGAAACTGTTAGGAAAAGAACCAAATCTTAACTCTTTTGAAACTATCAAAATATCATAGTCATCTATATAATTACCTATCTTATTTAGTATTTCAGTCAAATAATCATCGAACTCTTTTACATTTTTTGCTACCAATGCTATCTCAAAGTCATACCCCCCATGAAATTTAAGAATAGCCCTTATATAATCAAGTGAAATAATTTTCTTTATTATTTCTTTTTCTATGCTTTCAGTTATATTTCTCAGCTTCAAGAAAATATGAAAGGAAGTATATCCAATCTTATTTATATCAATGACTGGAAGAGGATTAAGGATAATTTTATTCTTCTTCATTTGATTTATACGATAATTTACTGAATCTCGTGATAGTCTAACTGACTTTGAGATTTTAGTCAGGGGAACTCTAGCATTCTTGCTTAATTCAAAAAGAATTTTTTTATCTTTGACATCAAGTAAAATAACTTTTTCCGTTTTATTATTTTCAACCCTCATATTATGATAAAGCTTAAATGACTTATAAATTTATCGGTTTTTATGTAAAAATATGAATGATATTTCTTATATAACTTTAAGCATAGTATATTATGACTCAAACAATAGAGAAACCACCGGAAGTTAAAACACAGTTAAATGCAGTAAAGAGATATAGTCAGAGATATATGCCTAAATCTGCTTATCACAATTTCACCCATGCAGAAGATGTTGCTGAAGCAGTTAAGAGGATAGGTTATAGAGAAGGGGTTTCAAGAGATAAAGTATTCTTGTTGGAAACAGCAGCATACCTTCATGATATAGTTAACCAAGTAGGCTCTGATTTAAATGAAGAATTTAGTTCTAGAATAGCCAAAAAGATTCTTCCAAGATTAGGGTACTCTGATTCAGAAACTGATCTTGTTTCAGGATTAATACTGGCCACCGAACTCAAAAGACAGCCAATTTCCCTTCTTGATGGAATAATGCGTGATGCAGACGTGGATAACTTGGGTAGGGAAGATTTCTTTGAGAAAAATGAATCATTGAGAAAAGAACTTGGCGTTAAAGATAAAAGTGCTTGGCAAAGGCAGACTCTAACATTTCTTGAAAAACATAAATATTACACTGAAACATCAAGAAGTGAAAGGCAATATGGATTGGAAAAGAACGTTAAAAAATTAAAATCTTTAATGGGAGGAAAAAATGGGCTGGAAACTTGGAACATGGGCACTGCCTGATGCACAGATAAGAGTCTTGAAAGCTCCTAAACAGAAAGTAAGGAGAATAAGCGCTCCAAGGCAAAAAGGAGATCTGATCTCTTTAATAAAAGACAAGTATGGGGAACATTTTGAAAGGCTTCCTACCTTAAGTGACGAAACTCTTTCATATAGTCTGGTTGACGGAAAGATGTTATTTAGATTTCCTGAAAATGACAGATATTTTGATGTCTACTTATCTATGCCCTTTACAAAGGGAGCAACTGAAAGGGAAACGGGAAGAACCGTCTTGATAATGGGAAGTCCAAGACACCATATTGACGCTGTTGTTGGTCAATTTGAAGGTGCTCTATGGACAGAAGAGGAAATAGATGGCGTGAAAACAGATATCAAGGACTATGGAAATACTGTGAGATGGATAAATGTAGGGAATTTAGCTAACGGATTTATAGGGCTTGATTATAATCCCAACTCAAAATCAAATGAAGGTGTTGCACAAAATCCTGAAGATATACAATTCCTTTCAAAAACTCTTATGGAATATGGTTATGATGCTAAAAAAAGACTGTTTATTCTTAAGCCACCCTATATTGTGGAAAGAGAAGAGGGAAAAAAGATGAGACAGCGGGGTTTTGAAACATTAGGAGATTGGGCAAAAAAAAGCATAAAAGGGATAAGGATAGGAAATGACAATGCTAATTAAGGATATATCAAAACCGGAAAATTATATCTACGCTGAGAGATATGTAAATAGGTATAAAAGAACCGTTGTAAATAAAACATCAGAGAGATATCAGCCCAAAACAGGTGAAAGTCAATTCATTTTACCTTATATTGAATTGCCATTAACCGATGTTAAGCTCCTCTTATCCAAACCCAAAAAAGAAATTTACAAGAAGATAATATCAAAAGATAAGGTTAAATTTTTTGTTCATCCAGACATGATTAATGAATTAGATTGGGTAAAAAATAATTCACTTATCTTGGATAAATTTGTACAGCCAACCGCTTCAACACGAACTCTTTTAGTAAAAAATCAAGAATTTTTCATAAAGCTCCACCTTAATAAGAGAATATCGAGTTATATAAGAAGATTGAGGGAAAATTCAGTAGCCCACAGTATTCTTATTTCTTCAGAAATAGAAAAGAATTTAACAACATGCCCAAAAACATTTGGTTATTTACCTGAGAGTATAGGGGTGTCGTATAAAGATGTAGGGATGATAATACGTGAAAAAACCCCTAGGCCCAAAATAAAGGAAAAAAGAAATCTTGTACCTTTATTTTCTATTTATTCAAAAGACATAAGAAATAAAGACCACAAACCATTGTTCGTTCAAATTGTTAAACAAAAAAATGCTGACCCATTAGACTTTTTTATTGAAAGAATAGTCAGACCTTTGTTTATCAATATGAGCTTTTTTATCAACAATTATGGAATATTACTGGAATGTCATGGACAGAATGTTCTTGTTGAAATTGACAGAGATTTAGAGATAACAAGATTAATTCATAGGGACTTTCAGAGCATATATTTAGACAAAGAATTAAGGAAGAAAAATGGTCTAAAGACTAATTTCAAAAAACATATTATGGGTGAAGAATGCCCAAAAGAAGTTTCTTACAGCCTTGTTTATGATCAATATCTGGGTAAGCATGTATTGGACAAGTTCGTCAACCTCTTAAATAGGGAATTTGGGATACCAAAGGCATCAATAATAATTGAGATTAGAAAACTTTTTGAACAATATTTTGATAGAAGTCTATTCCCGGAAAACTATTATTATCTCTACAAAAAAGTAAAATTTGTTGACAATAACACTAAATTTGAAAGATACAACAGAAAGCCAAAATACAGAAGATGAAAATACTAACTTTTGAGGGACTTAAAGGAACGGGGAAAAGCACCTTACTCGATTTGATTGTGAAGGATAGTGGTTCAAAAATCATTGAAAAAATAACAAAGGGTGGGGAAACATGGCCCGATTTTATAAGAGAAGCTTATAATAAATACTGCCCATTTTTGAAGGACGTTAAATCAAGTTTAGCACTTCAATTTTATTCAAACCTTTTTAGGCGTCTTGAAGAAAGTCAAAGGGAAGGCTTAGTTTTGTTAGACCGGGGGTTGTTATCATTACCTTCTTTTTGTTATTATGGCTATCATTATTCTAAAGAAAACATGGGTTTTGATGAATTTCTTGGGATAGTTAATGAGATGCAGAACTTAGCCATTAATAATTATAGAAAATTTGAAGAGCAGACAACTTTTTTAATTATGGAGTCAAAGATAGAAGAAATTAAAAGTAGAATGATAAAAAGAGCTAGAGAGTCTAAAGCCGATAAGTTTTTCTTAGACAATATAACTTCTTACATTACATTAAAAGAAAGATTTGAGGAACATGCAAAAGCTGGCTTACCCAAATCGGTTTTTTTAAACTTAGAAAATAACACCCAAACAGATCTGGAGCAAATCATACGACACACACAAAGATTATACCAAACTTAGATCAAAAATTCCCTTAAACCAAGCTCAAAACTTGATCTATATATTTTCTTTCTCCTTTAAATCCTTTTTCAAGTCCGGCTTTAACTTCATCTTTGCTTAATGCGGGCTTGTAAGCTCTTGGTGAAACCAAAGCATCGCAAGTATCTGAGACTGCAAGCATTTGCGCTAACGAGTAAGTCCTAAAGTCTACTTGTCTTCTTCTATCAGAGCCATTATTTCTATGACCATCTCTTCTTTCACCGTTTCTCGGATAAGGGTTAGGAGAAAATTCATGATGCATAAGCATAACTTTTTTTACTTCTTCAAGCCCTTCGTTTTGTAAAATATAAGACCCCTTTCTAACGTGTTCATTTATAACCATTCGTTCTTCTTCACTTAGACTTCCATTTTTTGCTAATATCCCATCTGGAACTTCTATTTTTCCAATATCGTGAAGCAATCCTGCTTTGTAAAGAGTGTCAACATCTGAACTCTCTAAACCATTAATCCTCCCCAACTTCAAGCTAAGCTCCGCTACCCTAAGACTATGTTCATATGTCTCATTAGAACGCAATCTTAATAACTCGAGATAACCGTTAACATGTTTCATTTTGAGCTATTTTAGATTAAGAATTCTCTTTATAAATTTTATTATATTTTCTTCCTTCTCAAAAGATTGGCATTTGTTACAACAGTTATAGAGCTTAAAGCCATTGCAATTTCCGCTATTATTGGGTGTAAAACTCCTCCAACAGCTAAAGGAATGGCTATCACATTATACGCAAACGCCCAGAACAAATTCTGCTTTATTTTTGAAAAAGTAGCCTTTGATAAATTTATAGACTTTACAACTCCTTGTAAAGATCCCTTGACTAAAACAATATCGCCGGACTCTATAGCTATGTCTGTCCCTGTTCCCATAGCAATTCCAACATTTGCCTGCTTCAAAGCAGGAGCATCATTAATGCCATCTCCAACAAAAGCCACGTAACCCCGTCTCTGCAGTTTAGAAACTTCCTTGGCTTTATCTTCGGGAAGAACGTTGGCAATTACATATTTTATTCCCGCCTGATTTGCAATAGCCTTTGCCGTTTTTTCATTATCTCCAGTAATCATAAAATTAATATATTTTTTTGCATTCAGCATTCTTATTGCATGAGATGAATCTGGTTTTATTGCATCAGCAACAGCAATAACTCCCAAGACTTTTTTGTTTTCAGAAACAATCATAGTAGTCTTGCCTTGAGACTCAAACTCATCAATTACCTTTGCAAAATCTTTCAAAGAAATTTTGCTTTCATTCATTAGCGTTCTATTCCCAATAACAATATTTTTGATTCCTATCTTTCCTTCAACACCCCTTCCTCTCAATATCTTGAACTTTGAGACTTGCTTGTATTTCTTCAAGTTAGCTTTTTCTACGATTGCTTTTGCAATTGGATGCTCGGATAATTTTTCAAGGCTGGCAGCAATTTCAAGCAAATAACCTTCTTTTATACCATTTGCGGAAAAAATATCTGTAACAACCGGGTTTCCCGAAGTAATAGTTCCTGTCTTGTCGAACACTATAAATTTAACTTTTTTCATTGTCTGAATTGCTTCTCCCTTTCTAATCAAAATTCCATTTTTAGCACCTATACCTGAGCCAACAGTCAGTGCTATTGGTGTCGCTAACCCTAAAGCGCACGGACAAGCGATAACTAAAACTGATATAGCAGTACCTAATGCGAAACCTAATCCTCTTTCAGAAAAGAACATCCAGCCAGCAAAAGTTAAAATGGCTAGCACTAAAATTGCAGGAACAAATACCCTCGTAATTTTATCTGCGAGTCTTTGTATAGGAACTTTTGATCCTTGAGCCTCTTCAACCAGATTTATTATATGCGATAGAAAAGTATCTTTTCCAACTTTTGTTGCCTTTACATAAAGTATTCCATCATTATTTATTGTAGCACCAATGACATTACTTCCTTTTGTTTTATCTACTGGCAAAGACTCTCCAGAAATCATTGATTCGTTAACCGAACTCTCACCTTTAATCACAAGTCCGTCCGTAGGAATCTTTTCTCCCGGCTTAATTATCATAACATCACCTATTTGAAGCTCAGAAATGTCTACTTCAATTTCCTCTTTGCCCTTTAACACTCGAGCTTTTTTAGCTCCCAATTCCAAAAGTTTCTTTATCTCTCTTCCCGCTCTTCCTCGGGCCTTGGCCTCAATATATTTTCCTGTTATAAAAATGGCCATAATCATAGCTGCAACTCCAGAATAGTCTAAAACTGGAAGGAAAAACTGCAAGATTCCAGTAAGGTAGGCAATCACTGTTCCCAAAGCAATCAAAGAATCCATATTAAAATAAAATGTAAAAAGTCCTCTTAATCCTCCCTTAAGCGTCTCAAAACCGGTTATAAAAACAACTGGAAAGCCCAAAAGTAAAAGAATTATTATTGATGTATTTTCTTCAAAAAGCATAAATTCGAAGAGCCTTTCGGAAATCATTAACAAAGCTATTGGAATTGTAAATATCCAGGCCAAAGTCATCCTTTTTTTCCAGGATTTTATTTCCTGTTCTTCTATGCTTCCATGGCTATGATCATGTTCAGAATGTTTATTCATACCATGGTGTGAATGATCCATATTTGAGTGATTCATTAAGCTTCCTCCACACTTACTGCTTTATAGCCAGCTCTAGAAACAGCTTTCTTTAATTCTTCATCACTAACAGAAGCATTTTCAGCCAATTCAACAATTCCCTTTCGTGTCATCAAGCTGACACTTACATCTTTAACTCCGGAAACTTTCCTCAAACTCCTTTCTATATTTGAAGCGCACGAAGCGCAATGCATACCCATTATCGATATTTTCTTTTTCATGTTATTATTAAAAAATATGCCTTCTAGTATAACAACTCATTATTTTACTTTTACAATTATTTTTTGTTTTGCAAGCAATTTCACATTTATCCATAATCTCTGTATCTTTTAAATCAAAACAGCACTTACTGCATTTTTCATTATTCATTTTCTCAGGTTTTTATTAATGGCATATTTAGTTATTGGAATATTACAGCTTTTATGTTTACTACACCAAGACTCACATTCTTTTGCTTTCACTTTATCAAAATAAGCAAAATTACATTCTTCACATATGTAAGTTTTTTTGCCTTTTACAGTTTTTTCTTTAACCATTAGTTATTGTCTCCCCCTGTTGTCTTTAGTTATTTGTTTTACAAGCCAAACTATGAATAATATCAGAGCTATTAATATCAATACCCCATAAAGCCATCCAAATAACATCATACCGCTTCCATAACTGCCGTACATCATACTTCCCATTCCACCATATCCTCCGAAGCCCATTCCAATGCCTCCGAATAGTAGAACAATTAAAGCAATTACAGCAACAATCCAGACTAAATTTTCATTATTTTTTCTTGCCATTTTATTTTGATTATTTTTTACCCCCTTTCACCACCTCTAAAATATGTATACAATACTCTGACATATGCTTGTCAATTAAGCTCATCAAAGGTTTTATAGTCTCTTCGTTTAGGCTGTAATACCTAAATTTCCCATCGACTTCTGAATTAACGAATCCGCACCTTTTTAATCTTGCCAAATCATGCGAAACCGAAGTCTGATCCATTTTTAGTTCAGACATTATTTCAGAGACGTTTTTCCTTCCTTTTCTTAAAAGATTTATTATTTTTAATCTTGATTCACTAACAAGAGTTCCAAAGAATATTTTATATGCTTCATAAATTTCATTATCACTAATATGTTTATGTCCTTTATGCTCATGTTTTAATATGCTATCACTTATCATATGAGAATTTGATACATAT
>Ga0209542_10016159_pt1 | contig 12422 bp, 20 predicted proteins | sample RifCSPhighO2_01_FD_184028 | JGI IMG/M metagenome (GOLD analysis project Ga0209542, IMG submission 184028) | Soil microbial communities from Rifle, Colorado - Rifle CSP2_plank highO2_0.1 (SPAdes) (version 2) | ecosystem: Environmental > Terrestrial > Deep subsurface > Rock core/Sediment ...
TATTAAAACAATATCTTCATAATTAACCGCAACAATATCGTCTGCAATCCTATTACAAGCAGTATTTACCCACGCATCAATAAAATTGAAGTGTTCCATTTGTATATAATCTAAAGTATCGCACAAAAATATATAATAACTTTTCTCAGGAAACATTTCTTTTAATCGAACAGCCCAATTCATAAAAGATTGTCCGTGCTTTGTCGAAACAATAACTCCTATCTTTTCGCCGTGCAAGAATTTTAATAATGCAGTTTTATTTTTCTTTGGCTCTTTTAGTTCAGTTCCATTATATAATAAAATAGGTTTTTGTGTTCTGTACAAAGCAGTTGGATGAAATAGTCCATCTCCTATATATAAAAACGCATCAATCTTACTTTTAACTTTATACGCTTTCTCAACTCTGCATCCCAGAATTTGCCCACCAACAAAAGCTTCATACCCTTTTTCCTCTAGAAACTTTTTAACTTTTTCTAATTCATCAACGAATTGTATAGAAGCGATTAGACCAAATTTTTTAAATCCTGATTTTTCTAAAGCTTTAAGATTAATTAGTTTGCAATCAAATATGCCTTTTGCAGGCATAAACATGACCTTCAACTTTTGACTATCATATCTCGAAAATTTGTCCATAAAGCAATTTCTTAAAGAGAGGTTTATAAAGATGTTGTAAAATATTGGATATTTAGAGCAACTTCAACTTCCCAGTAATCTCATCAATTTTATCTTCCTTATCAGGACCTATACATCCGCAAGTCACAGTTCCTGCTTCAACTACAGTTTTCCCTGCATCTGTAATAATGCAAGTTATTAATCTAGAATCTTTAGCCATTTGTATATATTTGTAAAGTTCTTTTTCGTTTGCTACTTTAATCAATATCTTCTTCATTCCTTCATTACGCCAAGCTTTAATCATCTTTTCGTCTGACTTTAGAACGCACTCAACAGCAGCGTGAGCAGCTTGGGCTCCCAATTTGCCTTTAGGAAGCTCTAAATCCTGTCTGACTAATATCACTTGTTTGTACATATCTTTAAAGTAATATCCATTATTTATAAGGTTTGTTGAGAATCTATCTAAGTTTTGTAAAAAGAATTGTTATGTTAAATATTAGCTTCAATTTTTACTTCAGTTCTTGATGCAATCTTTAATTTATTCATTCATAATATTATGTAATGCATTAGATTTTGCATCTAAAAATGTGTGTTAAGATGAAATCTGATTTTTAAACTTTCAATAACACTCATTCAGAATTCATAAAATTAAAATAAAAAATAAAAAATTTATTTATGGAAGCCCCATATTAAAAGGCTTGATGCAACTGCTAAATGCATTAACATATTTCCCCAGTTAGCCCAGTATACAGTAAATGCTGCTACTAATAATATTATTATTGGAGGCCAAACTGCGTACTTCATTTGCCAGTTAAATATAATTGCTGCTCCACAAACAATTTCAAGAACTATTAAAACCCAAGCAAAGAAAATAGCTGCTGGAAAACCAATTCCACTTAACATACCTGCAACTGCATCAGTGCCCATACTAAATAGTTTTAACAAACCTGCTACCAAAAAGATTAAACCCAAAAGAACTCTATTCGCAAGATACAAATTTTTCATTTCCATATTCAAAACCTCCCAATATTGATGATTAAGAAGAATATGGAGTTTTTAAGCCTTTTGCTTATCGTTTTTGTGAGGAGTTTAGAAATTCTATATAATTCTAACTTTATATTTGATATGATTTTGTGATATTGTTACAACTTTATTTTGGATATAAGTTGAGCAAAAATTTGAAAACTGAGTTAGATAGAAATAAACTTTTAAATTTAAATTACAATTCTCAAACTAAACACAAACAAAAGAATATTAACAATATAAATGGCGTTACAAACCAAACAAAAACTTTTAACTTTGAAATAGAGTACATATGCGAGGTATAAAGATCCTATTAATGAAATAGCTGAAAGGTAAAAAACAATATTAGATAGATTCAATAATAAAAGTACAAATATAATCGCATAAAAACCCATCCCAAGCAAAGAGTTAGATATTCCATAAGTGTGCCCATATTTACTTTCGAAAGCTTTTGTACAAGAAACTCTGTCACTAATATCACAAGCAGCGTGATATTTATTATTAGCTTCATATCTTTTCTCAACATAAAACGCATAAATAGATAGTATAAATCCAATAATTGCAAGTATTTGTAGTATCATATTAATCCAAATAGATTTGGTGTTTATAATTGTTTTGAATTATTGTAAACATTCACTATTCTGAAACTGACGCAAAGTTGAATGTACAAAAATACGCTTATTTTCTAACATCATTTCAAGACACAAATTTAACATCATTCATTAATTAAAGTTATGAATGGCTTTAATATTGCTTTGAAAAATGAAGTTAGAGAGAAAGGTAATTTTATATTTATCAAATTTAATTTCAAGATGCTGAACAATTACGAGATATTAGTCAAAAAATAGTATTTAAAAAAGTTTAATGTAATCTCCAAATATCTAACTGAGGTGCTTTGTTATAAAATATTCTTATCCCTTCATATTCAGTTGGTAATCTTTCTGAAGTTCTTTCGGAGGATATCCAAACACATAAATCATCTAAAGACTCATTATCTCTTAAAACTAATTTTTCTCCTTGAAACCATTCAATTTCTCTTAATGAGATAATTTTAGAAGATACAAAATCACCAAAAGCATTGCAAAAATTATGCATATAATTGGATAAAATTACTTGTACTTGTTCACGATTTAGCATATCTACTTAAAAAAGTAGGATATATATATAAAGATTGAGATTAAAAAACAGATTTCCGAAAGTAGAAAAAAATAAATAATTTACTAATTCACATCCCTATGCGTATCATACATAAATGAGGCTTCTTTGTTGTAGTTTTTCATTGCTTTTGTTACTTCTTTATGAATTTGTGTTGAAGTCACTTCATCTTTTGTTTTAATCCATTTTTTAACTTCTTTTGTAACTTTTTCACAAATTACTTCTACTTCAGTTTTTTTCAGATGACAGCAACTAATACATGCACTATAACAAGACGCATAAATTTTTCTCTCATCGAATTTCACACATTTCCCATGTCTTTTAACAATGCATTTCATATTCTCACCTATTTTTCTAAATCGTCAATAATATTATTAATTTCTTTTTTCAAAAATGGCAAATCATCTTTTACAACTTTCCACATTTTACCTAAATCTATTCCAAAATAATGGTGTATTAATTTATCTCTAAAACCAGCAATAGCTTTCCAAGGAATTTGAGGGTATTTTTTTCTAAAAGATAATGGCAGATTTTTTACAGCTTCTCCAATTATTTCAACTCTTCTAGCTGTTGCATCTTGTATGTCTATATTTTTAAAAAATAATTCTTTATTAATATTTTCAACTTGTTGTTCTATTCTTTCTATATTTTCTTTTATGTGTTTAAGAAAAATAACAGGATCTTTTTTCATATTATCCTTACCTCTTCTTCAAGAATTCTTTTTTTAAGTAACGGGTTTATTCCCTCATATGTAAGTAAATCAACTTTCATATGCAAAACTTCTTCGAGCTCCTGTTCAATTTTAATCACATCTAATAAGCTTCCATTTACTTCAATAAGGATATCGACATCGCTTTTTTTATTATTTTCATTTCTAGCATAACTACCAAAGATACCTGCTTTACTTACTTTGTTTTTTTTGAGTATTTTGATAATTTGTTTTTTTAAGTTTTTAAGTTCAATTTTTTCCATTTTTAGTCAGTCCAGTTACATCATTATGTGTACATAAATAAAGCTTTCTGTAATTTATCATCCAAAATTGATAGTTCCATTTGCAATCACCATCAACAACCATCCCATACCAACTAATAATAAACCCATTGCTAATCTCATATAGTGTCTATTTGATTGCTTCCATTTTTTAATGTCATATAATTTTTTACCCGAAGCAACCATTATTAAAATTATTATCAATGGTGCTACAAAAATCACATTATAATAAAGCAAAAGCATTAGCGCGCTAAAATCGAAGTACTGGGATAACAAAGCAATAATCGCAAGATACGGAGCACCTGTGCAAGGCAATTCTACGGCAGAAACAAACGCTCCCAACAAAATCACACCCATAACAGTTGTTTTTTCACTAAGATTATGAATCATTTTAACATATCTAACTGGAATATGCAAAGAAAATCCTTTCTGATACCAAAAGAAATCTTTTATTTCTATAAGCCCGGCAATAATTATTAATACTCCGACAATTAAAGAAATATATTCTGTAACATAAAGAGGAATATTTGCAAGAAAAAACATTAGTCCTAGACCAGCAAGAAAATAAACTGTCATGACTGAAGCGATATAGACAGATCCTAAAAATAACATATGCTTTGTTGATTTATGCCCTGCCAAAATTACTGAAAGCATTAAAATTAATACGCCAATAGCACAAGGATTAATTGAATCTATTGCTGCTGTAACTGTTACAATTCCTAATGTTGGAAGATATGCTTCAACTGCCATTTTATTGCACTACTCCCGATTTAAATTCGTTTTTTCTAATCGCAATTTCATACGTCTCACATAAATGTTCAGTCTTTTCTTTTTCGTCACCAAATTCTAAAATTAAACAATCTCCTGGGGGAATATATGAATATGGCGATAAAACATAGTCTTCAAAATTATATAATTTTTGTTGTGTATATATCCAATCTCCTTTCTCAGCCTCAGGATTTGTAACTTTGAATAAGAAAGCTTGCCACTTTACTTGAACATTGTTACATAAATCTCCGTTATTTATTTCAACATAACCATTATCAGTTGGAGCTCCAAATTTTTCATTTGTTAATTCTCCACCAATCACTTCAAAAAAAGAATGCATATCAACATCCTTCTTATTAACAACAACACCTTCAACGTGAATTCTATTATCGTTATGTTCATGGAATAAAGGAGTTCCTATTCTGTTAGACAAACCTTTAGGTTTTATTAAATCAACAAATTCGCCGCAATTATAAATCTCAAAATCAGCGTGCCAATGAACAGGACCTTTTGTTTCAGAAATAGCATTTGTATAAACGGTTGTATAAACGACAAATACAGATGCAATAACTATTGGAATCACTATTCCTAAAAATAATCCTAATTTATGGTTTTGATGATTTTGAGTGAATAATGCAATAATAGTAAAAATTGTAATAAATAGTATAGAAATAAATATTATTGGAGAAGTATAGTCTTTCAAAGTGCTTGAGGAATCTTCTCCTTTGTTTATGTCTACTTCTGATGAATCTTTTTCATGCGAATTTACAAAAGTACTTAACATAACTAAAACTAATAAAAACAATATCAACCTCTTCATAAAGTGAAATAGAAATTCTTGATTTATAAGTCTTACTGTGGTTTTTGTTTCAAAATTTGATCTAATTCTTCACCAAAATCTTCTCTTGAGCCATTTCTGTGATGTACAGATAAGTTCTCAAATTGTTCGTCTTTTGCATGAATTGTACAAGTCTGATTATTTTTTTGAACAATTAATCTATACGAGTGAACAAAATGTGTAGGCTGTTTTAAAAAATCTATGGCTGTTTTTAGCTGCAGACAGTACTTACTTTCATCGCCAACAATTCCAAGGTCTAATCTTGTTTCACGCACAACATAACCAAATTCTGCCAATTTATGAACAAAACTTTGACAACGTTCAATACCTATTCTACTTTCTTCTTTAGAAACTAAATCAGTCAATATTTCTTGCATAATTATCGCTCTTTAACATTGACCAAAGTTAGTCTGCAATTTAAAAATCTATCTTTTAATTCTTTATAACAATCAAACCCTGACCTATTCCCATTTCTTGCCAGTCGAGTTCTGAAGCTTCTAAAAACTCTAAGAAATCCTTCATTTGTTCTCTATGAGAAATTGTGTTGTCTACAAATATCACAAAATTTTCTTGAAGAATGTGAACGAGACTTTGAAAATATTTCATATATTCGCTTTTTTTAGCATCAATTAAAGCTACGTTAAATAAAATTCCATTTTGTCTAATTGCAGGTATCAACTTTAAAGCATCTCCATTGTAAATTCTGACATTTGTTGCTGGCTCTAAATTGATTGTAGCTTCTTCATAAAATTTAGGATCAATTTCTAAAGTTAAAACCGCTTTTGACACTTTTGCTAAATTCAATGCAGAATAACCTTTATGAGTTCCTATCTCAATTACTATGGGATCTTGAATGTGTTTTGTTATATATTTAACAATAAATTCAATAGTTTCTTTTGAAATCATCCAATCTGTTCTATTTTCTTCTAACTTTCTTATGTTTTCTTCTATTTGTACGAGGTCCATATGCTTAATTTAATTGAGCTGTTTAAAAAGATTGTTCAAATTCTTATTCAAATTAAGGGAGATGTAATATTTTAAAAATCGCTATAAATATCTTATATTTTTTTAGATAACTTCGTCTAAAGTTAATAATAGCTTTAAGAGAATGTTGACGAATAAACAAATGAATAATTTAAATAATAATTTTATGCAACAAAAATCGATGATGAGATTTAGGCGTAGCCGTCTTGAAAATACGTTTATCGATAAGCAAGTTTTTTAAACTTCTCTTTTTACATAGAGGTTATGAAAGTAATTATTGAACACTTGGATGACGAAATATACGATTGGTCATATATTGAATATAGGCATATTTATAGTTTTGTTGGAAAGGAAAATTTGATATTCACAAATTTAGAAAGAAATGAAAATGGAAAGAATAATAGAATCAAAGGATATGAAAAATTAAAAGATTTAGGTGAACTTAAAGTCAAAAATATTAAAAAAATTAAAACAGATATAGAAAAAAAGTATGGTAAAATATGTTTATTAGATCCAAAAGCTGAAAAAATACTTTCGCCAAAAGATAAAAAGGAGTTTGGAGTATTTTTGTTTGGTGGAATTTTGGGAGACAATCCTCCAAGAGGTAGAACAGAAAAAGCATTTGGAAATTTGTTTGAGAAAAAAAATTTAGGTAATGTTCAAATGTCAACAAATACTGCAGTTTTAGTCACACAACAAATTATTGACGAAGGTTTGGATTTTTCAGATTTGGATTTTGTTGATGAAATCGAAATTATATTAGATCAAGACACAGATGAACAAGGCAAACCAAGAAATTATTCTCAAATCCTTCCATATAGATATTTAGTAATAAAAGGAAAACCAATTCTTCCAGATGGATTGATTGAGTATCTAAAACAGATGGATGAGTGATTCGTTTATCTATCTAATATTTTTTTAATTTTTCCTTCTGCATGACTAACAGTTGTGTGATCTCTTCCACCAAATAATTCTCCAACAGTTTCTTGAGTCATATCAGTTGCTTCCCTTAGTACATACATAAACGCTTGCCTTAGGTTAACAATATGCATATTCCTTTTTGAATCAACCAATTTTTCATATTCAGTATTGATTTTTTCTGCAAATTTTCTTACTAAAAGATTTCCATCAGTAAACGGTTTATTTTCTTCCAGAACTTTTAATCCAATATTTAATAAATTTACTATTTCATTATTTCTTCCCTCTTGAAAATAAATATCAATCCTTTCTCTGAATTGTTGTAGTTTTGACTTAACTTCTTTACCATTACTTTTTGATAAATAATCGTCTAAACTAGAATAAGATTTTCTAATTTGAACTTCCCTTTCTAAAATTCCATAAAGCCATTCTGGTGTTAAATAATATGATTCAGATAAGCACCTCCCATTTCTAAATCTAATTTGACTATTTTTTAAATCAGACTTCCAATTTAAAACATCAGTATATTCCAAAAAGTGAACACACACATCTGATTCCTCAAAATTAAAAAGGGTTGTTTTACTTTGTAGAAAAAAATTCGGACCAGCAGAATTAATAGTTTCATTAAGTTTTTCTCTTGCACTCTGTAATGGGTTTTTTGAATCAAAAATTGTGGGATTAGTTTCAGTTCCCAAATACAGAATTCCCATAACTGAATATGGCTCTCTAATATAAAATCTATTTTCTACCGGCTTTACGATTCCAAACAAAGAACTATCGTGTTTTGTTTTCATTTTTTTTGAAACCCTCATCTAACATAAAAATCTAACTTCTCCTTGCTTTCGCTTGTTCCATAGAAACTTCTTTTCTGCAATCATAACACCATTTTCTCATAGGTGAATAACTTAATACTTCACTTCCACATTTTAAGCATTTTGCTAGATCCATATTAGCTTAATTAGAAGTTTGTATATAAAGATGACGTTTCAAAAAGGTCAAATTAAAGAAGTTTTTTTAAAGAGTATTTATGCTGCAAGATTATCTATTACTGGACTAACACGTTTTAATTTTCCAAAACGCCCCATTTTTCGGACGGGCTGTCTTTGTGCAATCATAATATCCCAAAATTTATCATCCGCATTTTTGACAACAAGCATTTTTTTGTTTGGTCTAACAAACTTAACCAATTCATTAAAAAGAAATGCAATCTCTTTAACACCATAGCGTTTAACATTTTTCATGTCTATAACAAAAAAGTACATTAACTCTTCTTTTTCCAAACATGACGAAATCTTGTCTTTAATTAAGGATAGAAGTTTTTGTAAATTATTTCTATTTATTTCTTGAAACTCTTGAGCAATAACTTCCTCAGGAACTATCATCTTTAATTTTGTAGCTTTCATAAATATTGCAAGTACTTATCTAAATATAAATCTTACTATTTCAAGGCTCTATCTGAAATGTGAGTGATTTTTTGTACTTTGAAAATTAGATATCTACTCTACTTTCTATATTCAAGCATTTCTAGATTTCATGCCTAACTTCAATATCAGAAAGTTAAAAAGTAGGCTAAAATTAAATTAATATAGAAAGTTAAAATGAGTGTAAATTTTTTAGTTTTAAATATCACTCACAAAATCTATTGTGCCTATTTCAAAACCTTCCCAGTCTTCATATACCACAAATACATATCTAATTCTGCTTGCGAGATTTTTAGATTGTCACACATCTTTTGAAGCAAATTTTCGATTTCCACATATTTGTTTCTATTCAAAGATTTAGGTTTCTCTTCTAATTTTTTATCTTCGACTAACAAATTTAGCACATGCCTATCTAAAATAGCTAAATCAGTAAAACCAACATTTCTTAAAAAATGTGAGGCTTCTTTGTAACCCAAACCTTTGATATTCTCTACAAGCCAGTCTCTAGCGGATTTAGAGCTATTATTAGCATTAATGATATTATTGATTTTTTCTTTTATGTCAATATTTTTTCTCGCTTCAACAATGAATTTAGATTTGTTATTATGAAATCTGTGTTTGTTTCTTTTTATGCAATCTTTTATTTCTTCTTGAGTTTTATTTACAAATCCCGAATATCCTAATTCTTTTTGAATAGCTATTGCAGTTACTGCTTTAGAATTCGCTGTTAGCAAACAAAAACACAATTCTGAAAACCAGTCTTCTTTAGGTTTGTTTTGAAAGGATTTGAAATCTAGCAATCGCGAATTTATATCAGAAGATATATCAGTCTTTTGTAGAGATTTTATTTGTTTTATGAGAGTCATTATGGAGATAGATGAGAAATGGTTTATTAAGATTGCTAGTCAACAAACCTTACCTTATACATCTCTAACAAAACTAATAATAAAGAAGCTAAAATAGGTCCTAACAAAACTCCAACAAAACCAAATGCCCACAACCCTCCAATTACACTCACAAACACTAATAAAGGATGTAAATTTGCTCTCTCTCCTATCAATTTCGGCTTCAACAAATTATCAATTAATCCTACAATCAATCCACCCCATAGTAATATTCCAATTCCTGCAAACATGTTTCCCATAGATAGCATAATGACTCCTGCAGGAATCCAAACTATTGATGTTCCTCCAAATGGAAGTAATGCAAGTATAGACATAACTATTCCCCATAAAAATGGATTTGATATTCCGAATATTGCAAAACCAATTCCTCCAATAATTCCTTGAATGAGAGCAACAATAATATTTCCATAAATAGTCGCTTGGCAGACTTCTTTAAACTTCAAAAATATTTTATGTTTGTCCTTCTTTTCCATAGGAACTAAAGATTCTAAATAAAGGACTAATTCTTTTCCATCCCTTAAGAAAAAGAACATTGAGAAAATGAGTATGAAAATTGCAAATCCAGTTCTTGCAATATTTTTGGCAAATGCAGTTCCTTTTTCAAACACATAATTAGATACATTTTTAATCATATTTTTGATGTCTAAATCAACTCCATATTTCTTTATGTCTGAACAAATCTTTCCATTAATATCGCAAAAATTATTATTTTCAAAATAAACAGAAACTTTTTCATATGATTTGTATGTTTCATTAGCAATAGCTCCTATTGCAAATAATGAAGGTATTACTAGTATTAATAGAAATAAAATAACGACCAAAATTGAGCATATATTTTTGCTTTTTATTTTATGGTTAATTTTTGTGAAAAGTGGGTATAGAACTAGAGCAAAAACAGCTCCCAAAAATAAAGGTATAAAAAGCATACTAATAGTCTTATAAAAAAGGAATAAAACTATTGCGAATATTACCATAAAAAACATTTCTGGATGTTCTTGTTTCAGCATATAAGATACGTTGTACGATAAGGTTTATAAGTTTTATTGTAAATTTATGATAAATGGTTGTTGACAAAGTCAGGGCTGAGCTTAAAAAGAATATAGATAAGAAATATTATAAGACTTCTTTAGGGTTTTTTAAAGAAAATGATGTTCTTAAAATGCATGGAGTTAGGTATCCTGTTGTGAGAGTTATTGCTAATAAGCATTTTAAAGAATCAATCAATAAACTTTCCAAAAAAGAAGTGTTTAAAATTTGTGAAGATCTTATGAATTCTAGAATCCAAGAAGAAATTGTTGTTGCATTTGAGTTTGCAGAAAAATATAATAAAGATTTTTTGAAAGACGATTTAATTGTTTTTAAGAAATGGATTGAGAAATATGTTGTTAACTGGGCTTTGTGTGACGATATTTGTTCAGGACCTCTTGGTGAGCTTCTTATTAAATATCCCGAACTAATTTCTGAAACAAGGAAATGGCATAATTCTTTAAATAGATGGTTAAAGAGAGCTTCAATAGTTTCTTTAATTAAAACAGTACAGAAAACGAAAAAAGTTGAAGATGTGTACAAAGTTGCAGATTTGCTTCTCAAAGATAGGGACGATTTAATTCAAAAGGCAACAGGCTGGGCTTTAAGAGAAGCTGGCAAAATCGACAAAAAGAGATTATATGTTTATGTTATGAAGAATAAAAGTAAAATTGGCAGAACCTGTTTGAGATATTCAATTGAGAAGTTTGATGCGAAGGATAGAAAGAAGTTGATGGATTGAATCAAATGTATGTTTACTTGAGTTTGTATATTCTAAAAAATCAGCTTTCCTTATACACTGAACACCAAGTCTTCCAAGGCTTAGTCCTGCCGCATCAACGGTAAAGGTTTTCTCTTGTATGTTTTTTGATGTTTTTGCCATATTCTAAAAAATTAGCTTTTCTCATACACTCATTTTTCAATGCATTCCAACATTCAGTTTCTGATAAAGTAATGAATACTTTAAAATTGGCATCCAAGAATGCTGTTAAGATGAAATATAATTTTTAATAACATTAATAATTTATTCAAATTAACTATTTATTTCAATTTTGATTGGCTTTATTTCTGGCATATGTAATAATCCATATAATTTTTCTTTTGCTTTTTCTAACAAAGATTTTCTCTTTGGAGGTTCATCATAATCACTTCTACCCATATAGTCTGAAGTGAACCAAGAAAAAAGTCCTAAACCTTGAAATAATGTACTGTGTGAGTGGAATAAATCTTGTCCATATCCATTTAATAAATCCAAACCTAACCAAGTTAATGAATTGCTAACTATAACAAAACTTGAGAAGTATAATATGGCATTTAAACTGACAAAAGATTTACTTGGAAGTTGATAACGTTCCTCCATTTTCCTAGCTTCAAATTTATTTTTAATTAAACAAATGTCAGGATTAATTGATTTGTAAGACATCCCTAACATAGGCAACATGTTTGTATAAGTTCCTACGCCAACATTTGATGTAACAATCTCTAACAAAGAATTTGTTAACATTCCCAAAGCAGACAAACCACATAAACCTTTTCTAAGACTCATCACACTTTTGCCAGTCACAGATTGCCATTTGTCGCCCAAATACTGATTAAATTTACATAATCCACTATCTAATATATCAATAAAGCTTCCATCATTTGGTTCAAGTCTATCTTCGAGTGACATTCTGTGTTATAGAAATAAACTATTTATAAAGATGTTGTGCTAAAAAACCAAAATAAAAAAAAAGAAAATTTATTTTTTCATTTTCTGGCATTCTTTACAACTTGATCCAGCTA
>Ga0209542_10016160_pt1 | contig 12422 bp, 13 predicted proteins | sample RifCSPhighO2_01_FD_184028 | JGI IMG/M metagenome (GOLD analysis project Ga0209542, IMG submission 184028) | Soil microbial communities from Rifle, Colorado - Rifle CSP2_plank highO2_0.1 (SPAdes) (version 2) | ecosystem: Environmental > Terrestrial > Deep subsurface > Rock core/Sediment ...
TAGTGTAGCTGGCCTAACACGTCACCCTGTCACGGTGAAGATCGCAGGTTCGAATCCGGTCGCGACCGCCCCCTATCCCCCTGCCTGAAAGGAGGAAAATGGCGAAAAGTACATTAGTTAAAAAACTTACTAAAATTTCCAAATTTAATTGGCAGGAATCTTATGCCTCCCTTATTCTTGGAGCGATTATCGTGGTAATTTTAGGACTTTTGGTTGCTAATTTCTTTTCTAAACGAGACCAGGGAACTATTGATCAGGCAGATCAGACGCAACAAACCCAAAATGAGCAAGGTGCTCCTGTTGCCGGAAGCAACTACAAAGTTAAAGAAAATGATTCCTTGTCAAAAATTTCGGAAGAAGTCTACGGCAGTCAGGAATTTTGGCCAGCTTTAGCTGCGGTTAATAACATTGCAAATGCCAATGTAATTTGGGTCGGAACAAGCCTAAAACTGCCCGTTAAAGAAGAACTAGTTAAAAAAAGGGAAACCTTGACCCAAACTTCTTATCAGGTGCAAGGAGGAGAAACTTTGTTCTCAATTGCCCAAAAGGTTTATGGTGACGGTTCGAAATGGACACTTTTGGACCAGGCAAATGGTATGAGGCGGCTTCCTAACGGTAACCCTTTAGTTTACGCCGGGAGTACTATAGTAGTACCAAGATAATTAACAGGGTTTGAATTGATGCAGCGGTAGTTCAGTTGGCAGAACGTCTGCTTCCCAAGCAGAAGGTCGCCGGTTCGAGACCGGTCCGCTGCTCAGTCAAAACGGGCCTGCCCCGTAGAACCGCCACCATGACGCGAAGCTGGAAGCTTCGGGAATGGTAAGGTTTCTATGGGGTTCGAATCCCGTCTCCCGCTCATCTCGCCCGAAGGGCGGATGAGCGAGGTTCGCCCGAAGGGCGACCCGCTCCATACTATGCCAACCCTCTATGTTTTACAAAGTTTAAAAGACAACAGGACTTATGTTGGTTCCACAGACAATTTTGAAAGACAACTTTCCCAGCATCAATCAGGAAGCGTAGTTTCCACCAAACACAGAACTCCGTTTAAGGTTTTGTTTACAGAGAATTACGACACTCTAAAAAAAGCCAGAAAACGTGAACTTTAGTATAAGTCAGGTGCAGGTAGAAGGAAACTTAAGGAATATTTCGCGACCCGCTCACGAACCTAAGCCAAATACCGGCAGTGGAGCTGTATGTTCAGAATCAGTCCGACTACTGCTGAAATTAACTTCGCTTTTTTAATCTTCTTATTGTGCTATTCTGAAATTGTAATGAAAAAAGGCTTTGCCCTACCTTTGATTCTTGCTGTAGTTATTTTATTTGTTGCTACAGCTAGTTTCGCTGCATTTAATTTTAAACCAAACAATAGTTTCCCATTAACAAAATTAGTTAAACAAAAGTTAGAATCAAAATGCGAATTTTATGGGCAGTTAGATAAAGAATTTTACCTAGACAAGTATATAGTCCAAAAGGGTGATACTTTACTTTCTATTGCTCAAAATCAATTGGGTGATAATTCAAGGGTTGACGAATTGATTCAGCTAAACAGACAAACTTATCCTAGCATTTCTATACAAAATCCAAAAATAGAGGCTAATTGGGAACTTGAGATACCAGCTAAAATTTACCCAAAATCATCTGGAATTATCGAAAGCGTTGGCGGAAAAGTTACAGGCCAGAACAGCAAATCAATCACAATAAATTTAAAAAGGGATTCTGTTGTTGAACAAATAAGTTATTTCAATTCTTATACCAAATTCTTATCCGTAAACGCTTTCAAAATAGGTGATTGCGTCTATATAGTTAAAGATGGTTCTGCACGAGCTGAGGCAGGAATTTTAGCTATATCTCCACAGGGCAAAAATTATTTTAAATCTGAACAAGGTACAGAGGTGAAACAACAAAAAAGGGATAAGTGTGAATTTTATGGATTTTTAGATAAAGATTTTTTCTTAACCAAATACACAGTTCAAAAAGGTGACAATATATCATCTGTTGCCCAAAAAGAGCTTGGTGATGCTACACGTACAGAAGAACTTATACAACTGAATAAGCCTTGGTATCCTCACCTTACTGACCAAACACCATTTATTGAGGTCGGATGGCAACTTAGAGTCCCTCCAAAAATGCTTACAAAATCGTCTGGTGCATTAGTAGGAATAGGTGGTGAAATTATTGAGAAAACAGATAGCACGATTTCCATAAACTTGGCATATAATCAGGCCGGAATAGATGATGGATATTTCTCTCATGTAAATACGACGACGAAAAATATCGGTAAAAGTTCATTTAATGTCGGAGATTGTATTTATGCAGTTGAAGATACAGGAATAAATGCCGATTTCATTCTAGGGATATCTCCTCAAGATAGAAACTATTTTAAGTAAAAAGTACCAAATATCTATACATCTGAAGCCTGCTTTAGTTTTTTATAAAGTGACTGTTCAACGCTTCAAGTTGGAACGCTAGTAATTTTGAACCATAATAGAAAAAATCTATTGACTGTTGTACTATAATAGTAGACCATGAAAAGAGAAATAAAAGGAATAGAAAATTATTCAAATAAATGGATTGCTCTTAATGAGAACAAGACTGAAGTAATTTTCTCTGCTGATACCTACAAGGAGTTATTGAAAGCTCTTAAAAAAACAAAAGATAAAGTATTTTTGATGAAGTTGCCCCCATTCGTGGGTTCTTATACTCCCTAGATGCCAGTTTTAAACGGCGAGTATCTACCTTTTCCTGTCACAGATAGAGACGGACGTTTATTAGAGATGGTGTATCGTCCACATATTTGGTTCATGTTCAAAATTGGACATCGTTTGACTAAACCAATAGCTGGTTTAATAGACAGTGGAGCTGATAGAAACTTATTCCCAGCCCAAATAGGAGAACAATTAGGTATCAAGGTTAAACAAGGAAAGAAACACATCACAACTGGAATCGGAAATCATCAAATTACCACTTTCAGATGTTCTGGAATTGACTTGCTTTTTGATAGTGGCCATCATTTCCAGACCGAAGTTGATTTTAGCTATGAGATTGAGACTTTACTACTTGGTGGTGTTGGTTTTTTCGACAAATTTAAAAAGGTAGCATTTCAGAAAAAAGCAGAAGTTATAGAACTGGAATACTGATAAACTATATTAAAAGCATAGAGCTTGGGTTAAAAAATTTCAATGCCTCCAGCTGAAACGCTAGTAATTTAGCCCTTCGATTACATCACGATAGTGAGCTCAGTCGAACTACTCAGGATCTAGGACCTCCTCGGAGTTATCATTGAACAGGCGAGTAAGTCCGACTCAAATCCTCGCCTTTTAGAAAAAGGCGAAGCTCGCTCGCCCTTCGGGTGGAGCCGGCCGTCTCCCGCTCATCCGACCTTTAGACGAGATGAGCGAGATTCGCCAAAGGCGACCCGCTCTTGTTATGTTTGAATCCCGCAAGTTAAAGGACTAAAATTATCTCGAAACGATTAAGTACGCATACAAGTGCCGCCTTAGCTCAGTGGTAGAGCAACTGTTTCGTAAACAGTAGGTCCTCGGTTCAAATCCGAGAGGCGGCTCAAAGGGTTTTATATCAGCAGGTCGCCTTGCGAGACTCCGTCCTCGCAAGGGCGCTCCTCTGATGTAATTTTTCGCTTGCGCTCAAAATTATGAAAAAATCCAGAATTGAACGTCTTGCTGCAAAGGACGAAAAATTAGTAGTAAAAAGAATCCTTCTCCTTTCATTCTTAAGTTTGATACTGGCAATATTTCTATTCACACTAGGGATACCACTTTTGGGCAAACTGGCAGATGTTGCTGATATTATTTTTAAGAAAAAAGACACTCAAACAACAAACCAGGCTGCCCCCCGACCACCAAGGCTTGACGTGTTACCAACCGCTACAAACAGCGCAAAATTGGCAATAAGCGGATTTTCTGATGAAAATACAAAAGTGGATATCTATTTAAATGATACAAAAGCTGGCACAACTGACGTTTTGGACGGGAAATTCAAATTGGATTATATTTTGTTAAAAGATGGCGCAAATACAATTGCCGCACAAGCAATCAACGCTTTTGAAAAAGAAAGCGAGTTTTCGCAAAATCAGATTGTAGTGCTTGACACTGAAGAACCCACATTGGAAGTAGAAACTCCAATCGATGGCCAATCATTTTCTGAAAATAACCGGATAAAAGTCTTCGGCAAAACCGATAATGATGCGCAGGTTTATGCAAATGGTTTTTTGGCAAGTATTGGTAGTAATAACAATTTTGAAGTTTTTGTGCCGCTTATTGAGGGTGAAAACATTCTAGAAATCAAAGCAATAGATGAAGCAGGCAATATCAAATTACTTAGCCGGAAAGTAAGTTTCCACAAATAGAAAAAATTAAGCTACCCAATAACCGCTAATAAATCTCGTTGCTAAAATCGCTTGTAAAAAAAGTGAAGCTGTCCAGATTGGCACTTTTAAATAAGGTTTTTCCTCTAATAATTGTCCTAAAATAACGAATACTCCCAATGAGGCCAAAAGATATCTGGGCATACTAGCAAGAGTACCAGTTGATGTTGGAATTAGGATGACCAGCATTGAAAATATCCAGAGTGAAGAGGAAATTTTCCTAACACCAAATATTAAAAGGGACAAAAATATAAGAGTTATTAACAAATCCGTATATTGATCAAGCGGAGTGTTAGGGTTTGTAAAAATTATCCAAATATTTCCAATAATTGTGGAAACCGGATCGTTTATGTTTCTCTGCCAAAGAGTTTGTACACTAATAAAACCAAACGGGTTGTTAAGTTTGTAAAAAAGATAACTTATATAAAGCAATATTCCAAAAGTACTTGGTATCAAATACAGTACTTTTTTGGAAACTTTTTTTATCGTAAACGAAATTGATGAAAGGTAGTTATAAACAAGAGATAATATTAATACCATACCCATAGATCTGGTCAACGATGCAAATATTATTGCAAAAGCCGCTTGTAGTATTTTCTTTTGATTTATAAAGAAAAACACCAGAACAGTAAGCAATAAAAAAAGTCCTTCCGAATAATAAGCAACAGCAAAAAAGGTTGTCGGGAAGCATAGAAAAGTAATGACGGAATTGGTAGCAATGTTTTTTGAATACTTTTCTTTTAAAAATTTGTAAAAGATTATTAAAAATAAAAGAAAAGATATGTTTGAAACCAAAAGTCCAGTGAGCAAAAGATTTGAGAAAATAACGTTTAAAAATTTAGTCAAAAAGGGGTAAAACGGGAAAAAAGCGTAGTCAGAACTCAGCGTATATCCGTTTTGGACAATGCTGTAGTAGTGACCTCCATCCCATTGCGCCCAAGATGCCCAAAAATCGAATTCATTACCGGGGCCAACTGCACCCAACCCACCATTGGCTACCAAAGGAAAAGAAATACTTCCCAAATAAGTTACTAAAAAAAGCCCAAATCTCCAAAAAAGAAAAGTTTTAAGTATCATTTTTAAGATTTAAACCAACAAGAATCCAAATTAAAAACATAACTTGTGGAAAAAATAAGGAATTAACAAACTGAGAATGAACAAGAAGTCCTAAAAACGAGGCAAGAGATGCTAGGTGCAAATAACTTGATTTTGCAGATCTTGCAAATACCTTAATAATAGAAAATATTAAATACAGATAAAAAATTAAGCCAAAGATTCCAGTTGTTGCAGCAACCAATAAAATACTTGAATCAGTACCAGCACCAGAATGTCCTCCTAGCGGCTCATCAGTTGTAAAAAAACCATATTTGGCTTGAGTAAATCGATAAGTATTAAAACCAACTCCGAAAACTGGATTGTCCTTAAATATGTTCAGGGCTTGCGACCAACTTTCCAGTCTGGAGCGCGAAGTTTCATCAAGCGTAAATGCACCAATAATTCTTGATCTTGCCTGAGGCAAAACTGAAAAAACCGTTATCAAAAAAAGAGACGTGGCAACAAGCGCTCTGGGAGATCTGAGTAGACCAATAGTTAAAATCACAACAATCATCGCCAAATAAGAACTTCTTGAAAAAGTTAAAATCAAAACCATTAAATAGATAACAAAAATAAAAAAATATATCTTTCGCTTGGTAGTTAATAATAGCGATAGAGAAATTGAAATTAGAATTGAAAATATTGCCCCTGAAAAATTCGGGTCGAGTAAAGTCGAAGCTAACCTTAGTTGATGAGGATCCCAGCCAAAAGGGACAAGAAAAGAAAAATCGGGAAATATTATTAATTGAACAAAGCCCAGTATCGCAAAAATTAAACCAACCGAAAGCATAAGATTTATCCAGTTTCGACTTCACTTTTTTTGACAATGTTATAAAAAATGATAGCAAGAAAAAAATATAAGAGGAATCTAACCAAAAACAACGAAGAGATTCCAAGTTGCACAAAAGAAAAATTTTTGCTGGCAAGTATCGTCGAGGAAAGCGCAGCAAGAGAAAACAGCAATACTTGGGACCAGATTTCGCCGGGTAATTTAATCGATTTCTTTATTGTTAAATTGTAAAATAGAAAAACAATACCGGCGAAAAAGACCAAAATATCAGTAATTGTAATCGCTCCGGCAGCAGCAGATAACGGAAGTCTTATTGTTTGTCCTATCAAAAGCGAAAGGACTCCCCCAACAAGGAGAAATTTAATAATCTCCATTTGAGATAAATCTTGATCTTACGAAGTTTGAAATAGTGCACGCATCAGGACTTGAACCTGAGACCTTCTGCGTGTGATACAGACGCTCTACCAACTGAGCTATGCGTGCTTTTTTAGTTTCAACCACTGTACGACAAAGGCAATTTTAACATAAAATTATGACAATGAGCTTTCGCGAAGGTATTTTGGCAGTATTTAAAGAAATTCTCCAAACCGCTTTAATTTCACTTGGAATTTTCTTCTTCGTCTACATTTTACTGGTTCAACCTCATCGGGTGAAAGGTGACTCAATGTTCCCAAATTTTATAGATGGTGAATTACTACTTACTGAAAAAGTAACTTACCGTCTTTTTAAACCAAAACGCGGAGACGTAATTGTATTTAAGGCCCCGACCCTGCAAAAAGTTGATTTTATAAAAAGAATAATCGGATTACCCCACGATAATGTAAAAATTGAAAACGGCACAATTTTTATAAACGGCATAAAAATAGAAGAACCTTATGAAACTCAATCAACCGAAGGAAGTATCAACATTCTACTTTCAGACAACCAGTACTATGTCCTGGGAGACAATCGCCAGGCTTCATCTGATTCCAGAGCCTTTGGAGCAATCGAACGCAAATCTATCAAGGGAAAATCTTGGCTTGTATATTGGCCAATATTTACTAATCAAAAGTATAAGGGGACTCGATTTATTTCAGGAGTTGATTATGGCATCCCTGATACGCTTCAGAACTGAAAGGGTTGACTCGACGTTACCTTTTGCTACTATATGCATTTTCCCTTCAATTCTTGATTGGCTTATTTTCACTTTTGTTTTGACTCCATCGTTTGTCAATTTACTTGTTAATTCGTCTTGGAATTTTTCTAGCTCTTCGCTTTGGATACGATGAGCTGGTTTTTGTTGTTTTGGAGCAATATTTTCCCTTGCTTTTATTTTGCGAGCAAGTTCCTCTGCACCTCGAACTGATAAATTTTTTTCCAGTATTTCTTTATAAGCCTCGACTATTAAGTGTGGATCCTCCAGGGACGCCAAAGCCCTAACGTGACCCTCAGAAGTTGCTCCGGATGCAAGTGCGTCTTTTAAGGCATCTGGTACGGAAAGAAGTCGAAGGGTATTGGAAACATAAGGAGCGCTTTTGCCAATTTTGACTGCAATTTCACTTGTCGCAAGACCAAACTCTTCGATTAACCTCTTAAACGCCTGCGCCCGTTCAAGAGCATTGAGATCTATCCTTTGGACATTTTCAATAATCGCCATCTCAAGCATGCCTTGAGGCGTCGTCTCCTTAATAATTACCGGTACTTTTGTAAGGCCGGCAATTTTACCTGCTCTCCATCGTCTTTCCCCGGCAATAATTTGGTAACCGGCGGGCGTTTTAGCAACTACAAGCGGCTCCAAAACTCCATGCTCCCTTATAGAGTCGACTAACTCAACTAGTGAACCTGGCGTTATTAGTCCACGCGGCTGCAGAGGATTCGGCTGAAGAACATCTATATCGATCTCAAAAATCTGGTTTTCTTCCACTTTATCTAAACAACATCAACAAACTGCTTTTTGAATCGTTTTCTAAACCTGACAACTCCTTCTTGCAAGGCAAAAATAGTATGATCTCGTCCTACTTTTGTTCCAATACCCCCAAAAAACTTAGTTCCTCGCTGTCTAACAATAATATTGCCACGTGTGGCAAGTTGCCCGCCGTAGATTTTAATACCGAGCCTTTTGCCAATGCTATCTCGATTTTTGGATGTTGCGCCTCCGCCTTTTTTGTGGGCCATTTCTTCACTGGCGATTCTACCGTTCTTTTCACGCAGTGTCAATAAGAGGAGTTATCCTTTAAAATGCATAGGTTTTAGCGGGAAATTAGAACTGGATTTTTTCAATAAGTACTTTAGTCTTTTCTTGGCGGTGTCCTCTGGTTCTTAGATATTTCGATTTTGGCTTAAATTTAACAACTCTAACTTTTTTATCCTTAAAAGTACTTAGGACTTTCCCTCTGACTTTAACTTTATTAACAAAAGGAGTTCCAATTGTTAGTTTGCCCTCATCAACAACTAGTAGAACTTCATCAAATAAAATTGGACTGTCTTCTTTTATATTGACCTTTTCGACTACTACCTGATCACCTTCTGCAACTTTGTATTGCTTACCACCAGTTTTAATTACCACCCAGTTGTTCATAGGTTGCGATTTTACCAATTAATACCCTAAATGTTCAATACTTAACCTTCTTATAGAAAATACTATACCCATTAAAAATAGAGTAGAAATTAAAGACGATCCACCGTAAGAAAAAAAAGGCAAGGTGATACCAGTTACAGGAAGTAATCCCAAGTTCATTCCGACATTTATCAAAAACTGAATGAGTAAGACGGAAAGACTACCGACAAGAATCAACTGACCGTATCGGTCTGCATATTTTGTAAATGAAACGATCCTTACAAGAATTAACGAAAACAAGGTGACTACCAATCCTGCTCCCAAAAAACCCAACTGTTCTGTAGTCGACGCGAATACAAAATCACTTTCGACTTCCGGTAAAAATTCGAGCTGAGACTGACTCCCACGACCTAAACCTCTTCCCAAAAATTGTCCAGAGCCGATTGCTATTTTAGACTGAACTAGACTATATCCAGTACCAAGAGGATCAAGCTGCGGGTTAATAAACGAATATAGTCTCTCCTTTTGATAAGGAACAAGAAACTTATAAACAGTGAGTACCAATACTAAACATATGACTGCTAGAAAAAATATATTTTTAAATTTCAAACCGGAAATAGCCGATATTCCAAGCCAAATTGTTAAAATGGGCAAACTGTTGCCCATATCAGGTTGAATAAAAACCAGAACAAAAAGAGGCAAAATTAATATAAAGCTGAAAATTATATTTTTAATTTCTGAAGCAGATCTTTTAAGATAAAAACCAGAAAGAATTAAAATAGTACTTACCTTAGCGATTTCAGACGGCTGAAAGCGCAAAAAGCCCAAATCTATCCATCTTGTAGAACCTCTAACTGGTTCTGCAATAAAAAATAACAAGGCAAGTAAAATCAACACTACCAGATATAATGGCAAGGATAACTTTTGCCAATTTTTAAAATTAAAAAAAGATACTGCGGTCATAATTATTAGACCAATTGTCCAAAAAACCAGCTGGGTTAAAGCTAAATTTTTATTTATTGAAAATATTATAAGAAGCGAAATCGCCCCAAGCGCTAAGACTATTAAAATAAAAGAATAATCCCAACCATTCCTCATTGATTTTTCCAAATCGCAAGTTCTCGGCCTACAACCAGTTTTTCTGCAAGCGTTGACTTTTTAATGTAATTTTCAAACTCCTTCGGCCAAGTAGGTAAAACTACGGTTACTAATTCATCTAACTTGCATCCTGAAGTCTTGCGCAACTGCTGAATTTGGCGAATTATTTCTCTTGCTTCACCTTCTGCTTTTAATTTAGCCGTTAATTTGCTATCAAGTTTTACAGAAATTAACTTGCCTCTTTTGCTTTCTGCCCTTTTAACATTGACTTCATCGGCGATTATCTTCTTGATTTCGGAAGATAATTTTAAAGGACTTGTGATAGATACCGCCATTAGGGGCTGACGAACTCTAATTCCTAAATCTTTTCTTTTTGCATGAACCTTTTCTACAATAATTCGCGCCATTTGCATCTCTTCCTCAAGCTTTTTATCAATCGATTTAGAATTTTCACTGGGAAAATCCGTAAGATGAACAGACTCTTTCCCTGCTAAATTTGTATAAATTTCCTCTGCAATAAATGGCATAAAAGGAGCAACCAATTTAGAAAGTTCAAGTAAAACGTAATATAGAGTTGCAAGACAAACATTCTTATCCCGCCGGTCATCTGTACTATGGCCTACTCTTTCCCGACTTCTTCTGACATACCATGTAGAAAGATCGCCTATGACAAATTCTTCAATTGCAAAAGTTGCCGATTGAGCATCATATCTTAATAATGATTTATTGACTACTTCGACAGTTGAGTTGAACCTTGAAATTATCCACCTGTCAAGCAAACTTGAACTGGCTATAAGCTTTGGCTGCCAGTTTTCCAGCATGGCATAGGTAACAAAAAAAGAATACGTATTCCATAAAATTAAATAAAACCTCCGTCTTGTTTCATCCGCCTTGTGATAACCAAAAAATAAGTTATTTGTAGGATTCTGGCTCGTGTACATCCAGCGCATTACATCAACGCCAATCTTGTTGGCAGCTTCATTAAACTCAATAGCATTGCCTTTGCTTTTGTGCATTTCCTCACCCTTTTCATCAAGCAAAGTGGCAAATCCCAAAACAGTTTTAAAGGGATTATTGTTTTTAAGAACAGTCGACATAGCAATAAGACTGTAAAACCAATTTTTAAATTGCCCCGGAAAAGACTCTGTTATGAAATCTGCAGGGAACCAGCTTTCCGGCATTGTTGAAAATGGCACAATTCCAGCATCGAGCCAGGGATTGCCAACATCTGGGATTCTGGAAACTACCTGATCGCATTTTGAACACTTGATTTTAACTTGATCAATCCAAGGACGATGAGGAGAATACCCCATAAACTTTTCCCAACCATCTTCTGCCCTTTTTTTTAACTCTTCCTTGCTTCCAATAACTTCGAAGTTGCCACACTTAGCACATTCCCAAATAGGAAGCGCTAAACCCCAATATCTTTTTTTGGAAATAAGCCAGTCATGAATGTTTTTAAGCCAGTCAAGTTCGTGCTCAAGTCCAAATTTTGGAATCCAATTAATTTTCTTAGTTACATCTATCATCTGTTGCCTTAGGGTTTGGGACTTGCCGTCCGAAACATTTAGAGAAGACGGCTTGTCACTCGAAGCCTTCGGCGAAGTGTGATCCATTGCTATATACCATTCGTCAACAACACGCCAAACCAATTCTGTTTTACAGCGCCAACAAATAGGATAACGATGGGCATAATTTTCCTCTTTTGCAAGAACGTCTTTTTCTTTAAGCTTATCAATCACTAAATTGGGATCCTCTTTAGCATTTTTTCCGGTCAAATCACCAAATCCATCGATATAGATTGCCGATTCGTCAATTGACTCGACAACGGCAAGATTTTCTTCTTTTGCCAGTTTGAAATCTTCTTCACCGGCTCCTGGTGCAATGTGCACTAAGCCAGTTCCCTCTTCTGCATTAACTAAATCTTTGGCGGCAACGACTTTATGCACCACGTCTTTGAGTGCAGGTAGTTCGTCAAAAATGCCCTCGTAAGTTAGACCAACCAGTTTTGAGCCCTTAAATTTTTCTTTAGGTTTTTCTTTAATATCAATTGCTTTTGCCCTTGTTACTTCGAGGATTACTGACTGATGATCAATGATCCATAATCCATAATCCAAATCCGGATTGACTGCTATCGCCACATTTGAGAGGAGTGTCCAAGGAGTAGTCGTCCAGACAAGAAGGAACAACTGACCTTTGACAGATGACAACTGACGATTGACGATTGACGATTGACGATTAACCTCATACTTGACATAGACTGCTTTGTGGGTTATTTTTTTATATTCTTCGGTTAAAATTTCGTGCTGGGAAATTGCCGTTCCGCAGCGCGGGCACCAGGGAACGGAATCTCTTCCTTTGTATAAATAGCCTTTTTGGTGACAAACCTTTAAAAAATTCCAGATAGCATAATTGTTTTTATCGGATGATGTGTGATAAGAATTGTCCCAATCCATAAAATAGCCAAGTCGTTTGCTCTGCTCAGTTTGGATAGCAGAGTACTTTTTAACGCGCTCTTT
>Ga0209542_10016162_pt1 | contig 12421 bp, 16 predicted proteins | sample RifCSPhighO2_01_FD_184028 | JGI IMG/M metagenome (GOLD analysis project Ga0209542, IMG submission 184028) | Soil microbial communities from Rifle, Colorado - Rifle CSP2_plank highO2_0.1 (SPAdes) (version 2) | ecosystem: Environmental > Terrestrial > Deep subsurface > Rock core/Sediment ...
GATAAAAATTCCAAGGTTCAGGATACCCGAAATAGCAATCATGGTAGAGGAAGCGGCAGGCTCAAACGAAGCTCTATGGGAATTCAAAAAAGAACTTGAAACTGCGGCTTAAATGCCGAAGATGGGGATCGAACCCATGACCTCCCGATTTCTCAATGCTTTGTCATCAACGCATTTTATGCGTCTCAAAACTCATAACTCCCGTTCTTTCCGCAAGCGCTTTCTGCTTGCAGAAAGGGCTTATGAGTCGGGTGCTCTACCACTGAGCCACTTCGGCAAGCTTTTTCTTTGGAAAAGAAAAACCTTGGAAAAAGAAACATATTATTTTTCCAGTCAAAAGGACTATTATCCTATTGACCAATCTTTATTCTGAAAACAAGGCTTTAATATGTGATTTTACTTCTTGCCGATTAGGGCGAACTGGGCCAGCATGGCTTCCAGCTGGACCTGCGGGTTGCTGCCTTCTGTCATCCGGAACTCGTATTCTCCCAGCTTCTCAACCATCTGGAGCTTCTGGATGTCGCTTACATCAAGGTTGTACAACTGGGCATGAATTTCTTTTATGATGTCTTCGCCTGCCAGCCCGCGCTCGTTGAGCAATGACAAAAGCTGGCTCCTAGCTTCGCGGAATCTACCTGCTATAGACGTATCCAGCATTTTTCTGACTGCTGCCGGATCGGCTCTGTTTGTTGCCGAGTAAATTACGTCCTCGGTTATGTGGCTGTGCGTCGATGCGAGCTGAAGGACGTTTGTTGCTTTTCTTAAGTCGCCCTCGGCTACGCGGAAAATCGCGTTGTAGGCGTCTTCATCGACCCTTAACTTTTCTTTTTCGACTATGTTCCGCAGATACTCTTCTACGTTTTCTTCTTTGAGAGCAGAGAATCTGAAAACAGCTGTTCTTGATTGTATCGGATGAATTATCTTTCCGCTGTAATTACAGGCTAGAATAAATCTACAGACATGAGAATAACTCTCCATTATTCTGCGAAGCGCGTGCTGGGCATCCTTTGTCAGCGCATCGGCTTCATCCAGATAGATTATTCTGAATGCGGAGCCGAAAGCCGTCTGCTGGCGCGCGAAGTCCTTGACCTTCTCGCGGATGACGTCTATGCCGCGCTCGTCCGATGCGTTGAGCTCAAGAAAATTACCTTTGATATTATTACCGTAAAGCTCGTGCGCAATGCAAAGAGCCGTTGTCGTTTTTCCGCAGCCCGCAGGGCCGGAGAAAAGGCAGTGAGGCAGTGATTTTGTTTCGACGAAAGACGCCAGAGCCTTTGTGATGTTTTCCTGGCCTATGACATCTTTCAGCCTCTTGGGCCTGTATTTCTCCGTCCAGATCTCTTCTATCGGCATTCTTCAACTATCAATGAAAAACTCTTAAAGTGAAAAATAGTCGCAGAAAATCTATCTTCTGAATAGAACTAATGTGCCTTCTGGTATCCTTGTATCGTTTATATCGTCGCCTGTTACTATTTTGCCATCAAAGATGTAGAGCGTGTCAGGTCTGTTCCAGTCTCTTTGCGCTATATCATACGCTGTTCTTTCCTCTTGGTTTCTGGTTCTTCTATGCACGTGCCCGCCATACGTATACCCTACTGCCATGCGTGTTCCTTCCGGAACATGATCAAAATCAAACTTCTCTTTCATTAGTTCGTCACCGCGCCTTACTCTGCCGTCATTAAGCATGTAAATTGTTGTTGCATTTGCGTATTCGTCTCCGGCGTATCCCCAAACAGTCTGGCCGCGCTCGACCTTTCTTATTGCCACATCTTCATCAGACGCTTCCTGAATCGACGGAGTTTCGGCTTTCGCAACCACAGAGGGCTCATCTCTTGACCCGCCATAAACCACATTAGCCAGGAAAGGATCAGCAATTACAAGCCTGCCTGCCCTTACGTCGGGATCGTATCTAACTTCAGAAGTCAGCCCAAGCTTTTCTCTGACTGGTTCCGTGGCAAAAAGCATTCCGCATCTTTTTCTTCCGCGATGAGAACGGCGCTGCCATTTGTTCGGGCGTCCGTATGCAACCTGCGAGTGCGGCATTACTCTTTCATCACTTATCCTGTACTGCTTCTGCAGGTCTGTAAGCAGATCCTTCAGGCTTGCGTACTGGCGCTGTGTAAGAGGCCGGTTGTGATATCCGACATTTTCTATATTTATCGCATGATTGTCCAAATTAGCCGTACCATTCCACATGCTTCTTCCGGCGCCTATAGAGACCTGATTTGGCCTCATTATCCTGTAGATTTTGCCGCCGGTATCAACCATGTAGTTTGCCTTGCCGCCGCGCGTAAGGCTATTCAAAGAACTTGAGCCGCTTGCTTCAGTTGTATGAAGCAGTATGTAACGGGTATCTTTTCTGTTTGGTCTTCTGTTTCTTCTGGGACTCGGGGAGTCTATAAGCTGATACGCCTCTGCTTCTGTGGCAAGTGATGCACCCAAGCCAAGAAGCGCCGGCGTAGATTTCAGAAATACCCTTCTATCAATGTTCATTATATACTATTAGCCAGAGTGGTATATAAAGTTATCTGTTTTTGTTATTTAGTAGTAGTTACAGTATTGTCTTACACGACTTACTTCTTAACTACTTTTTAAATAAATCATTAGAAACTAGTCCTATGCTCATCGTAATAACAGGCACGCCGGGAACAGGAAAGACAGCTGTTGCTGCCGTACTGAAAGAGAAACTGAGTGCGCACGTCATCGATATCGACTACCTTGTCAAGAAATACAAGATAAAGTCGCATCTCGACAAAAAGAGAAAGTCAAAGATCATTGACGAGCATGAGCTGGCTGTAGCGGCGGAAAAGGAGAACAGGAAAGGCGAGATAGTCGTGTTCGAGGGGCTTATGTCTCACTTCGCGCGGGCGGACCTGACAGTAATATTGCGTACCGAGCCTCACGTGCTCCACAAACGGCTGCAGGAAAGAGAGTGGCACAAGCCGAAGATAAAGGAAAATATAGAGGCTGAGGTAATAGACTCGATCGCAACTGAGTGCGTGGACAAAAAGAATGTCGTAGAGCTTGATACGACGGAAAACAAGCCCGAAGATATCGCGGACATAATCGCAAGCATATTAAATAACTATTCCCTACAAAAGAGATATTTGCCCGGACGCATAGACTGGTCCGAGCATTACGTGAAATACCTCAGGGGATAAAAAATGGGTCTTGGAAAACTCCGCTTCGCTATGTTTGCTACTTTTGTACTGTTATTCGGCACAGTCCTTGCGCTGACAGGCGTTGTCGTGTGGATAGTTGCGCCGGGACTTTACGGAGCATCCGTGTACGGGCTGATTATTTTTCTTCTCGGATTAACCGTTGGAATAACTCTTCTGCAGTTCCTTATCGGGCCGTTCATAATACGCGCGTTCACTAACATGAAGGAAATGGACGCGCACCAATATAAGTGGATACACGACATGGTCGACGACATCGTGAAAAAAGGCGGGCTGAAGAAGAAGCCTAAATTATATTTAGTCAACGACGGAACGCCCAATGCGTTCGCGTTCGGCTGGGGAAAGAATCATGCACACATAGCGGTGCACACCGGCCTGATAGAGATGCTCAATAAGGACGAGATAAAGGCAGTGCTTGCGCATGAAGTCGGGCACGTGAAGCATAACGACATAGTGCTGATAACCGTGGCCTCGATGGTGCCCGTCTTTGTATATTATGTCGTAATTGCAGTCGGGTCGATCGCCGCAAGGCGCGATGACGACAACGCCCTTTCAGGCATATTCATATTCATAGGCGCGTACATTGCGCAGTTCTTCACGTACCTCATCGTGCTGTATCTCAGCAGGACGCGCGAATATTACGCCGACGCTTTCGGGGCCGCGGCAACATCGCCAAAGGACATGCGCACGGCGCTGGCGAAAATAGCTTACGGCTTCCCGCTTATCTCGCGGACAAAAGCAAAGAAATACGAGAAGATGCGGGCATTCTACATAGCAGACCCGATAGCTGCTGTAAGCGAGCGTGACAAGAGGCTGTCAAAGGACCTGGAGAAATCCATAGAGAAACGGGCAAGGGAAGGGCCGCACCTTGACACTGCTAAGGAGATAGAGGACGCGATGAACTGGGAGAGGCAGCGCGCGGCCGCCAAGATGCTGAACATATTCTCGACGCACCCGCTTACGTGCAAGAGAATAGACGCGATTTATGAGCTGGAAAAGGAAGGCAAAATGGATCCGAGAAGCATCTAGTCTTTTAAATATATCTGTGCAAGAAAGTAAAGTAATAATTGAAGATTAGGTTTGCAAGATCCCCTGTTCTTTCCATGTCTGAAAGACGGGGACTCAGGAAAGCTTTGCTTTCCTCGAGTTGGGGTTGATCCAGACCTTTTCTTACAAGAAAAGGGATGGATAATGGCAAAGAAACTACCAGAAGCGCTTGCGAAGAGAATGTTTACGAATATGTATATCTGCGTGAAGTGCAACGCCCGCAATCGTGTATCAAGCGAGAAGATAAAGAAAGGCGGCGTGAAGTGCAGGCGATGCAACTGCACCAAACTGAGGCCGAAGGCAAAGGAACGCAGAGGACAGAAAGCATAATACCGATCTTTTCTTTTACAAAGAAAAGCTAGGTTTCCCAAAAGAAACATATTATATTTGTGGCTCGCTGCGCTCGCAAATTCTTTTTAACCAAAGACGTGCAATTAATCACATGGAGAAAAATATCACTATCGTCGCGGGTCTGATGGTTGTTGCCGTCTGGGCGGCTACTATTGTTGCACGCGGCGGTTTTGTTCCTTCTGTGCCCACGCTTATCGGCATGGCTGCCGTGTTTCTCATATATTACGGCGGCTCGACCTGCAGTAAGAAAGAGGGGAATGCATTGGCATTTGCCATGGTGGCTGCCGGCGTGGCAGTGTCGTATTTTGTGAATGCAAGCGTATTCGCCGTTTCAACAATAATTGCGGCGCTGCTGATGGTGTACTCGCTGAAAATACGCAGAACGATGATACTTGGCAACCTTGTCCGAAGCGGTGCCGTGGCTCTTGCTTTTGTCTGCGGCGGCCTGGTATACAACAACCTGATGATGCCACTTGCGGTTCTGATATTCTTCACTGTCACAGGCCTTGAGGTGTATATGACTATTGACGATGCAATATCCGACCACAAGTACAACGAGCACAGCACGGCGATAAAACTGGGTGTAATCCAGACAAGACTTCTTGGAAACATCTTCCTGACCATTGCAATAATATACAGCTTTCTGCCATTCTTTCTGGGCGCAGGCAGGACGTATCTTTTCTTTGCGATAATTGCCGATGTGCTTTTCATAGTGGCGTGCATAGCACCCGCCAGATACAGCTCCAAAATGATACAAGTCGGCATCGCGCTGACCGTAATCGCTTTTGCCGCCGGAGTTGTGTAAATGAAAAAGGTTTATTTCAATACAACCCAGAATCACGGGCTATGCGGAGTCTTTTCCGGCAGAGGCAGTGCAGTTATCATATACTGCCACGGCTGGACAGGTGACAAGAACAGCAGAACGGTGGCTGCGCTGAAGAACAAGTTAAACGGGTTTACATTCTTCAGCTTTGATTTCTACGGTCATGGCGAAAGCAGCGGCCAGATAGGAGACATGACTGTAAAAGAGGGTATTGAGGATGTAATGGCGGCAGCTAAATGTGTGAAGTCTCTGGGATATGCAAAAATAGTCCTTGTAGGGTCGAGTTTCGGGGGTCTTTGCGCCGTGCTCGCAGCAAAAAAAGTGAAACCCGCAGCACTAGTACTAAAATCACCTGTATCTTTATACAAAGAAAATATGCTGAACAACAAGGGGAAAGAATTCATAAAAAGCTACAAAATATACAATGCTCACAAGGCTGCAAAGTACGTAAAATGTCCCGTTTTGATATTTCACGGCGACAGAGACGAAAGAGTTCCATTGGAGCAGAGTAAAAGACTTGCAAGAGAACTGAAAAATTCCGAGTTGGTGGTTGTAAAAGGCATGAAGCATGACTATACAAAACGGAACCTCGCCGCAATGGCGAACGAAACAGGAAAATTTCTCGAACAAATAAAACTATAAATACAAATACAACATAGTGAGCATCATGGGAAAGATACAGGACTACATCGTAAAGAACAACATCAAGCCGAAGGAATGCGGCTACCACACTATGCGGGACACAAAGAATGCCAAGGGCGAGCCTACGGGTAAAATAAGAGTTCTGGTTCCACCGCATAGCACGACCGCGATGGTCGAATACACGTGTCCTGAGTGCAAGCACGCTGGATACGAGGAGCAGGAGTGGAAGAGGCCGTTCAAGATGAAGTGCGGCAAGTGCGGCTTCCTGATGACAGTACCGAAGATGAAGCAGGAAGCAAAAAGAGATGCGAAGAACGCCAAAAAGTAATTATTTTTACACTTTAACACATTCTGTTATTACTGCAACATTACCGTGCCAATACAGAAGGCGCTCTTAGTGAAATGGCATATGCCCATTTGCCATGCTCGTCATTATAAAACTTGGCAGAAAATTCCGCTGGCACAAAAACCTTGTATTTCAGCGGACTATCATTGTCAATAACATAGACGCCGCATACCATGCCGTTTTTTTTCGGCTTTTCCACCCTCATATAAAACCTTCCTGGGTTTTTGTACGTATTGAAAAAGCGCCCCAAGGAAAGCGGTTCATTGGATTTTTCCCTTGATAAAAACTCTATCGACGGTTCTCTTATATCGCCAATTTTAGTAACTCCGTCATGATGAACAGCAAACGGAGCGGAGAAGTGACTGAACGTGTCGTCTGCGGCGCTGTACACAGCACGGTCGTCAGATTTCATAAAATATCTTATTCGTGTATTATCGCTTCCCGGCGGGAGAGTTTCCACGCGGACTGCTGACCTGTGACGGCGATTCGTTCCCATCGTTTTATCATCATAGAAACGTATTAATCTCTTTTCTTCAGCATTTTATGCAGCGTCTCTATGTTCCTGTCGCATACGAAGTCGTGGTGGCGAAAGCCGCCTTTCATCGATTCTGGTATGTGCAGCAATTCGTGTATAATCGTTTTGTTCTGCTCGTCTTCGTGCAGCTTGTCGAACTGCTCTGAAATGACTTCTATTATATAATGAGCCTTCATGTTGAGCGCAGCCTGAAGGATGCGCGGGAAAGCGTGACAACGGGCAAGCGTTCGGCGCGACTGGCTGCCCGTGCTCCTGACAAAGCGGATGCGCGTGAAATCGCGCTTCATTTCGATCTTTGCTGCTATCTTTACAGCCCGCTGCTCGATGTCGGGAGCGGGATGATATTTTATCATGCTGCTGATTGGTGTAAAAAGAATTTATAGTGTACCTACTAAACTTCTGGCCTTATTGTCAATGTTTTCGAGCTGGTCCACGAGCTGTTCGTGTGTCAGAATTTTTTCTGTATCGAGGAAGCCGGAGAAACCGACGCTGCCTTTCTGGAGGATTTTTTCCAGCCGTTTTTTATCGACGTAAACAGGCTTTATCTTTCCTTTATCGACAAGGTCCTGAATAACACGTGTCACGAAAACGAACTGCATATCGTATTTCAGTGCTGCAAGATACGACTCGCCGAAGATACCGTAGAATGTTTTGTACATGTCACTGACAGTCATTTTCCCGAGGTCTCCGATCTGCTCTTTCCAGCATCTGCAGGCCGTGCTCGATGCTATTTTTATATCGTTTTTACCTGAGGATGCCTGTATAAATCCGGAGCCCGTAACCGGAAAACTCCTGCAGATAGTCGGTCGGTCGCTATAAATCGTGCAATCGTTTCCGGAAAGAAACGGGCAGTCGTTGTGATCCAGATTCCACATAACAACAACAGGGCGGTCCTTATGGTCTATTGCAACCCACAAAGGCTTCACACTTATGTACCTGCCTGTTTCTTTTGCAATATCCTTCATTTTTCCTATTTCCCAGTCAAATACAGGCAGCGCGATATTTGCGGGGTCTGTCGCAAGGTTAAGGACGCCGACAGAAGCAAACTTTTCGGCACGTTCTTTTGACGCATTTTTCAGGTTGCGGCAGCAGTCGGCGTAGCCCTTGCATTCGAATTTCATAAGGAATCGTTTCCATTAAGAATATTAAAGTTTGTCATTCCTATTGGTAGCAATGCCACGTTAGCTACAAATCCTTTTTCTTGAAAGAAAAAGTCTTTGTATGCCCAAAAAGAACTATTACAAATGCCACGTTAGCTCAGTTGGTAGAGCGTTACCTTGGTAAGGTAAAGGCCCTGAGTTCGACTCTCAGACGTGGCTTTGAACTGTAAGTTCAAATCCGGCTGGCCACCGACTGGCAAAGCATATGTGTCCGGTGGATTTGAATATCAGTCGGCTGGCTCAGACGTGGCTCTTATGAAAATTATTCGAAAAATAAGGTATTATTTAATTTACTACCTTCTTGGTGTATAAAGCGGCTGACATGAAAGTGCGTTGGTGTGTCAGCGCTTTATTTGGAGACATTATTTTGCAACAAATAATGTCATCCAATATAGGACAGCCTATACGTTTAAATACTTTCGGCACTGAAAAGTCTAGGTGGTTATATGGAAAAATTTATTGAGAGTCTTAACTGGCGATATGCCACGAAGAAATTTGACACGGACAAAAAGGTCAGCGAGTCTGATGTCAACGATCTTATTGAATCGCTGCGGCTTGCGCCATCTTCCTTTGGCCTGCAACCGTGGAAGTTTATTGTAGTCACGGACAGGAAAATCAGGGAGCAGCTAAAGGAGCACGCCTACAACCAGGCGCAGATAACAGACGCGTCACATTTAATAGTCCTATGTGTTCGTACAGATGTTGACGAGGCGCACGTAGACAAGTTTGTGGAATCTATCGCAAAAACCCGCGGCGTTTCAAAAGAGTCTCTGAATGATTATGCCCAGATTATGACCGGTTCAGTAAAATCACGAAGTGAACACCATGTAACTGAATGGTCAAGAAGGCAGGTCTATATAGCACTCGGATTTCTGATATTTGCAGCTTCTATGAAACGCATCGACTCGTGCCCGATGGAGGGCTTTGACAGCGCAAAATTTGACGAGATACTCGGCCTAAAGAAAGAAAACCTTTCTTCTGTGGTTTTGTGCCCTGTCGGATACCGCTCAAAGGACGACGGTTACGCGCAGGCGAAGAAAGTACGCTTCAGCAAAAACGATGTGATAGGGTTCAGATGATTCTGTCATTAAATGCTTTTGCGTCAGAGCCTGATAATGGAATACACAAATATCGATGCGTACATACCAATAGACAAGACCGACACAATAAATAAAATGCTTATGGACTTGTTTTATGGAAGGGCATCAGATGCTATAGCTTTTGTTACCAATTATGAACCACAAGATGAACTGCCACAGGACGTAAAATACGCAGGACTTGCGCTGCAGGACTGGATCGCAGGCGAACCTGTTCGCGTCGGCCAGGCAGGAAAACTTATAAGGTCGCTTTCATTCTACTCGTGGAATTTGGGGACATCAAAGGACTTCATAAGAGAAGGCACGCTTGATAATAGATATATTTGCAATGATCCTCGAATCATAACTTATTCACAGAGGCAACTTCTTGAATTAAAAGACGAGACAACACAGTTTGCAAGCGCAAAGGTACTACTTGGCGATCATGAGAGACTGACTGATGCTCCGTTCAAGCTAGTGCAGGCTTACGACTCGTTTGATGAATGGCATTGTGCCAGAAGGGATGGAAAAATGTGGTCAACAAAAAGCGACATAACTCTTGAGAGACAGGCTCATGCAATGATAGAATATGTTCTCACAGGTGACACAGATTTTCCGCTCGTTCATCCTGAAGACTACTGCGTCGGAAGATCGATGGGAAAAATCACTCCTGAAGAGGGTCTTATACGGTGGAAAAGATTGCAGAACCAGGAAAGCAAAAGAATAGACGCAACTGAAGTAGCTCTGACAGAGGCTGGATCTGGACTGCCTATAACGCCGCGTGATCACAGGGTAATCATGGGCGGGGTGCTTAGACAGATCAAACTCGGCGAACCGATAAATGCCGTTTACATGCACGAAGTCGGGAAAAGCTGGCCGCAGTTCCCGAAGTTCGCAGAATATCTGGACCAATTAAGGCATTAAATTCTATACAATGTGATATTTACTATGAAAGAAAAAGCAACGTTCGCCGCGGGCTGCTTCTGGCACGTCGAGGCTGCATTCCGAAGAGTGAAGGGCGTGATAAGCGCGACGTCCGGATACACCGGCGGTTCTACGGAGAAGCCGAGCTACGAGGATGTCTGTTCGGACAAGACTGGCCACGCAGAGGCCGTGCTCGTAGAATTTGACCCGACGCAAATCACTTACAGCAATTTGCTGAAGACGTTCTGGAGAGTACATGATCCGACACAGTTGAACAGGCAGGGGAATGACGTCGGCAGCCAGTACAGGTCTGTAATATATTATCACAATGACGCGCAGGAGAAAGCTGCGATAGATGCCGTGAAAAAAGAACAAGAAAAACACGGCAAGCCAGTAGCCACCAAGATAGTAAAAGCATCAAAATTCTGGCCTGCCGAAGAGTACCATCAGAATTACTTCGGCAAGCACGGGAAAGTTTGCGGAATTTAAGAATGCTTCTTTTCATATTTTACTATGATTGATTTCTTTAGCATTCTGCTTCACATGGATCAGTACCTGACATCTATTGTCGGTACATACGGCATTCTTGTTTATGCCATACTTTTTGCGATAATATTCCTTGAGACCGGGCTGGTAGTTACGCCGTTTCTTCCCGGAGACAGCCTGATATTTGTGGCTGGAGCGCTTGCCGCCGCGGGTTTGCTGGGTTTTACACCGTTACTCGTAGTGATGGTAATAGCTGCCATACTTGGTGATACGGCAAACTACTGGATAGGTCACAAGCTTGGGAGAAAGGCTTCTGAAGGCAAGGTAAGATTCATCAGTAAGAAGCACGTGGACAGGTCTATGAAGTTCTATAAAAAATACGGCAAGAAGACCATTGTCATGGCGAGGTTCGTGCCGATTATACGCACGTTCGCGCCGTTTGTTGCCGGCATTGCAAAGATGGACTACAGGAGTTTTCTCTCGTATAATGTCGTCGGTGGGATCGCATGGGTCTCTGCATTCTTAGCAGCCGGTTATTTTTTTGGGAACCTCGATATAGTAAAAAATAACTTGTCGGCTGTAATAATCAGTATAATCGTAATAACCCTTATACCGCCGTTCGTAGAGCTTTTCAGGTCAAGAAAATGACTACTTCTTTCTGATGAATTTATAGAAGTCTTCCATAAACTCCTCTCTTCCGTCGTACGTCGAGAACTTTTCGTTCAGTTTCTTTAGCTGCAGCTTCTTGGCTTTCATGTATTTCATCAGCAGCGCCGGAGTGAATTTCTTCTTCTCGGGCGACCTCAACGGCAGCATATTCCTTATGGAAGTGTAATAGTAAATTGCAGCAGCTACGTCGCGCGGCGTCGCTTTCTTTATCTTCTTTGCCACCGCATCTGCTATTTCCACTGCTTTTTTCATGAAGTACTTCTCGTCGTCGTAGAACTGGTAATAACCGAATACTTCGTTGACGAAGTTCTTCGTCTGCCAGCTGGGCGCGATGAAGTCCGGGGCAAAGCCTACAGACTGGAGCCAGAGTATTATCTTAGTGTACCGCACGCCTGACACGTCCTGGTCGTTCACAAGGTCCTCTATGAACGCCAGCGTGCGCTCCCTGGTGTTAAGCGTATTTTCCAGGAACTTTGGGTCAACTGTATTGCGCGCAAAGAATCGTGCGCCGCCCTTGACCGTAGCCGACGTGCGGAACAGCTCCTTCAGGAACTCCTGCAGCATCGTCTTTGTGTCTTCGTCCTGCGCACGTGCCGCGCGCTCCTCGACAACGCGCTTGACTTCGTCGCGCCAGTCCTCGCCGTCCGTTTTTAGCACATAATCAAGCGCAGTTTGGCTCTTCAGCATTTTCATCATAAAATTTATGTCCGGCTCGCCGCGCTTGCCGCCCATAAAGACTATGTACAGAAATTTATCCCAGATATCATCACGTGTTTTTGGCTTATCCGGCCGCTCCTTTCCAGTCAGCGCCACAAGCTCCTCGAATCCTGTCGGCAGTTTCATAGTCACAAGATTGTTCGCGCATATTATTATATTAAAAGAACCGTCCTGTACACTGGTTTTAATATGTTCAAAGCTGTCTATTACAATGTCGGATGAATTTCTTGAGGTAAAGCGGCTTGTAATAGAAGAACTGGTCAGCCAGATAGACGGCAAGAAGGAGATTGCGAAGGAGTTCGGCCTGACAGCGGAAAGGCTGGATGAACTCGTGGTAAAACTGGCCGACAAATGGCTTACAAATCCGGATTTCGTCGTAATGCTTGCAACAGTACTCGGCATCTCGATGCCCAGAAGAGGAAAGGAAAAAAGAGCGCGATATATAGGGTAAACTTTTTAGGAATGG
>Ga0209542_10016163_pt1 | contig 12421 bp, 12 predicted proteins | sample RifCSPhighO2_01_FD_184028 | JGI IMG/M metagenome (GOLD analysis project Ga0209542, IMG submission 184028) | Soil microbial communities from Rifle, Colorado - Rifle CSP2_plank highO2_0.1 (SPAdes) (version 2) | ecosystem: Environmental > Terrestrial > Deep subsurface > Rock core/Sediment ...
AAGCCTTGTTTGAGTTTATTTTTTCCGATAAGAAGTTCGATCATACGAATAAATTCAGGAGCTTTGACGTAGGTCACTGAAGTAATCAGTTCGTTGGCGGAATTAAACCCTTGGGGGACAATGGGTAAAACAGTAGGGCTGTTGTCTTGGTCAAAAACCCCATTCATGGGTGCATAAAGGGAGAGGATGTCTTGAATGCGAACGTAATCTTCACCAAAGAGCTCCGCCCAATAATCTTGTTCTACATGCGCGGTCACGGCTTCATTGAGCCAAATCTGGAAAGGATCAGTACCTGTTACTTCACTACCGTTCAAGTTGTGGTAAAATTCATGGACCTTCACTCGGAGCATGTATTCATAGGCTGAGTCGTCCATAAACGACGTAGGCATGATGGCATTAGTAATAATGGTCGTGTTGCCGACATTTTCCATGCCTCCAATGTCACTGTTTTGCATGCCAATTTCTCGGTAGATTTTTCCAGTATATTGATAACCACTGTACTTCTGAATCCAAAGAATGGCTTGCCGTGTGATTTCCAGGCTTTGCTCAGCCACTTTCGGGTCTGATCCAATCGGCACCAATAGTTCCAATCTAAAAGAAGTCCCATCAGGATAAACGCAATTTTTTGTAAATGTAGCATACGTCCCAACACCTAAAAAGAACAGATACGGTGCCATGGGCGTGATGTGATTGTGATAGATCATCTTAGAGCGTCTATCACCTTGGGGAATGGGCTTAGGATTTCCTTGTGCATCCATACACTCCGGCGCCGGATCTCCATTGGATAAGAAATTAGTATAATGTGAATTCGCAAGAATCGTAGTAGTGTAGGTACACTTGGCCGTCATGTCATCAAAACACGGTACGAGTCGTTGAAAGCCCCATTGTTGGCATTGCGTGATCTGCGTCGGCGGAGCTCCTGCAGGCGTTTCATCGTAGTACAACCCTTCCAGGATATTTTTAGTGGGCTTACACGTGGTTTCAGTGCGAATGATAAACTCAGTCCCATTTGAAAGGGGCGTAGAAAAACTCAACACCAGTTTATCCTTTTCTTTTTCATAGGTGAACTTCAAAGGCTTCTTTGCTTTTTTCTCAAGATCTGTATATAGGTAACAGCCATGAGCCTCTAGGTTCTTCGCATCCAATCTTAGTTCAGTAATGTCCTGCAAGGCCTTCATTCGAAAGTCATTGCTCACTCGGGTATGGTCATCATGCATATCAAAGACTAAATCCATATGCACAGCCTTCACAGGTAGCTTTCCAAAGTCTTCAGGATAGTACTTGAACTCACGCATAGAAGCAAGGGTTCATCAAGAGTATTTATGGGTTTTGCTCGAATAGGTCTGAAAACAAGCTATTCTTTCCCTTCTTCCATCTCGTTCAGCATTTTCTTCTTGTTCTTTTCCACAAGCAGCCAGAGGAGAGGGTAGCTTCCCGCCCAGATGTAAGTCTCAAAAAGTTGCCAGGTTCTTTTCAATCCTCTGTAGCGCCTGCTTTTGTATAGTGAACTGCGCGACTTAGAGAACATGATTAGCGCAGTTCACATATAGATAGCTGCGTACAATAGAGTAGCATAAGCTACGCAGTTATCTATACATCTGCTTGTTGTCAGGGCTCCAAGTTCTCCACACATCAGCTGGAGTGGGTAGTCTTGCGTTTCTGATCTCTTCTGCAGTGAAAGTCTGGGGCTGATTTTGTTCTTCTCTGGCTTTCTTTAACATGTTAACAGTTCGTTTGGTAAATTCAACTCCATCTGTTACGATTCGTGTCATATTTTTGCCCCCCATGGATTGCCAGTTTCCTTGTATTGCCGGTGCATTCGTTTCAAAGACCAATAGGTGAGCCAGATCATGGCAAGTGTAAAACCATCAGCGATGAATCGGAAGGGTGTGGTGAGAAAGCCGATGACTAGAAAGAGGATGCCTACTGCGCCGATGGCTGTAAAGCCGTAAAGCATTCCTTTGTTGACGTTTTGCGCTGTTTTTTCGATGTTCATCGTATCACCTCTAGTGTATGACTAGTTTGAATAAGACATAAATGCTCGCTGCTCCAAGTCCCAGGATGATGCCCCATTTCAAGACCCAGGTTAAGACCTTGTAGGCAACCCAACCCACAAGCAATCCAGTGATGAGCAGGAACAAGGCTTCGCCGGATGACAAGCCCGATAGGAAGCCTGTGGCTTGGCCGGCGTGGCTTGCCGCTTGGGCTGTGGCTTCCTGCTTAACGGTTTTCATAACCATTGACGTTATTTGACTCATTTTTTATCTCCTCTGATGACACTAGTAAAGATGTACTTCTATATAAATATTTCTATTATTTAGTATACTTTATACTACTAATTAGAAAAGTATATAAAATAAAGCATATTAAACAAAGGCATGAAAAACAATATAAACCCGCCTGCAATCATGTTTAAACATATGGCCAAGATCATCCTTTCTACCATGTACGACGCGAGCCCTGTCATCTTTGCCATCACCAAGTTCGGCGCCGACCGCATCATTGTAGTCTTAAACAAGGAGTCTGATAAGGAACAGGACAAAGCCTTAGAAACCCTGCAAAACTCGTTCAAAGGAGTACTGGAAGTCAAGACCATCAAAGTAGACCCTTATGATGTTGTCCAGATTGCAAAGGAAACCACCAAAGCCATCGACTTGATGAGCGACAAGGACCAATTGATCGTGAACATATCGGGCGGTAGAAAGACCATGGCTCTAGGATTATTGTATGCTGCTTATGCCCGATCGTCCAAGATCAGCAAGATCGTGTATTGCTCCGAAGAGAAACAAGTCATTCAACTGCCCAAGCTCAGCTTTAAATTAACTCCCAGCCAGCAGAAAGTCATTGAGCTCATTGATGCAGGCAAACACAAGAACATCCTTGACATGGCCGACAAGATAGAGATCTCAAGAGGAATGCTTTATAGGAACATTAAAGAATTACAAGATTTAGGATTATTGGAAGAAAACGATGGACTTAAATTAACCGATGCAGGGAGGATCAGTGTGTTATGAAGAAGAGAACGACTGGGGTTTAAAAAGTAAAAAGAACGATATGCCAAAAATGGGTAATATTACTCAAAAATAGGTAAATATTGATTCCATTAAATGGGAGACAGTGTCTCCTAAATCGGGTTTGCCATGCTATTGCGAACTGATAAATATAAGTCAGTCAACGACTGACGAATTTTGCAAGCTGATCGGTGGAGGAAGGACAAGTTACTATGAACAAAAAAGAGTTCGAATTTCTGATCTCTGAGGGAGAAGGGTATAATGTCGAGTTTAAGGAGTCTTTCTCCTCGGATTTAGGCAGGGAAATATGCGCATTTGCAAACTCTAACGGAGGCAAAATCCTGCTGGGGGTATCTGATGACAAGCAAATCAAGGGAGTTGAAATAACAAATAAGCTAAAATCCCAGGTTCATGACTTGGCAAGGAACCTCGATCCAAAGTTGGCATTATCCCTTGAAGAGTTCGATAACGTCCTTATTATTAATGTTCCTGAAGGAAAAAACAAGCCTTATTCTGCAAACGGCAAGTTTTATATGAGGCAGGGCTCAAATTCCCAGCAGCTTGCAAGGGATGAGATAAGGGAGTTCTTCCAAAAGGAGGGCAGGATAACCTTTGATGAAAAGCTAAATGAGAAGTTCGATTTAACTGCTGATTTCAATAAAGACGCTTTCAGCCTGTTTTTGGAAAAATCAAAGATAAGCTCGGTCTTAGGCAGGGAAGAGATCCTTAAGAATTTAGAGCTTTTAGAAGATAAGAAGCTGAAAAATGCGGGGGTCCTGCTATTCTGCAATAATGTCACTAGATTTTTTCTGAATGCTCAGATTACCTGCGCCTTGTTTCTAGGAAGGGATAAAGTGAATATTCTCGATAAGAAGGAGTTTTATGGCGACCTGCATTCAAACTATAACCAGGTCATGGAATACATCAAGTCAAAACTAAACACAGAATACCTGATAAAGACAGTAGGCCCCCGGGAGGAGAGGCTGGAATTGCCTGAAGAAGCGCTGCGTGAGGCATTGCTCAATGCGATCGTGCACAGGGATTATTTTTCAAATGCAGAGATACAGGTTTACATCTTCAAGGACAGGCTGGAAATCGTAAATCCCGGCGGGCTTGTCCCAGGGATAAGGCTCTCTGACCTTGGGAAAAAAAGCCTTTCCAGAAACAAGCTGCTCTTTGGCCTGCTTTCCAGGATGAGCTTGGTGGAAAAGGCAGGCACAGGAATTTTAAGGATAAGAAATGCCATGAAAGACTACAAGCTTGAGCACCCAAAGATAGAGACGGACGGGAATTGGTTTGCTATAATATTCAAGAGGCCTGACCTGCAGAAAGAAAGCTATGAGCAAAGGTTCTACGGCGAGGAAAGTTCCCAGAAAAGTTCCCAGAAAAGTTCCCAGAAAAGTTCCCAGAAAAGTTCCCAGAAAAGTTCCCAGAAAAGTTCCCAGAAAAGTTCCCAGAAAATCTTGGATTTAATAGAGCAAACCCCCAGCATTACCATCGAGGAGCTTGCAGGCAGGTTATCACTCACAGACAGGGCGATCAAGAAGAACCTGGCCAAGCTCAAAGAGAAAGGCCTGCTAAAGAGAGTCGGCCCTGACAAAGGTGGTCATTGGAAGGTGGAGAAATGAATGAAAGAATTGAATCCCAGCAGAAAGTCATTGAATCCATTCAAGACGGTAAGTTTAAAAGCGTCCTAGACATGGCCGACAAGATAGAGATTTCGAGAGGAATGTTGTATCGTAATATCAAGGAGTTGCAGGATTTGGGATTATTGGAAGAAAACGATGGATTGAAGCTTACGGATGCAGGGAGGATAAGTGTGTTATGAAAATTAAAATTGATTTTATAATTTTTATGATTCTAATTATAATTCTAAACATGCAAATTTCTCTTGCAATGACTCTAAGTCAAGCAGAGGGATATGAGTTTGAAGCAAACGAAGTCAATGATATGGCAAAAGTGGTAGATATAACATATTCAAAATATAGTGATGGTGACAAAATAGCAAGTGATTTAATGCAGGGAAAATGGCCTGAAAAAAATATTTTACTGAGAGGAGAGGGAATTATAGATCAAAATTTTGCTACGAACGGTTTTTGTAGCAGGATGCTGCCAGAGTTATGCGGTAAAATAAGACCTGATGCAATAAAAATTGATGGACCTAATAAAAAAATAGAAATAATTGATATGAAATTAAGCGGATCTACTAGAGAAAGCCAAGATGAAGTACTTCAAAAACTAGCAGAAAAGCTATCAAAAACTATTGGATCTGACGTAAAAATAGATATAAGATGTCAAAAAGTCTGTTCATATTCTGAAGAGGCTATTAATGGAATTAAAAGAGTTGTTACACCCGTTGCTCCTCGAGGACCCCCATTATCAACCGAAATCGGAAAAAAGATAGAAACGAAATATAATCCAACCCCCTCCACAAGTATACCATCGGAAAAATATTCTAGTAAAAACTCTGCTGTAGAAGAAAAAATAGTTGAACCAAAACCAACAAAAAGTGTTGGTAAGATTATAGGTACTGCAGGTGAAGTAGCATTTTATGTCTGTAGCCCGAAAGACATTTCTGAAATCTATTTCGATGAAGTTAATAAAAAAGCATTATATGATTGTATGCTTGATGCTCCTGAAATAAAGATTAAAATTAACGATCAGTTTGTAAATAATATACGTGTACATGTAGGGGTTTCCAAACAAATAAATCCTTTATCTTTATGTGGTTGTAAAAAAGATGAGTCTAAAGCTCTATGTTGTACGGCCATAATCGGAGAGTATTATAACATAAACTTGATGATAAAAAATGGCAAGTTATGCACAGGGGATGAACAAAGAATAGATAATATAGAACAAGATGTAAACATTCAAAATGAAGTTACTGGTGCTGTGAGTTCTCTTTGTGAAAACTTTATTGATAAGCCAACATCTTGGGCTGTCAACGAAATATTAAAGAATATCCCTAAAGATAATCCTGTAAGACATCTCCTTCAAGCAGTTCTTAAACTTCCCGGAGACATTATTAAAGTAGGAGTAACTAATGTTTACGATAATTCTAATAATAACGGTGCTTATAAAGGATGCCATAAAGGACGTGCACCCATGAACTGGTGTAGTCCAGATTGTAAGTGTAATATTGAAGAAGGTGATTGCGATATAGATACTGACTGCATTAGTGGAATTTGTGATAGAGACTCTGATTTTTTTATTGATAGTGTTATGGATTATTGCCGAGAAAAACCTTCTCTGAAAGAGCCTGAAAATTGTCATATCGGCCGAACTACATTGAATTACTGCACTCCAGATTGCTTGTGTAATACTGGCGAAGGTCCTTGCAATAAAGATAATGGTTGTGTTACAGGATATTGTAAATCTGGAGGTTGGTTCGAAATAAAGCGTTGTGCTGAAAAACCAGTTGTAAGCAATAAAATAGAAACCCAACCTGCCCCATTATCAACTCCTCAAGTTACCCCTCAACCAACACAAGTCATTCAAGTTGTTTCTCCTCCCATAAATACACAGCCAGCGCAAACCGCGCCAAACTGCCATGTTGGTCGAGGAGTTTGGAACTACTGTAGTCCAGACTGTCCCTGTAATATAGGAGAGGGTGATTGTGATACAGACGCCGATTGTATGGTATTGGCTTACTGTCAAAAAGCAGGGTTTTTGCAGGTTGATAGATGTACTATGCGACAGAACATGGTATGGGTTAGACAATAAACACTACTTAAAAGACGAACAGGTATAAATGTTTCGTAAAATAATATTTTATGCCATTAACTTAACTAGTTTAATAAGTTAAACATCTTTAATAAGTTAAATAAAGAAAACTTTATATACCTACACTTATTTTATGGGCTACAGGTGAAACATGCCCAAGCGTCCAGCAAGAGAGGTTTTAGAGGACATTCGAGAGGTTCTTATTAGAGAGCCAAAGTCCTGGTCCATTCAGGACATGGCCAAAGTCGCAGGTTGTAGTTGGGAGAGTGCGGAGCGGTATCTGGAGCTATTCACTCAGTTAGGAATGGTTAGGAAAACAGAAGGAAATAAACCTGCTTATCAAATCGCTCAACCATGGAAGTCAGATACTTTGTTCCGGATTCCGATCAGTGAGCAGCAGAGGGACAAGATTCGCCAAATATACGCTACCATTCGGAATGTTTGGCCTTCCGTCAGCAAGCATGATTTATCAAAGACCTTAGTTCAAAAAATAGCAGTAGAGGTAGCTAAGTCCATGAACATCCCAGCTCCGTGGTACCTATATGGTCGGGTGCTGTTATTGCCGGAAAAGGAAGAGTCTTCGCCTATGCTGAAGGATCAAGTAGAAATAGAAGTAGTAAAAAAGGCTTGCGAAGAGTACAAAGAGTGCAGCAGCACGTACCAGGTTCGGAAACGGCAGTATGAAAGGGAGAAAAACAAGCTTTACGAGATAAAAGAACAGCTCTATAATGAGTTAGTATATGGAAATCAGAATAAAAATATAATAAGGCGTCTTTTGAACGAGTTCGCGGTTGCTCCGGATCGTACAGAAGAAAATGCCATGGCGTTGGCGATTGTGGAGGATTTCTGTGCTTCCACACTGGGATTATTCCGCAATCTGGATGATGAAAAATTAAAAAAGGCAGGCCCCGCCATAGTGGAAGCGTTTCAGGCGGTCTGGCAATTAGTAGCTATGCATGAATTTTTCCAGTCTCTAGTAGGTTTTTACGATAAGGAAATAATGCATGATTTCTTGGACGAACGGTTGCGTACGTTGGAAGCGACAGCGATGGAAGTGCTGGATAATCTAGAAGAGTTCGAGCCTCCGGTTGAGATTCATTCCACCTTAAAGGCTATCATGGGCTCTGCAAAAGAGCTCTCTCCTGAAGAGAAAAAAGCGAGAGAAGAAGAGTTAAAAAAGATGAGCCCCTCAGAGCTCGCACGGAAATTTGGGCTGGATGATGTGTGAGAATTTCTTGAAGTGTCTCATGTTGCGTGTGATAAGGCAACCAGCTTCATGCTTTCTAGCCAATAGAGCATGAAGAGCATCTTTCCAATCTATAGGGTCAATGCTTTTTGCTTCCGCCACTTCTTCAGGTGTGTAATCTACTTTTTTAATTTTATCCTTGAGAAACTCGAAAAGCATCCTAGTCTGTTCTAATTCAATATTTGCATAAAGTTCCTCAAGTGTTTTGTTTGAAATAAGAATTTTAAAGTCTCCACTATATACTCTCTGAAAAAATAGGGCTGCTTCTGGATATAAAGATCTACCAAGTTTATTCTTCCGATTCAGCAAGTAGTTCAAAAAAATGTCCGTATCTACGTAAACCAACATATTCAAATACACCCAATATCAGCAACATAACGCAGGATATTAATTAATTTTTCGCCTCATTTCGAAAGATTTCCGGATAGAATTAGTCACCCCTTCCTTCTACTCACTCGTACCGTCCATCCTTTCTCTGTTGTTATCTCTTTCAGAATATCTTTGGAAAGCCCTCCTTCTCGAAACATAGAGGATAGCTTATGACTGTTAACGACAGATCGTTTTTCCTAGTTTGCTGTACGGGCAGGTGATTACATCTAGCTCATTCTGTAGTCACCTAGCCATTTACACGGAATAACCGTATTTCTTCCGGTTTCTTCGACAAAAATCCGATATAATTCAAAGGCCACTGGACATGAGCACATAAGCTTTTTTAAGGAAAGGTATTTCTTATTAGTATGGATAAAAGATAAGCATACCATGAACAAGAAAGAACTCATCGAGAAGCTTCAGGACATTGAATGGCAGGACTTCGAGGTAAAGGAAGCAAAGTCAGAAGTGCCGAAAAGTGCATGGGAAACCGTAAGTGCGTTCTGCAACACAGCCGGAGGCTGGCTTGTTTTTGGAGTTTCCAAAAGGGGAAAGGATTACACGGTTGTTGGTGTGGATAGCCCTGAAAAGATAGCGCAGGACTTTCTGACCGCTTTGCGGGGGGACAAGTTTAACAAGAAGATAAGAGTAGAGTCAAAAAAATATGTTCTTAATGGGAGGAAAGTTCTTGCTTTTTACATCCCTTCCATGTATCCAAAAGACAAGCCGGTTTACTTCAATTCATTATTAAACACATTTATCCGCACGGGAAGTGGCGACCAGAGAGCGACAAAGGAGGAAATAGATGCCTTGTACAGAAATTCCTCGTTTGACAAGAAAGACGAGCAGGCAACTGAATGCCACTTTGAAGACCTTGACACGGAAACGGTAAGTAGGTACAGGACGTATTTGAAAACAATAGAGCCCAGCCACCGGTACAATGCTGTTTCAGCGAAAAAAATGCTGGAGCTTATGCAGGTTATAAAGGACGGCAAAGTTACAGTTGGTGGAGTCCTGATATTCGGGACAAGCAGGGCAGTCAATAGGGTAATCTCAGACTTCAGAGTGGAATATCTGGAAGTGGCCGGAACTTCCTATGCGGACGCGCCAGCCAGATACGAATACAGGATGCCGATTCAGAAGAACCTGTACGAATACTACTTTTCCATTGCAGAAAAACTGATGAAACACGTCCATGTGCCATTCAAGCTCAAAGGGATGTCCAGCGATGAAAACCAGTCACAAGTGGTTGCCATTCGCGAAGCGCTGGTAAATTTACTCATGCACACGGATTATTATTCCAACGCAAAACCAAGAATAAGAGTGCTTTCCGACCGGATAGAGTTCTTCAACCCAGGCGCTTTGCCAAAGGACATAAAGTACATTCTAAAAGAAGAATTCTCCATGCCCAGGAACAACGTCGTGGCCAAGGTATTCAGAACCATCCGCTTGTCTGAAAACATCGGCTCCGGTTTCCACAAGATGTTCTCAGGCTGGACATCGTATTACGCGAAAAAGCCGGTCGTGGAGGGAGACTTCGATTACTACAAGATCGTGTTTTACCTGGAAAGAAATGTCCCTGAAAAAAGTACCAGAAAAGTACCAGAAAAGTACCAGAAAATACTTGATGAATTGATAGCAAAACCTGACATTTCACGAAATGAACTATCTAAAAAACTCAAAGAGGAACCAACCACTATTCAATCCATGCTAAGAAGGTTAGTAAAAGATGGTTTAATCAAAAGAGTGGGGCCTGACAAGGGCGGCAGCTGGAAGGTCTTGAAATGAATAATAAAGGAAATAAACCTAGAGACCATCATAAAGTCATGGAAATCGTCCAAGACGGTAAGTTCATCTCAACTATGAAATCATTTTCATACAAAAAATTAGGGGGGTGAAAAATGAGTTACGTCCGCTTCAATGAGCCTTTACGCTATTTTAAGGGAAGCAGCGCGAGCTATGTCTTTACCTCAGGGGGTAAATTAACCAAAAAAGATGGGAACGAGACGAAACAACGTACACCGAAGACTATGATGACAATTATGAAGAGAATAAGACCTTTGCAGATCTCCTCTGCCGATACGTAGCTATTGTTACCCAAGACGAAAAGTACACATGGAGAATAGCCGGAACCCTCGCAAAGAAACTCAAGATACCCCGACGCAAGCACAAGCTTACCTTCAAAGAATGGAGCAAGGAATCCGATAAAAACACGAAAGCTTGGTACAAAACCAAGATGGGAAAACAGTTCAAAAAAATGCTGGAAGAACAAGAAATGAAGAGATAACCTCAAGGTATAGAACAACATGAAAAAAGGAAAACAAAGGAAACGGAACCAATCTCAGCTTCGAAAAGTTTTAGTGGGCAACAGACAAGATACAGTTTCTAGGGGCAGGTTATATTTCCTTCCTTCTACTCACCCGTACCGTCCAACCCTTCTCAGTTTTAAGCTGTTTTAGGATGTCTGCGCTCAATCCTCTTTGACGGAACAAAGATGAGAATCGTTGGCTGTTCACCACGGCTAGCTCTTCATACACGCCTTCCTTTTTCAACAATTCAATGAACTCAGGTGTTTTTGGATATTCCACCTTGTCAAAGGTTTTGACAGAGACTTTCTTCTCTGTGCCCCAAACAGCTTCCAATTCGTATTGCTGGGCATAGGCGATGAGTTTTTCCTTTAAGGTTTCTCTTTTGTCATTCAGAATGCCTTCCTTCTCGAGCAACTCTGCGTATTCATCCACTAACTTAACCCCGTCGTCCTTCTTGAACTCTTCAGGTGTTTTCTTCTCCAAGGCTATTTCATGCTTCCACGCAGGACATATGCTCTTATACACGCACCAATTGCATAATGGATTCACGTTTGTAGGGAATTCCACACAATTTTCCACTTCATGAATCAAGGCTTCTGTACTTTGTTTCAATGCCAAGAGTTGCTCTTCGCTTCGCTCAGAGATCATTTCCTTGTCAAAAGCAAGGAAATACCATATCAGCTTGACTTTCTTTGCATCCTTAAAACGCTGCTTCACCCATAAGCTGTACATGGCGAGTTGCCGATCTTCATCGAGCTCTTCCTGTGCTTTTAGCTTCTTGTTTGTCTTGTAATCACACACATAGTAGTTTCCTTCATTATCACACGCTAGTCGATCGATGCGTACGCTGTATTGGGCGCCATCCAATTGCAGATAATCTTCCGTCTCAAGGCCAAGTGTTCTTACCTGATTAAAGGGTTTGTAATGGTCATAATATTCAGCCACAAAGCGTTTTCCCAAGTCTTTATAATTCTCTTTTGAATATTCGGTATTGTTGAGAACCTTGTCGCTCCATTCTTTTTCCCAAAGCATTTCAAAATGAGAAAGGATCTCTTCTTTGGAATCCATTTTTTCATGCTGCAAGTCCTTGTAGAGCTTTTCTAAGGCAGCGTGTACTTGCCTTCCCATGTAGCTCTCAATCGTGTCGGGAATATCCACCTTGATCTTATCGAGGTACTGCAGCTTGTACTTGTACTTGCACTGCTCGAACGTGCCTAGCTTGGAATGGGAATAATTCATCACAATGAACGTTAACAAGTCCTTATTTTAAAAGCTTCTCGTAATCCTTCCGTTTTCTCCGAGAGAATTCCGGCACCAACCAAAGGCCACTGGACATCTTGTCATAAGCTTTTTTAAATGAAAGGGTTTTCTAGCCATAATGGCAGGTGAGAGTCCAGCATTGGTTGTTTTCCAGGGTAATAAGATCAGAAGAATTTGGTTTAGTGAGGAGTGGTGGTTTTCTGTAGTGGATGTGATTGGAGTATTGACAGAGACAGCGAGAGCCAGAAAGTACTGGTCTGACCTTAAAACCAAGTTGGTTGAGGAGGGTTTTGAAGTGTCCGAGAAAATCGGACAGTTGAAATTAATGGCAGAAGATGGCAAATTAAGGGAGACAGATTGTGCCAATACAAGAAATATGTTTAGAATTATCCAATCCATCTCTTCTCCTAAAGCAGAACCGTTCAAGTTGTGGCTTGCCAAAGTAGGCTATGAGCGCGTCCAAGAGATTGAAAACCCTGAACTTGCCCAGAAACGCATAAAGG
>Ga0209542_10016165_pt1 | contig 12420 bp, 9 predicted proteins | sample RifCSPhighO2_01_FD_184028 | JGI IMG/M metagenome (GOLD analysis project Ga0209542, IMG submission 184028) | Soil microbial communities from Rifle, Colorado - Rifle CSP2_plank highO2_0.1 (SPAdes) (version 2) | ecosystem: Environmental > Terrestrial > Deep subsurface > Rock core/Sediment ...
CGGTGGCAGGAGACTTAAGCGAAAAGTTTTTAAATCGGGGTTTATAGTGGTTACAATTAAATATGTTAAAAGTAAAATAAGAAGCCCAGAAATTGCTCCTCCTATTCTGTCTTTAGCATCAGATTTTATTTGGGCGCTAATAGGAGATAAAGAATATAAAACCCCAGCCCATATTAATGAAATAAAAACCGCAGAAAAGCCAATTGCCATTCCGGCACTAAATAAATATATGGCGAAGTCTGGCAAACTCGAGGCGCTAGTAACTGTTTTTCCTGCTATTTGGGGGTAGGGAGCTTCTAATTTTGCAGACGCAAAATCATTCGTCAAGACGAAAAACAAAAATAAAAAAATGGCGAAGAAAAAAATAAAAAAGGAAATTGTTTTTTTCTTTTTGTCGTGCATTATTTATTGGGCATTATATATACATTTTCTAAATCACTACCTCCGGTTGTTGTAATGCGGACAGCGTTCAAGTCTGGGACGGTGGCTTTAAAGGTTTGACACACAATAGAATTTGCGTTTTCCGAATCCCTAGAATAGAGAGCGACTAGATAATTTCCGGTCATCTGTATGGTTCCCGGCCTATCTTGGAAGGTTTTATTAACTCTTTTATAATCTTCAGATACATTAACAGCGTCGTCATAATTATATTCTATGTCATTAGCAGGAAGGCTCCATATGGGCACTATAGTCCAATCTGACACATACAATTTACCCTCGCGTTTTAGCTGCGCCATAGAGAAGCCGTGAGCTTCGCTATAAAAAGTTACGCCATCCCCGGGGGAGCCGGGGCTGCTGCGCACGGGAGTAATATCAACAGATCCGGTATTATTAGGATTTTCTATAGAGTAACAATTTTCACTTAGGGCTACTATCGGCCGGTTACATCCGCCGAGTTCGTCTAATCCGAATTGGTGAAAAATTATAATATAAAACGGATCAGATTCGCTACCCCTAACCACCTTAACGGATCTTATTTTCCCGGCGAAAGCGCCGTCTATTTGAGTTTCACTAGTATTATGTCCACTGGAAAAATTGCCGCTACAACCGGATTCGGTATAATAATAAACACCGGGTATGAGCACTGTTGGCAATGGTAGAACAGATGGCAATGGCTTAAGGGTTAATTTTGTTAGGCTTGGATTTATAGTTTTTAAAATTATAAAAGAAGAAAAAGTTAAAATTAATCCCAAAATAGCCCCCTTCATTCTATCTTTTGCATTAGAGCCCGCCGTTGGATTGTCGAGGGATATTATATATTGCACAGCTCCTATAGCAAAAGATATTGAGGCTATAAGTGCGGCTAATCCAATAATGGTCTTAAAAAGATAGTCCACATATTCGGGAACTGAGGGGCTATCTTTAAGGCCCGGCAGGGGGAATTCTAAGGCTGACGCAGTGTTACCTGTCGATAAAACTATTAGAGCAAGAAGAAAAAAAATAAAAAGAAGTGTGTTTTTTTTCATATTTTTTACTAGAGATAAGTTTTTAGGTTTAAAATTACGGTAAAATATTTAGATCTATAGGGACACTATTTTCAGTGTTTGGTGAATATGTTTGGCAACAAAACCAATTATCTGTTAAAGAGTTATTTAGGTTTTCTCCATAGCAGTAACTATTTATTTCTTCGCCACTATATATTATGTGGCCGTCAATAATAGGAGAAATAACCTCGGCCTCAACCCTTGTGCAACTCATAAGACGCGATTCTGTACCAAAATTATTTCTTACCACGCTGCACTGGTTTGCTTGTTTTCTTGAATAAGTTAATTCCTTCATAATATCACTTCGGGGCTCTATTGTCATAACCATATAAAAATCTATAAACTCAAGTTTGAATTGTCTGTAACTATTCCATATCTGCGACAGGTAATCTATTATTTGGTCACACGGATTTCCTTTACATGCTTCAAGAGCACAACCACAAACCCAATGTCCCGGGATAATGTTTCCGTCTCCATCAATCGACTCGTCTATCCATTCCTGGTTGAATATACAATCGGTTTTACAAATAGGCTCGCTATTTTCAAATTTTGCGTCACACTTACAGTATTCTTTTACTGGAGTAGTATCTATTGCCTTCCCCGCCTTATACATCTGGATCAGTATGTTCTCTATATTTTGTTTCATTTTATCTGCGCTATCAATTAAACCATTAGCCCAATTTTGAGCACCATCAATTGTTTGACCAACGGGCACCTCTCCCCCCGGTAAACACATTCTTTGTGTTCCTATCGGTATTTCATTTAACCCTTCTCTGTTTGGATTCTTCCACCATTCATCCTGGCAGTAAAAAGTTAACGGATCGTCGTTATGGGAATATTCATTACATTCGGGTCCGACTATTTGATAAGCCTTGGTTTCCCTGGATGTTGTGATGTTGTTTTGTCCTCCGTTGGCCCTTGTGCTTTTTTCAATGTTTTTATCGCTTTGAATTGGAATAGAAAATTTAATAGATTGATCTATCTCGTCACACGGGCAATTAGGACAAGTAGAAGCGGTGGGGCATTTTGATGTTTCAGGACAAACACTTTGGCACAATCCTTTATTGTTTTGTGTTGAGCTATCCTGGTTGTTTTGCGCGTTGTCCTTATCTCCTAATGTCGCGCAGAGACTACCTGCGGGCGCAGGGGCAAGCGGGTTTGGGCACTTTTGACATTCATTATTTTCGTATAAATAAGAAGAAGAGTATTTATCCAAAGAACATTTTGCAGAAGAGGAATTTAATTTAGAATTTACACAGTCTGGGTACCCGGCATATTGGTCAGACCCGTTTTTACATGAATAAGCAGTATTTATGCAATTATCGGTGTTTGCGGGATCGCTGGTATCCTTCGTGCAAGTTATAAATGCCTGGCCGTTTAAAAAGCATTCATTCGCATTATCCAGAATACACTTAGAATTATTATTGCATCGGTCCTCGCAAATTTTATAATCATTTGAACATAGTAGGTATTTTTCGGCACAATCTCCTGAACACGAATTCTGACACGAGCTGATACATCCGTCATATGTTTGCGCCGTGTTATCTCCAAGCGTACACGGCCTTTCACTAAAAGCATCTTTAATGTCTGATTTTTGCTCAGACCAACAGCTCGAGCCGTAGGGCTTCCCCGTACAATCTTTTACCTTAGAATAAGCTTTAAGGGCCTCTTCGCTGGTATCTGGGCATTCGTCGTTGCATTTTTTAAAACAACCGGAGTTATTATAGTTAAACCCTGAACAATATTTTGCCGCGCTTACCTTTTGAGTTGTTTCTGGATCAGAAAAGACTTTGTCTTTTAAAATAAACTCATCTCTTTGGTTTGTGGTTGTGTGGATTCTAAAAAAATCAACAGAAGGAACAGCTAAATAACATTTGGGGCCTTGCAACATGTTTTTTGCCTGCGTTAATACGCCCTGATCGGTTTGAATTTTTTCCTTTAAATCATCGATTTTTTCTTTAAAATATATTAATTGCTGGGTTAAATTTAATTTTTTCCATTCTTTTTGATCAACCAGCTTTATCTTTTCTTCTTTAACGGTGACCTCTTTTTCAATTAAATCAGCGATTCCTGAACATTGGGTACCCGCCAAACACCTAAATTCGTCCAATCCTTTGAATTGTTTTTCCTGAGTTTCGCATTTTCCACCAGCCGTGCTAGAGCCCACATCAACCTTAACTGGAACGGGTCCATGCTCAATTTTTTCTTTGACTCCAGATGGACAACAGTCAGGTATCGTGGGCGTTGCGAGACAAGGACCGTTTATACACTCTCCCTTACATTTGCCTGCGCCCAAAGATGGGCAAGAGGAATCAACCTGACATCCCGTTATCGGATTACATTTTGGTTTGCAATCGCCATATTTTTCGCAATCACACTGGTTTGTTAGTTCAGTTATTTTCGCAGAAAGAGCTGCAACTACCTGTGCTTTTCTATCTGCGCCCTCAACTAATTGCAGAAGACAATCTGCTCTGTCGTGATCTAAATATGTAGGGCCGGCCCCCTTTTTTTTATCATCGGTTATTATTTCTTCACCATCGATGGGGTTGCCCTCTTCATCAAAACCATAACACCCCATAGTCCGCGTTAAAAGTGTTTCAGTAAGTACTCCTAAAGGAATTTCTTTATATGTTACAGTGGGCGCATTAAATGGATTTGTTGTGCTATTGAGAGGGGTTATGCCCAAAAAAGATAAAACGCCGAACTTGCACTTTGTTAGGTTCGGATTTATTGTATGGGCTATTAAGGTGGCGCAGATAATTATTAATAATCCCAAGAGGCCAGATTTTATTATATCTCTAGCCTCACTTGTGAACTTTCCCCTCCCGTAAGAGATTAAATAATAAATTGCTCCGTAGGCAATAGTAATCGCGGCCACTAAAGTAGCTAAGTCCATAGTCAAACCAATAAGATAACAAGCATACTCGGCAAAGTTTGAGGTGTTAGTAATTGAGTGGCCGAGAATGTCCGGGTAGTTGACTTCTAGCGCCAAAACATCTTTAATTTTTAAAAAAAAGGAGTAAAAAAAGACGATAAGAATAATTAATTTTTTGTCTATCCGCATTTATTTATCACCCTCTTTTAGTGTTTTATAAACAAGCCACGTCCAGGTTGGAGAAGCCCCACCCAAAAAAGGGATTAATTCCACAACAAAAGATTTAATAAACCTTTTGAGCCCCTTTTTCGCCACGTCGGTGTTCATGTGGCCAGACCTTAAAAATACCCAGCCACCGAAAACAAGCATCCCTAAAATATCTAAAATACCATAATCGTCTATGCCAAACCACGTTCCCACCGCAAAGATAATAAATCCTATGCCGTCAACAAATATAGCTATACATAGCATTAAAACTCCTTCCGGAGAGGTTACCCCGCCTCTGGTTTTACTGGGGTCTATAGCGCTTCCGCCCCCAGCAACATTCCCAACTTCTTTAGTATCGGCGCCGGGGGTTGTGCCTGAGTTTATTTTTTTTGGAGGGGTTGCCATTATTTAGGAATAGGTCCTTGCGCATTATTTTAGTTTTTAGCAGCCTCTATCTCTTTTTTTGCTTCTCTGTTTCTTATAACTTCATCGGGGCTGGTTGTAATTATCTGGTTCTCTGTTTGACTGGCGACTACTGCCAAAAACACATGTTTTCTTCCGGCAAAAAATAATCCCTCTCCTACCGCCGCATCAATTAATAAATATTTTTCCTGGTCGGTTAAATTAAAAGTTTTTTGAACAACATCAATGTCGGCGGTAGACTGCTTCATTAAAAGTTGCAAAGACGAGTTTGTTATAATTGCTTTTCCATAATCAGATCTCATAAAGTCAGTTACGTCTTGGGTAATTGTTGTAACGCCCAGCCAATATTTTCTGCCTCTTTTTACTATGCCAAAAAGGAACGACGCTCCGTCTTCAGATTGCATTAGCCACCACGCCTCATCAATTACCAAAATTCTTTTCTTTAATTTTGTTCTGACCGTGTTCCATATGTACCGCATTATTATATACAACGCGATCGGTCTTAAAGACTCCTCCATATCTCTTATCCCAAAAACAACAAAACTTTTATCTACGGAAATGTTTGACTGCTGATTAAAAAAGTCAGAAAAAGTTCCTTTAGTAAATTTTTTAATACGCTTAACCAGAGACTCGGTCCCTGTCATACTTTCTAATACCTCCTGAAAATCAGACATTAACGGAGTGTTATTCGCCCAGGTTTTTGGATCAGACTGCGGAGTGATATCTCTAATAGCATAGGTTTCTGTTAGGGCTTCATCTAAAACGCTATCTTCTTCCGGGGTTAACCCTCCTAACATAATTCTTAAAAGACCCACAAGGTTTATAACGTTAGACCTTAAAATATCATCTGGGTTATCATCCGGTCCCGGCAATGGTAAGTCAAATGGATTTACATGATTGGGCGAGGTCAGAGAAATTTTAAAGAACGCTCCATCAACAGCGTCAGCCAAAAATTCATATTCATTTTCCGGATCTATAACAATACAATCAACCCCCTGCATTAAATATCTTAAAATTTCTAATTTTATTGCATAAGATTTGCCAGAACCCGACTTTGCAAAAACAACCATATTGGCGTTTTCTAAACTAAACCTGTCAAACAAAACCAAGGAATTATTATGTCTGTTTGTCCCGTATAAAATTCCTTCGTTAGAGCTTAAGTCAAAAGAAATAAAAGGAAAACAAGTAGATAATGGTCCCGTATCCATTGGGGTGTGAACCTCTATTAAGTCCATTCCGTAAGGACTGCACGAGATAAATCCTTCTTTCTGTTTAAACAAAGCAGGCTTTATGTAAATTAATCGTGATTCAAATATTGATCTTAGTGTAAGCTCGGTATCTCGTAATTCTTTTTCAGATGTTTCGTAAATTGTAATATAAAGGCCAAATCTAAACATTTTTTCTTGAGCGGTCATCAGGTTATCTCTCAATGTTTCAATATCTCTGTATGCGGTTTCTAGCGCAGGGTCTCTTATCAATCCCTTCTCTTCTCTTTCTAAAATTTCAGAGGAAACTTCCGTAACTTTTTTCCTTAGCTTTTTTAGAATAACCTCTGAGCTTACCGGGTGTATGAAAAAAGAAACATCCATTGGCGTGCTCAAATCAATAACAGGAGAAAACCAGCCAGTGTTTAAATATCTGGGGTAAGAAAAAACAAAGAATGATTTAGCAAATCTTTCCCCCAGTTTAATATGATCTTGCAATACGCCAATATATGGCGGAGCAATAATGTCTTTTACGTCAAACTCTTCTTCCTGAAAAAGCGTTTCTCCTGTAAGATTCTCCGGCTTTTTTCCCATTAAATTATCTAAAATGTTCACGAATTTGAAATTTGAAATTTGAAATTTGAATTCAATATTTTAATATTTTAATAATTCAAATTGATTTCAAATTGTAAATTGTAAATTTCGAATTTACTTCAAAAGCTCTGGAAGTATTTCTGGGTAATAACCTATCTCCGCTTGGTCAGGGTGATGTATCGACCAAAAGAGCTCAATAAGCTCGGGCGTAGTTAGCGGTACGGCTTCCAGTCCACACCTCCTAAGCCCCATGGATAAATATTCCATCCTTTGCCAAAGCTGGGTTTTACATCTTTGAAAATCATCTTCTTTTAGCGGCTGGTTTGTTGGTTGGGGCCCTGAAAATTTCTTTAAAAAATCGAATTGTTTAGACATTCCTTTCATCCCAAAAATTTCCATTAAATTATAAGGGACCACAACATAAAAGTTTTTTGTCATAATCATATCCCCAACAACCATGTTTTTTATGAATTCTCTGTATGAGGCCGTCTGCTCTCGCAATAAAGTATTTGTTTGTCGTTCCTCTAAATCTTTCAAACTGTCTAAATATGGAGTAATATTTATATTTCTTGATTGGATAACAATTTGGCAGAAAAAATCCAGAGAGTTTAAAAAATTTTGGAAAGCGTAAATCGTAGCAGTTTGTTCCTCCTCTGATTTTAAGGCAAAGTTTATAGAAGAAACCATTAAAACTCCTCTTATAGAATTATTTTTCAAAAGTAAAACTCCTTCTCTTATATCCTGTATCTCTAAAAAAGATTGTGTTGCTGATTCTGCCATTTTTTAGGGTTTAGCGTTTAGGGGTTAGGGTCTAGTAAATTAACTACACCCTATACCCTGAACCCTGTGCCCTTTTTTATTTTGTGCGTAGTTCAACGTCAGTTTTTATTTTTCTAAGCTGGCTTATTTGCGCTTGCAAAACAGGCCCCTTCTCTATTTTTCTGATTTGGGTTCTGGACATATGTTTAAAAGGATAGGGCGACTCTTTCTTTTTCCATGTATAATCCTTCCCCCTCATGGAAAAACCTATGGCTCCTAAAAGCATGTTAATTATTGGCGTACCATTTACCGTAGCAAACGCGAGTACTGCCGCCACAATAAAAAGAATTGGGGCGACCAAATAAAACAGAGTGCGTGGCATTACCCAGTACAGAAAGAAGCAAATAACGCCCGCCCCAACAAGGTAAAAAAACTGTCGAAAAGATAGAAAGAAAGCGATTTTACCTTCTTGTTCTATAAATTGTGGAATAGGATATTGGTTCATAAAATTAGGGTTTAGCGTATAGGGTTCAGAGTTTAGTGAACATTTAATTCTAATTTTGAAATCATAACATTTAACATTTTTGAAACTTCTTCTAAAAAAGACTCGGAAATATCATAGCTAAATTTAGGATATAGATCTTTGGCAATTATTAATTGAGTTTCAAGTTCAGCAGAAGAGCCATATGAAATGTGCAAAAAATGTATATATTCTTTCAGATTTTTCCTTGAATATCCTTCTGCAATATTTGATGGAATAGATATAACAGCACGTTGCATCTGGGAAGATAGTCCATATGTTTCACTTTTTGGAAAGTTATTAGTAAGTCTGTAAATTTCTTTTACGAGTTGAATAGATTTCTGCCAAACAATAAGTTCTTTATATGATTTCAAATACATATAATTAAGCGTTTTTACTAAACGCTGTCCCCTAAACCCTGGACGCTATTTTGCTATTATATCACGAATAAAAAGACAGGGGTAAAAAGAGTTCTCAACACCTTGACAACAGATATAATATATGATATACTATAATGTAGTATAGACCTTCGTAAAACATAGCGCGGAGCGTCCGCGTTATCATCGGATAAAACTATAGAATCTCTGAAACGAGAGAAGGAGAGGTTGTTATGCTGATTACAATGATTTTGATAACGGTTTTGGTGCTGGTGGCCATGTGGGTTATCGAGTCCATCAAGATTATCGGTCCCGACGAAATGGCGGTATTTGTTGTTTTTGGGGTGCCCGTAGATGTCTGGGACAGCGGTCCTCATTTTGTACCGTGGGCTTTCGGGCTTATCTATCTGAAACGGTATCCCAAAAAAACCTATAACCTTGAGTACAAGGGCATCGATGTGCTGACCAAAAAAGGCCGATACCCCGACCAAGATGGCGCCGAAGTATATGGCGCTGTTTCGATTATGGTAGATGCCGCCGAGTATCTGAATTTTCCCCGACCAGACACGCCGGTTGAGGAAAAGAAAACACATCCCCTTATCAGAACCTTGCGAGCAGGAATCCCCATAGACGAAGATGGCCTGCGGGAGTGGACAAGAGAGGCGGTAGAAAATGCTGTCCGTTTGGCATTCGGCCAGATAACTTGGCGGCAAGCCGCAGAGGAGCTAAAGCGAGTTAATAATTTAGTCGCGGAAGTCTTTCGGGACGTCGACGGAGCTATCGTTAAGGCCGGTTTCAGTAGTGGGCATATAAAGTTGGCGATTTCCAAAATCCAGCTTCCGAAGGAGTTGGAAGTAGCTCTGGTTGGCCCAGAAAAAACTCGGTTGCAAGCCGAGGCAGCCACAAAGGATGCCGAGGCACAGGCAATCGACCGCCTGGGGACCATACTTCAAGTCATCGCCCTAAGCGAGGGTATAACTCTGGAAGATGTTAAAAAGAGGGTTAAGGATGATAAAAAGCTTGGGGCGAGACTTCTGGGGTACGCCATGAAGCTTCATGCCGAGATTGAGAAGGCAGACCGAGGCGCTTTTTTCCAGCTCGAGTCTTCGGGGCAAAACCCCTTTCTCGATATGATCGCTCTTTGGCGTCAGATGACCGGCGGCGGAGGCAAAAACCCTCCGGCAAGCGGAGGCGGACTGCCGCTTGCTCCACCACCAAGGGGACGGCAATAGAAAAAAAGCCTAAACGGCAAATGGCTTGGACAACCGTCCAAGCCATTTTTATTTGTATAATATTATTCAAATGGTTCCCTATATTTATCTGACCCACTTGATTCTTTTTTAGATTTTATAATCGGTTTTATTTTTTTAGGCGGAATGTTTTTTTTGATTCTACTCTGGGGCACATCCCCTATTTTTTTCGATGAAATATTCAATTCGGTCCTATCTATTTCCTGGTCTGGCGTCGTTGTTTCTAAGTTTTGAGTTTTTGAATTATCTATTTGCTTATTTTCTTCTACCGTGCTGTTTTTTAATTCTTCTTCAGTCTTTTTTAATAAAAAAGGAACTATATTTTTCGAGATATCTTGGAAAATATTTTTTGTATTTTCACTACTTATTTTTAACCTTTTCTGCGCAGAATCCATAAAATATTTTTCTGATACGATGCCATTAAAATAATCTCTTATTAATTCAGTTAAAATATTTATTTTGAAAATTCCACCTTCTTTTATTATTTTAATTGCCTCTTCGTCGGTTTCTTCTAATTTATATTTTTTTTCAATATCTAAAAGGGCAACCCCTGCTTTTTCCGTAAAAATTATCACGGTATTATTTTTTTGTCGTTTTTGTTCCATTTTATTTTAAATGTTTTAAGGTAAATTTTGAACAGCCCTGCTTCTTGAGAAGTGTTCCCTATATTTTTGATATCTTTCGTTAGCCACAGAAACGTTGCCAGCCGCCGTGGCCGCCTCGTATTCGTGGTATACATTTTCCATATCCACCCTGGCTGCACCCCCCGCCGCGTATTGATCATGAATAGCATTTCTTCTGTCTTGAGGCGCATACTGCATTGCATTTATTTTATCTGGTGTAAGTCTTTGTACTCTTCTAGACCCTGCCGATCCCATCCAATGAGCAGCGTCGACATTTCTTAATTGTTCGTGGGGCATATTAGGCAGTTGTTCATCAAGTGTTTGCTGTATGGCGGCATCGTTTATTTCGGCATCATCTATAAATCCAGGGTTTGTGCGTATTCTTTGTAGTAGCGCCTGGTCTTGAGCGGCATAATGATAGTCGGCCTTCTTAATATCTTCTATCCTGGCACCGTGCGTTACGGCATTTTGAAGCGCTGCTCCTCTGTGTGTCGCCTGGACTAAGTCAAGGTCGCCACGCTTGGACAGCGTTTTAAATCCCTCCGCGCGAGCCTCATTATTGAATTGCTGGTTGGCAGGATTATTCAGCACGGCTGCTACCTCGGCGCTTTGCATGCCACTTATTAATTTTTTTGAATCGGCGCCAGCTCTTAGAGATTCATTAATGGCATTGTCGCGTCGGCCGGCCGATATTAGGCCGAGTTGTCCATCCGCTCCCAGTCTCTGTGTGGCGTAAGCCCTATCCATTCTTGCATTATGTCCTATTCGTGGGTGCTCAATCAGTCCTGCTCTTTGTTCTGCGCTCATATTATCAATGCGGCTCTGGCGGTCTTTATCGTTTAACCCAATGCTTTGGCTACGACTTCGTGTGCCAGGCTTCACGAGTCTTAATGCCTCACCAGCAGCGATAGCCCTGTCTTTAGCCCAATTGCCCGCCCCTGATAGCCCCGTCTTATCAGCGAGCGTTTTGGTTAATGCCATGCCTCCCTTTTTTGATTTATCCCCCGCCCATCTTATTAACCCGCCACCTGCCAATGCCGAAGATGCCTGTATTGTCATTAAAAAACCCATAATTAGGAATACGGCGGGCACAACAAGAGAAGCAAAACCTGTAAGACTCTGAGAGAATTCGCCAAAGCTCGCGAAGCTTAATTTTTCCGTCATTTTAGCCATTGTACCTTGCATCGTATGTGCTAGGTACAGAAAAAAAGTTGCCGGAACACCCACAAAGCACCACTGTATAAAATTATTTATCCACATCTCGTAAAATTTTCTAGTGGCAGGAAAAACAGATAAAACAAACGCTAGAGGAGACAGTATGACTAAAAGCCAAATTGCAACTATTCTAAATGCAAAAAGAAAGGTGTAAAGAGAGATTACAACCACTAATAATAAATTAAAAACCACAACTGAAAGCGCCTTTATAAGAAAAGCTACAGGATTATCCTTGTTGACGTTCATTGCAATATCTATTACTGTTTTTATTGCCGAGGAGTTAAAAAATTTTCCGTAATCACTTAAATCTCCTAATCCGGCAAAAAAATTAATTAAGATATTAGAGGCATCAATTACTACGCCACATATTAAAAGTGAAAAATTAACGAAAAGAGCAACTATTATTAATTTTCCTAATAGTTGTTTTGCTTCGTATTCCCTAACTCTTAAAGCGGTGGCTACGCCTATTATAACAAAGCCTAAAACGATAATCATGTTGGCCAAATCTCTAACTAGGGGCCACCCCACTTTTACGGCAGGATTACCGGTATAACTTACTCCTCCTCCAGTTGTGATAAGTAAAAAAAACTTAAACAAAACTGCACAAATATCAGATAACACTGCGCTAAGGATGAGGGGAAACAACGCGAAAGCAAAAATAAGAGCGTTAGCGGCGGTTGCAGCAGCGTCCTTAAGCCAAGTTAAGGGGTTTAAATTACTATACCAGCTCTTGCTTTCGGTGGCTGGTGTTGACGTTGCAGCTGGTTGCGCGGGAGGGTTTGGATCATTAAAATCTATGCCGGGGTTCATAGGTTGTCCATTAATGGTAGTAAGCGGAGCCAGTAATCCGAAAAAGCAAAAAAGCAAAAAAGCAAAAAAGATTATTTT
>Ga0209542_10016169_pt1 | contig 12417 bp, 17 predicted proteins | sample RifCSPhighO2_01_FD_184028 | JGI IMG/M metagenome (GOLD analysis project Ga0209542, IMG submission 184028) | Soil microbial communities from Rifle, Colorado - Rifle CSP2_plank highO2_0.1 (SPAdes) (version 2) | ecosystem: Environmental > Terrestrial > Deep subsurface > Rock core/Sediment ...
CTTGGGATGCTTGGACTTCTTTATCTTTTGATAGTAGACGCGGGTAAAGATACTGGTGGGAAGATTGACTACTTTTGACCAACGATCAATTATCTCTTGGGTCATACTCTGTTTTGTATTCGGAATAAAAACATCAAATTTTATTTCTCCATTTTCAATCTTACCAATGTCATTGAGCCACTTTAAAAATAATTTTATAAGATCCGGATCAGAGCTTGAAAATCGTACTCCCTTTCTTAAATCATCTGAACTGCCAGATAAAAATCTCTCCCGCCAATATAGCATTACACCCATCAGCCAAAACTCTCTTTTTGAAATTTTTCCGATGTCTTTCTTGGCGGATAGTTTTACTTCTTGGATCAATTTCGAGGTTTTTAAAATTCTTTTTTCGGAATTTTGTCTGGCAATCAGGGATCGTTTCTCAACTAATTTTTTCTTCTGTTCGGAATCCAATTTTAGTCTTCCAACCCAGTAAGCAATCGTCGATTTCGGAACATGAATTGAATTTGATATTTCACTATACGAAAATCCCTTCATACGAAGTTCAACCGCAATTCCCTTTTTGTATCCTCCAAGGTATTGTACCACGTTACTTATTTACTACTAATATACTATCACTGTACAGAAAAATATCAAAATAAGCTTATAAACAGCGATATGAGTTGATCCCCCTTAAATTAAGCACTACCTCGGATCATCTAGAGAAATATCCTCCCTGCCCATTCTACGTAAGCCCAGAAAAGTTTTTCCATACTGTAGTAATCCTTTTACTAAACCTCTTTTGAATCGACGTCCCGAAGAAATAACTGGAATATTAGGTAAAAATAATATTCTACCGACTTTTGACGCCCTGAAAGATAAATCAATATCTTCTTGAATATTTAGTTTAGGATTAAAACCGCCAGATCTTAAATATGCATCTCTTCTTATTGCAAAATTAGAACCGGTCAGCCAGTAATGATGGTATAAGATTCTATAGACTCTCATCGAGAAAGGCTGAAGCTGATTAAAACGTTTGTTTGTTTTTAGATCCAGGTCCGCGACTTTGCATGTACCCGTTACGGCAATCATGTTTGGATTATTATCAAATACACTAGCTAGCGTCTCAATCCAATTTTCTGGAACTACCGCATCTGAATCGCTAGAGAGAATCACTTCGCCTTTGGCATTGTTAAAGCCAACATACCTTGCATGACCACGACCTTTTATGGGATCAAATATAACATTCAGATTGAGTTTATCACTGTATTTATGAGCTATTTCAGCAGTTCTATCTGTCGAGGCGTTATTAACCAGAATAATCTCAAAATCCCTCTTTGTCGTCTGACGTAAAAAAGCATCTAGACAATGCGCTATATTATCTTCTTCATTGTATGCAGGAATTACAACTGAAATCATGTTAAATTTATTCTTCGCTTTAAATTATCGGTTTGTCCGATATACCAAAGTCACCTGACCCGTATTGGTCGAGGTCAAAATGAGAAAAAATTCGAAATTTCTTTTTTAAGATTCTTAAGTTTATTTTGAGATATTCTGCTCCCTTGCGAGAGCCGTTGACGCCTTACGGCGGTGGTATTTATAGTATAGCAAGTCCAAAAAAATAGTCAACGACGACGGGTCTTGAGCGGGCTACTTTTATCATAAATTCACTAAGTGGTTACCAAAAAATTTTTCAGTAGCTTGAACCGCAGCATCCTTTACAATAGGGTCGCTGGCCGCTACCCATTTGGCAAAATTATATAAAACCTGATTATCTACATTTAACCATTTTCCATTTTTGTATAATAAGTACAACATGGTCATCATTGCAATCCGCTTATTCCCATTTTTGAAAGGATGATTTTTAATCATCAAATAAAACAACACCGATGCCTTAAGCACCAGCCCTTCATAAAGAAATTTACCGCCAAATTCTTGGAATGGTGTAGCTAAACAACTTTCTAAGATTGAGGGGAAGCGTGTACCAAAATCAGGAATTGGTTCATTATATCTTAAAAGGCCATCTGCTAATTGAAATGCCACCAACTCAACTTCAGCAATCGAAACAAAAATTGTTTTCATTATTCCCGACCAAGCAAGCGAAAGGTTTCACCATATTGATGAATGGCTTTTTTAACAGCTTGGTTTATGTCACTTTTTTGTTCTTTGCTTACAACATTTCCTAAAACAACGGGCAACTCTTTTTTGGAAATCATAAAATTGCGGCCAACCTTTTTGGCTTTTATTGCGCCGGATTTTATCTTTTTAAATACTGCCATCCGACTAATTCCTAGTATTTTAGCCAACTCAGTTGTTGAGATAAACTCTTTATTTTCCATAGTTTAATTATACTCTATGTTAACCTTTAAATCAATAGTTAACATAGAAACAGAAGCTTCTTCGGTCAAGCCCAGTAATAGGTAGCCTGGTCCTTTATGCTCTTCGGCATCTTCATAAAGCATTGGGGGTTTGAGTCTGAATTCTTTTAGTTGTCTAATTAATTGTTTCGCTTTCTCTATATTCTAACTGCAGAGGTTTGTATCCGGGATCGGTCTTTTTTGTTGGGTCTTCAAAAGTCATAATTTTAAGCTCTTCGAGCGCTCTTATTACACAACGAACTAGTGCTAGCTGTAAATGGCTGGCGAGAAATGTCCTTTTGATTTTGACACTTTTTACAAAGACTCTAAGGAAATATTATCACTATAAATAGATTGAGTCGAGAGTATTCGCGCGAAGAATATTATATGTGAAAAATATAATTATAAGTTAATTTTTTCTTATCGTTTTAGTTTTTCCACTTAGAAATCCATGAAATGTGTTTCCAGTAGTTAAAACGAAAGGTAACTGTATTCCTATGATATTAAAAATTAAAAGATCAAACGGAAACCAAATATAAAATAATAATGTACTAAAAGATATGGTGTAAAGAGAAATGTAAAGGAGTTTTTGAAATGTCGTTCTCTGATTTTCATAATAAGTTTTAAACAAAATCATGCCGAGACATCGATTGTATACAAATTCAAAAATACAATTGTAGAGAAAAAATATTCCAATCCAAATTATTTTCCACCTTGTTGAGTTTCCGTATATCAATAAAAAAGGTAACGACAAAATAAAAGTAAATAGTGCGTTCGTAATCGAAGGAAATAATTTGTAAAGTATACTAGTAGGTTTCACTTCAATAATTCATCAACAGAAACATCAAGCGCGTCCGCAAGTTTTTCTAATACGCCAAGAGTGATATTTTTCTTACCACCCTCAATCGCACTCATATAACCTCTATCCATTTCAAGCGCTCGACAAATGTCGCCCTGCGACATTCCCTTGCGAGTCCTTATTTTCTTGATGTTATCCCCAAGTCTTTTACTTATCAACATATTTATAGCATACGAGATATCGCACTTTCAAACAATCTTGTACTATGATTCAAGTATTGCCATCCAAAAAACTAAAATCCAACATTTACAAGCCTTATCTGTGTCCGAAATGTGCGTGTCTTAACTAAACTTGGCTGCGAGCCGTGATAGACGTTAGAACTTCATAAACATAGGGTAACAAAAAAGTGCGATATTGTCGCACTAAGTTATATCAACTTACAAGTAGTTTAATCCCGTAACCTATCCAAGCGGGAAGAATTAGCACAAGACATACGCCAATTACGAGAATCGCCAATCCGAGGTCACCAGATGTTCCTGGAGGTCCTTTAGGTGTAAATACTAAAATACAAATACCAGCAATCGCTAAAATAGCCGATATAATTAGTAATGGCAGAAAACCGAGAAATACTCCGCCAGTCAAACTTAGGATGGCTAAAACAACGGCAACAATTCGTAAATCCCAATTTCCCCAATCCATTTGCGACTCCTTGTCAAAAATCGAAGTAATAGTATTGTATTAGATATTCATCGTTCGTCAACTTACGCGCCCGAATAACAGGCATACTGATTCCGCCCGATAGGTAGCGGAATATTGAGGATTATTGGCTTTGCCTTATGTTTATGAGGATAGAACTTGGATTATGAATAATCATAGCAACTTTTATCTGCCGATTCTAATGAAATAATCTGATAAACCTCTCTACTTTTCGAACCTAACGTTATCGCTTGGGACTTTCTTCAAAGCAATCAACCCCAAGATAATAAATATTGTAAGAACGCTGGCTGCCAATCTATAACGGCTTGGTCCGAGTGAAATTAAGTTTGTAGCAATCAACCCCCAAACAACTGGACCGACAAAAGATGAGGCTCGTTCCACTAAGCCAAAATAAGCAAATGTTAAATTATGCCTATTGCTTGGCGCAAGATAACTCATAACCGACCTAGAAACTGTCCAAGTGGAACCAAACCAAAACCCCATAAAAGTAGTCGCCACAACAAATAATTTAAAATTATCCACTAAGGCTACAACGGGGCAGTATTATCACCCATCCAGATAGAATAAAGACCAGAGTTTTTTTATGACCAAGTTTATCGGCTATTAACCCAGAAATAAAACCGCCAATAGCCGAAGTCACGAGAATTCCTAGCAGTATATATGTTTTAACTGTGTCTGAGACTTTCCAAACCTGCTCCAAAAATATAGAAAAGTTGTTGGCAGCAGTTAATATGGCATCGTTGAAAAAGAAATAAGCAATAAAAAACGCCAAAACGCCAGGAATCGTAATCAATATTTTGGTTTCTACTAGAGATTCCTTCGCTTCTTTAGCATAAGATAATATGCTCTGTTCTTTGTGAGGTTCTTTGAACAATAGGAGCGTCGGTAAAGCCAGTAAGGAAAAAGTGGCTACGGCTGGCAGAAGAGTTTCGGTACGAGAAGAACCACCAAATAAATTCAACGTTCCCGTAGCAAATGGCAAAGCCAAAACAAGCCCCGCTATTTGTCCTAAGTAATTAGCCGCAATACCATAGCCAGATATCCTGCCACGCTCTGAAGGCAACCCAATATCATTTATTAGCGGGGTATAAAATGTAAAAGATAAAAGATATGAATATAATCCTAGTGTAAATGTAACAAGGGCTAAAATATCATGGTTTCCGATAGCAAATACCCCACACAGACCGTAAAACATAACCGTCCCCAGAGTTGTATATCTTAACCCCGAGATACGCCTCCAATATCTATCTAGCAAAACACCAGTGGTTGGAACGGTTAACAATAAAAGAGTAGCAGACACAGTAAAGGTTAAATTGAACCAGATATCAGCCACACCTCGGTCAATAACTATCCATTGGGAGAAGTATAGAAAAAATACGATTGATACAATTGAGTTTGCAAAATCGTATAGAACCCAAAGAAGTAAATTTTTTCGTGTATTCATTTTTATTTTAGGTTCTAACTTACTAACCCACTACGTTTTTAATTAGAGATAATTTTTTATCTCTACGCCAACCTTTGATTTCTGATTCGCGCTTTCTAGCTGTTTTTAGAATAGTAAACTGTTCCGAATAAATCAGTTTTACTGGTCTTCGTAACTTGGTATAGTGCGCTCCCCACTTCGATTCATTGTGTTGTTTAATTCTTCTCTCTAAATTGTTTGTACATCCAACATATAATGACCTATCAATACATTTAAGAATATATACAAAATACATAGCCATTTCACTCTGCTGAGTTCAATGACTTCATCGCCTTAAGATGGGGCCGAAGGCACTGAGGAGCAGAGCGACGAAGTGCTGCGGGGCTTGGATTCGGACCAAGATAACATGCTTCAGAGGCATGTGTCCTACCGTTAGACGACCCCGCAATATTTAAATAAAAAGTGTTTTTAAAAATCTTCTGCCACTTGCTGTCTTTAAATAAACCTCCCGTTTCCTTGCCTCTTCTTTTGTTTTATATTCCTCACGATGAATTATTTGCCAGGGTATGTGACGCTTTGTATAAGTATTCTTACCGGAATTGTGTTCTGCCAATCTTCTAGCCATATTATCAGTAAAACCAACATAACCTTTATTTGCCGATTCGCTTTTTAATACATAAACGATATACATAAATGTGTCCTACCCGCCTCGACTCGACGTCTTCGGCGAGGCGGGCCATTATACGACCCCGCAAAAAGCCTCGACTGCGCCGAGACTTTTCATCCCAAGCGTAGTCGAGAAACTACGTAAACTATCTGAAATCCTACACTAAAAAAAGCGTTTTTACAACGCTTTTTTTAGTAAAACCTTCCTAATATAGGTTAGCTGTCCATCTGCTCATCCTCGGTCATCTCATCTCCTTTTGCCTCTTTATGCTCTCCATCGTCACAGCCACAGGCTGACATTTTTTGATCTTTCTCCGAACAATCAGGGGCGTTGCATACTGCGCTGGAATCATCAGATACCCCACCACAATCACCTTTGCAAATATAATGTTGATCCATAATAAATAATTCAATAGGACTTACGTGCTTGAGCTACGAAGCCCAAAAATCTATAGGGCTTATCACAGCTCAAGCCACAAGGGTTTGGCCAATTTCTTCGTTAAAATCTTCGTTTGATTCTCGCCGTATCTAAAAGTACGTCTCAAATCAATACTCGATTTTGCCTACTGGGCGAAGGTTCCCGCCGAGGAACTCGTCGGGAATCGCCCTCGAACTTGGCCAAACGCGTAAGTCCTATTATAATTTTATAAAATTAATTTTTGGTTTTCGACCACTCCTAAAAAGTAATAGGAATTATAAAGTACAATCCTGAATTTAGATCTTTAAAAACCTTCTTATAGCCACCGTACTCGAAACAGTCCCCAAAAGAATACCCACAGAAAAAACTAAAAAGACATATTGAATTATATTAGAAGTGAAATATCCTATCAAACTGGCGTTGGGTATAAGTACTTCAATCTTGGACGAAATAACATAGACAAGAGGATAGAAAATAACCAGAGTCATAACAGCAGCTAGTATACCATAGAGACCACCCTCGACAAGAAAGGGTGCCCTTATATGCCAATTAGAACCGCCAACAAGTCTCATTATTTCAATCTCCTGTTTTTGGTTGTAAATGGTGAGTCTTATCGTATTAAAAGTCACCAAAACAGCGATTAGAGCCAAAGCCATAGTAAGAGAGAAGCCCCAATTTTGAAGACCTTTGGAAATTTTCTCGACACGGCTTATCACCTGCTCATTCTCATAAAAATTAATTTTATCAATCAGGCTCCGGAATTTATTGCCCTCAAGGAAAGTAACTACCGAAGCATATTGAGACGTATCTGAAGCTTCTATGTTCAGGGAGGCCTGCAATGGATTATAATCCAGCTCGGATAATGACTCTTCAATTAAAATATCCCCAACGTGCCTAGCTCGAAAATCTTCCAAGGCCTTCTCACGTGAGACATATTCAACGCCCTTTATAACATCGAGCTCCTGAAGATCTTCTTTAACCTTGAATATCTCCTCCTCGCTAGCATTAATTTTAAAATAAGCGGTTATGTCAACTTTTTCATTAAGTGACGAAATTATTTTGACAGATACGAAGTTAAGGCCCATAAGGGCTGAAAATAAAAGTAGCACTAAGACCATGACTCCAGTTGTACCCAAACTTACGTAACTGTTGCGCTTAAAATTGTTCCATCCTGCCAACCATATTCTCTTCAAAGATTCGCTCATAAATTCTAGATCCTAATATCTAAATCCTAAATTTTTTAAATTTGGGATTTATTATTTTGGATTTGTTTAGAAGTTAGGATTTTGGATTTGCATCTAAAATTCCTTGAATTTTAGATGATGTATTTCCCTTCTTCTACCTGATCTCTGACTATCTTGCCCTTCTCCATGGTTATAACCCTACGGCCGATACTATTAACTATTTTATCATTATGGGTGGCAAGTATCACCGTAGTACCCAGCTCATTAATCTTCAGCAATAATTTTACTACATCGTAGCTGTTTACCAAATCTAAATTTCCAGTCGGTTCATCGGCAAGAATTATCTTCGGTCTATGAATTAATGCTCTGGCGATAGCTAGCCGCTGCTTCTCCCCTCCCGACATCTGGTGGGGAAAACTTTTAATCTTGTCACCTAAACCGACAATATTTAAAACCTTAGGCACGTCGGATTCTATCTCTTCGGGTGAAGCTCCGCAAACTTCAAGAGCAAAGGCCACATTCTCAAACGCGTTTTTATTAGAAAGAAGCTTGAAGTCTTGAAAAATCATACCAATCTTTCTCCTTAAAAAGGGTATGTCTCCCGTTCTAAGGCTAGCTAGACTGACACCATCCACTAATACTTCCCCCTTAGTCGGAATAAGTTCTTTTGTCAGTAAACGAAGCAGAGTTGACTTGCCAGCGCCGGATGGGCCAACCAGCGAAACAAATTCGTTGTCCTTTATCTCCAGATCAACCCCACTTAGGGCATGAAAACTATCTTCGTAAATAGCAGAAACTTTTCGATATTGTATCATTGAATAAATTTATCCAAATCTCCATCTAAAACTCTATCCGGCTGGGATGACTTTGCTCCCGTTCGGTGATCTTTAACCATCTGATAGGGATTCAGAACATAAGACCTTATCTGACTCCCCCACTCTATTGAACCCGACTTAAGCTCCGGCTTTAATTCAGATAGTTCTTTTATCTTAGCCTCTTCCATTTTTTTGGCAAGACGAGAGGTAAGCAATTGCATCGCTTTTTCTTTATTTTGAGACTGAGAACGCTCTGACTGAGCAGCAACAGAGATACCACTCGGTAAATGAGTTACCCTCACCGCCGTCTCAAGCTTGTTAACATTCTGGCCACCAGGACCTGAAGAGCGAAAAGTCTCAACCCTAAGGTCGTTGGGATTTATAATAAACTCCTTGCTTATTATCTGAGGTAAAATCTCAACCAATGCAAACGAGGTATGGCGTAGACTCTTCGCAGAGAATGGTGATATTCTTACAAGACGATGGACGCCGGATTCTCCCTTGATAATGTCATAGACACCATCCCCATCAACCTCCATAACTGCATTCTTTATTCCGTTTTGCTCACCATACGATTGGTGTAGAACTTTAAAGCCCCAGCCTCTTTTCTGGGAATAACGCTGGTACATTCTTAAAAGCATTGATGCCCAGTCTTGAGCATCAACTCCTCCTGCTCCTGAATATATGTACAACAAAGCTTTGTTCTTCTCATAGCTTAACACAATGTAATTATACTTCCTGTTCCGTTATTTTTCAAGAAAATATATTCACGTCATATCATTAAAATAGTTGCCTATTTTGAAGATTTGTCGTATAATCCAGAACAAATTAAATAGTACCTTAAAAGGTTAGAAATGCAGAAGAGTCCGCTTCTGAGTCGCTTGATAATCCCACTGTTATTCTCAATACTGATGATCAGTTCGTTCTCCTACTTCGCAAATTATAACACAATAGATATTGATTATCTGGAGCTTAGTACCCAGCTTAACAATGGCAACATAGAGACAATCGCCATAGATGAGATGGGGCATTCTTCGGGAACGCTGAGAGAACCCTACAATGGCAAGAAATTATTTACATCTAGGATACCGTCTCAAGTTATATCTTCTTTCGTTGAGAGTGCAAAATCGGCTAAAAATTCGCCAAAGAAAGTAAAATTTATTTCCAACAGTGGATTCTTAGCTTGGTTGCCAATATTACTGATTATACTCTTTTTTATTTTCATGATGAATCGAGCAGGCAGTCAGGCCAATCGAATTTCTTTATTTGGTAAGTCGAAAGCTAAGCTAATAAAAAAAGAGGATAAAAAAGTGACCTTCGCTGACGTAGCTGGACAAACCGAGGCCAAAGAAGAGCTTCAAGAAATTGTTGAATTCTTAAGAAATCCTCGTCAATTCCAAAGTCTAGGTGCAAGAATTCCAAAAGGTGTTCTTCTTATGGGACCGCCAGGTACAGGAAAAACCCTAATCGCCAGGGCCGTCGCAGGTGAAGCCAACGTCCAATTTTTCTCTATTTCCGGATCTGATTTTGTTGAGATGCTTGTTGGAGTAGGCGCAAGTCGCGTCCGCGATCTTTTTGATCAGGGAAAGAAACATGCTCCCTGCATAATATTTATAGACGAGCTTGATGCGGTCGGTAGGCATCGTGGAGCTGGTATTGGCATAGGACATGATGAGAGGGAGCAAACTCTAAATCAACTGCTAGTGGAAATGGACGGCTTCGAGTCCAATGACGGAGTTATTATTATAGCAGCCAGCAACAGGCCTGACATTCTTGATCCAGCCTTGCTCCGGCCAGGCAGGTTCGACAGGAAAGTTGTTCTTGATAAACCCGACATAAAAGGTCGAGAGGACATCCTTGGAATCCATACCAGAAAAGTTGTTCTTGATGAAAAAGTAGATCTTTCGATAATTGCCCGAGGAACATCGGGGTTTTCGGGAGCCGATTTGGCTAACTTAGTCAACGAAGCGACGCTCAATGCGGCAAGACACAGCCGCAGAACAGTTTCTCAAAACGACCTCGAATTCGCCAGAGATAAGGTACTTATGGGCAGTGAGAGAAAATCGGTTGTAATGTCAGATAAAGACAAAAGGATTACGGCCGTCCATGAAGCCGGACACGTCATAGTCGCAATCAATTGTCCCGAGGCTGACCCTCTGCATAAGGTTACCATTATTCCCCGTGGCGTAGCTCTAGGCCTAACCTCTCTTCTGCCAGAAAAAGATCTGTATAGCTACTCGAAAACAAGGGCTCAAAGTGAATTAGCAATACTAATGGGCGGAAGATGTGCTGAAGAAATAGTAATTAAAGATATTACCAGTGGAGCAAGCAACGATATTGAACGCGCCACGGAATTAGCCCGGAAAATGGTATGTGAATGGGGAATGTCTAAAAGTATCGGTCTTCTTAAGTATGGCTTGAGCAGGGAACACCCATTCTTGGGAAAAAACACAGGATCCGATAGAAACTATTCTGAACAAACTGCGCGAGAGATTGACCAAGAGATTAAGAACTTGGTTGATAGTGGATATACACTAGCTAAAAAAATAATTGAAGCTAACAGAGAGCTACTGGGTAGAATCACCAAAGAGCTCCTAGCCAAAGAGGTGTTGACCAGAGAGGACATAAAGAGAATATCCAACGAGTCTTAGTTCTAAGACTCGTTTTTATTTGGAGCCGCCTCCCAGATTTGCACTGGGGACCTTCACTTTACGAAAGTGCTGCTCTACTAACTGAGCTAAGGCGGCATTAATACATATTATCATTAATACCATCCCAATTAACCTTTCACATAAACTCCTCCCAGTTTTGAGGATATTTAATCCTTAACTCTACCCATTCATTATCAGTAGCTTTTCTGAATTTTAATCCCGTGGCACAAAGAGTGATAGATCTATCTGGCCGCATTTTTGAAGCTCCATATTTTACATCTCCGGCTATTGGATGGCCAATCGCCGAGAATTGGGCTCGAATTTGATGGAATCTTCCGGTCTTAATCTCAATCTCAAGGAGCGAAAATTTCCCGTTAGATTTTACTGTTCTATATCGAAGCTCAGCCATACTCCCCGATTGATCAACAAATGATTTTTTTGTTTTCTGATCTTTGACTAGACTATGCATAAGATAGCCGTCCTTGGGAGAAATCTCTCCCTCGATAATAGCACTGTAAATTTTTTTGATAGTTCTGTCCCTAAACTGCTCCGACAATCTCGCTGCTCCCTTGGATGTTTTGGCAAATAAAACAATGCCTGAGACTGGTCTGTCTAGGCGATGAACGATGCCAAGAAAAATATTGCCCGGCTTTTTATATTTTTCTTTCAAATACCTTTTAACCATCTCCACCAGGTCAAGATTGTTGATCGTACCATCTACCAATATAGATGGCTGAACCAAAACACCGGCCGGCTTAACGACAACAATGATATGGTTATCTTCATATAAAACCTCCAGGGACATGGCCATTTATATCACTTGCTGAGGCAGTTGAGAAGTTTTTTTCCTGTTTTTTAGCCATAACAAAACTCCCCCAAAAGCAACTGCTATAAGTAGATATGGCCAGAAATCTAATATTTTTTTAAAAAATGGCCTCGTGTCTACATTGAATTGAGCGGGTTGATCTACTTTCTCAAAAACACCGTCTTCGTTGGAATAAACAATAACCGTATAATCGCCATCCTCTAGGCCGGATATTTCGGAACTTAAAGTACCTGACGGAATCAGAATCGACTTCATCAAGTTGCCCTCTTTATCAAAGACATCGATTCGATATCCACCGCTTGGTTCTCCTTCCTGGGGCACACTCCAACTAACAGCACTCGAGCCTGATCCAGACTCTGTAGTAATCTTGGACTGCTCTTGGCTTTGGGGCGAAGGTTGTGTTGGTGACTTAGGGGAACCAGTTAATGAAGAAGGGATAGAACTCAAGGTTTTAAAGCTAATACTTGCTCTTGATGAATTGCTACCTAAATCCATCGAAGTAATGGTAGCGATATAGTTTGTATTCGGCCCCAAGACATTGCCAACTTTTAAAAGATGTTCTAGCTCGAGGGTAGGATCTGA
>Ga0209542_10016170_pt1 | contig 12417 bp, 10 predicted proteins | sample RifCSPhighO2_01_FD_184028 | JGI IMG/M metagenome (GOLD analysis project Ga0209542, IMG submission 184028) | Soil microbial communities from Rifle, Colorado - Rifle CSP2_plank highO2_0.1 (SPAdes) (version 2) | ecosystem: Environmental > Terrestrial > Deep subsurface > Rock core/Sediment ...
TTCCTAAAGAATATCATGAAACAGCATATAAATTTTTAGATAAATATTTGAAACCTAATTAAGTTTATAAATTAACAAAATCTCATTTTTCTATATGCCGCGATCGCATAACCTGGTATAAACTTTTGAGAAAAGTTTAATCAAAATATTTACAGGAGATTGCACTGGCCTTGAGATAAACTTTTGAGAAAAGTTTAATCAAAATAACAAGCAAGCCAGGCCTTAATCGGCCTCTCGGTTCAAAGAAAACTTTTAGAAAAAGTTTTATCAAAAGACTAAAAGTTATTGAAAGTCCGAGTCGCGGCGTTATTTATATTGCTTAGTTTCATTTTAATCAAGCGAAAATGATATAAAAGAAAAAAGTTACTAAATATTTTGGAGAATCATTATGAAAAGAGGTGAAAGTTATAGTTTCTTATTTTTAACAGTTTTCTTAATTTTAATTTCATCTATATTTTTTGCTGCATCAAGTACTCCTACATTAAATGGAAACCAGTCTTTTCAAGAAAATTGTACTTATGGTACTTATCAATGTAATGGTAATTACTTACAAAAATGTGATGGCTTACAATGGTTTGATGCGGACTATTGCAAGACTGGTTGTTCTAATGGTCAATGCAATGAAGGATCTTATGAAGACCCACCAATAGAATTACCTCAAGAACCAAAATTATATCAAGAACCAACACCAGAACCACAACCTTCTTCTGAATTACTCGCGTGCCAGCATCTATGCGGATTGATTGCAAAAAATTGTGGGAATGTAGGTATAGAAATAAATGAGTGCAACAAAAAATATAATTATTGCTGGGAAAACTGCTCTATAGTATTTCCTCTAGAAGAATCTTCAACAAACAATTTTGCAGATTATGGAGATGCTCCTGATCCAACTTTTCCAAGTCTTAAAGCAAACAATGGAGTAAGACATTTAAACACCCAACATGAATGGCTCGGTTTTAATGCAACTAAAGAAGTTGATTCGCGTCAGATTAATATAGATGAAAATGATGATGGTATTACAGAATATAATTTATTATCTGGTTTTTACACTTGTTATCAAAAAGCAATACCAGTAATTGTTTCTGTTAAAAACAGAAATGATCCAACACATGATTATTTGAATAACAAATTGATTTATCTTAATATGTTATTTGACTGGAATAAAAATGGAGAATGGTCTGGTCAGATTGTTTGTGGTCCTAATGAGACTTTTCCTGAACATGCAGTTGTTAACTATCCAATTAATGTTAGTTCATGGCCACCAGGAGTAACAACACAAATAGTTAATGTTCCAGTTCGAACTGGAGGATCAGTAATAAATAGCTGGATTAGAGCAACTTTAACTTACAACCAACAAGTTAATTTTCCTTGGAATGGTGCTGGTACTTTTAATTATGGAGAAACTGAAGATTATTATATACAAGTTTTGCATAATGAATCTCGCCCAGAATATCGTCCTGCTAATGTAGAGGAATTATCAACTGAAAATTTCCAGCCTACTAAAAAATCTGACAGTAGCGAATGCCAGAATAATACTGGGTGTGAGAGTAATATTTGTATAAACGGAAGTTGTACTAATGTAGAAGACCATCAAGAAGAACAAACTAGAACAAATATAGATAAACTAGTTCAGGTAATAAAAAATTTCTTTAATAATTTATTTTAATAACCAGAAGTTGGAAAAGTTTTAGAAAAATTATAAAAATAGTTCTCCAAAATAACTCAACCAGTATATGGTATGGCTGCTGCGTTTTTAATAATTTACATTTATAAAAAAATTAATTTTCTTCTTTCTTGAAAAACTTCTTTTTTATATTGTGTATAAAAATTATTATTATAATTGATAAAACTAATACTATTATGATATTTTTTATGAAACTTATATCTTCAATTATTAGAGATAAGACAGTATTAAAATTGTAACCTATTATTATAAAAAAAGGAACGAAAATTAAAACTGCTAATGTATTATATATGAAAAACTTTTTCCATTCTACGTTTGTTGAACCGGCAATTATAGGACTTAAAAATCTTAAACCAATTACAAACCTTAACAAAAAAATTGTTTTACCTATATGCTCTTTCATTCTTAATTCATATTTTGTAAACTTTTTATGGGCTACTTTATTCTTGAATTTATTTATTAAATGATTTTTATGACTGCTTAAAAAAAATAAAATATTATCTCCAACTATAACTCCAACAATACTTATAGGAATCAAAAATTTTAAATCTGCAAATCCATAACCTGCAAAATAACCGATTAATAATAAAACTAATTCCTCTGGTATTGGAATTAAAGCTATAACTGCCAATAATATAAATACTCCTAAATATGAAAAATTATTTACAAATATTAAAATGCTTGATTCTAAGTCTATCATTTATGTGTGTAGTAAAAAACTAATTTATTTTTTTCTTTTTTATCCAAGCGTACGAAATACTTTCTTTCCAATTGAGCTGTTTCATTTACTTTTAATTTTTTTATTGATGATTCTGCCAAGCCTTTAATTACTGATGCGTCTGACATTATTATTTCTACATTGACTAAATCCTTAGAAACTGGAAGCCAATGTATTAATTTTGCATTTAATTCTTTGTTTAAATCTACAGAATGAAATTCTTCATTTTTGAAATTAAATAAGTGCATTAACCTATAATTCTTATTTTTTTCCAAATTTTCTTCTATGTAAAATTCATTTGTTGTTTTAAAAGATCTAAAACCTTTTTTTGGAAAATCAGGATGTAATTCTATTTTTACTTTTAACTCAGGAGCATTTTTTATAATTATTTTTTTGGGATTTTCAATGAAAAAATATCTGTTAGATTCTTTATCTATAATTTCTCTGTTGAAAGCTGCAAGAGTATCTAGAGATACATTAATATCTGTTTTTGTCAAACCTATTTCTTTGTGGAATTTTAAAATAGATTCGGGTTTAAATCCACGTCTTTTTAATGATTGGATTGTACCTAATCTTGGATCATCCCAACCACTTAATTTTCCTTCTTTTATTAATTTTTTAGTTTGAGAAGTGCTTTTTATTCCCTGTACTAATAATTTTCCATGATAAATTGTTTTTGGATAAACCCAATTAAAATATTTGTAAATATATCCTTGTCGTTGGTCTGAAATTCTTAAATCAGTACCTCTTATAATATGACTTACATTAAATTCATGATCATCAATTGCTGAAGCAAAATTTAATAATGGCCAAACTTTTGTTTTTTTATCTAAAGGATGTTTTGATTTATCTACTATTCTGAAAGCAGGCCAGTCTCTTAATGCCGGGTCTGGTGCATCAATATCAGTTTTTATTCTTAATACTGCTTCACTTTCTTTAAATTTATTGAACATATATTTCCATCTTTTTAGTTGTTCATTAATTGGAAGAATTCTGCAATGGCATTCCATAGATTTTTGAATTAATTTACGCCAATCTTCTGTTTTACAAGTACAAACATAAGCTTTATCTTTTTTTATTAATTCTTCAGCACATTTATAATAAATCTTAAATCTTTTTGACTGGATTACAATTTTATCTGGACTTAAATTTAAAAATTTTAAATCTTCCTGAATCCATTTATATGCTTCTTTTAATGGAACTTTGATTTTTGGATCTGTATCATCAAATCTTAAAATGAAAATGCCTTTGTATTTTTTAGCTAAGATATAATTCCAAAAAGATGGTCTTGTTCTTCCTAAAGATAAAGGACCATTAGGGTTAGGAGCTACTCGCATTATTACTTTTCCATGTATTGCGCCCTCTAAATTTGGCAATTCTCTTTCTTGAGGCTCTGATTTTTTAATTTCTAATAATTCTGGAGCTATTTCCTGTAATTTTTGAGTTTGTTTTTCCAAACTTAAAGAATTAACTTCTTCTATTATTTTTTTTACTTCCCTTACTACTTTAGATTTGTCTATATCTTTTAATTCTGAGAATACTTTTCCTATAACAGCATTTAAATTAGCTTTACCTTGGTATTTTACTGCGTTTTGTAAAGCATACTTTAATATTGTATTATACATATATTTACTTAATTTATTGAATTTTTAAAGTTAATCTTTATCCGAAATGCTTTAAAATTAACGATATTTAATGTATTTCATGATTAACTTAAATAATAAAGAAATTAAAGAGATACATAGTAAATTAGAAGACCAATTTGAAGTTAAAAATTTAAAATTAGATTATTTATTTTATAAGAATAAAGATAATAAAATCTTTTTAATTACCAAGAATTTATTAAATATTGATTTAACATGGTTTAGAGTAAATTCTTTTGGTTTATATTTTGGAAAAATTGAAAACAGCGGGTTTAGATTAAGTATTTCTGGAACGCAATTAATTGGAAATAAGGCTGGTAAAAATATTTTTGAAACTGACAAAAAAGAAGAATGGCTAAATGGACAAGATTTAGAATGTGATAAAAATTCTAAAGGCTGGGTTTTAATAAAAAGTGATAATGATTTTTTAGGATGTGGTTACTGCAAAAATGGAAGAGTTATGAATTTTATACCTAAGTCTAAGCCTTTTGAAAAAAGTCTTAAAGGAAAAAATATTGAAAAAGCTAACTAAAAATAACACTATCTTTTGTTGTCCACATTTTTCTTTTAAAATTTATGTTTGTGAACAATACTATTTCCCTAATTTTATTATTAGAAGTATAACTCCAATTGTATTTGATAAGTCTGCTAAGTTAAATGTGAATAAATTAGGTAAATTAATATAATCTATAATATAACCTAAAACTACTCTATCAATTAAATTGCTAAATGTACCTGCAATTAGAAATGTTAAGGCTAATTTATCTTCTTTGAATTTAACAAACAAGTAAATAAATACAATCAAAGCTATAATTGAAATTACAAGCAATAAATTTGGAAAGTTTTTCAATATACTGAAAGAAGCACCATAATTTTTTATTTTAAAAGACAATAAATTTTTTAAAAATTGATCTATTAATACAATACTTAAAATTATAGCTATGTATTTTTTTAATTCCTCCATAGAAAGAGTTAAAAGCATATTTGTATATAAATTATCCTAAAAGGTGATTAATTGGCAGAACAAAAACCCAAGGTGTTTACTAGTTTTCTAAGTAGCTTTTTGGATATTAAAAAAGAAGAAGAAAAAAAGAAAGAAGTAAAACCTTTAGGCGAAGAAGCTTATGATAAAAAAGGCGGCAAATATCCTAAAGATGGTTTTAGATTAATTATAGATACTTTTGCAAGTGGTGTTGAAGCAAATTATTACTGGTTTCTTAGATTTATGGAAAATAAAGAAGATTTCGGTTTAAGATTAAGCGGCGAAAGAGGAAGAGTAGAAAAACTAAAAGATGTTTTTGCTGCTGGAGAAGCTTCAGCTTTATGGGGGAGTATTGAACAAAGAAAATCTTTACAACAAGACAAAGTTTCAGGTTATTTAGCAACAATTGGAAAAATGATTAAAGATTTATTTCAAATTGTCAGAGAATTAAGAATTTTAGATGAAAGATTAGATTATTATAAAGGATATAATAGTAAAAATGATGCTTCGTGTATTGCTTTGAAATCTGTATGGATTGATTTGGTTGAGGGTGGGGCAAAAAATCCAGGATCTGTAACTGGCTTAGCTTCACAAGTCGGTTTTGTAATATTACCAGATTTATTTTACAAAGTTCATCCACAAAAAGAAGAAGATATTCAACCAATGATGAAGAAATTTGAAGAATATCATATTAATGATAAAGTTTTAGAAGTTTTAAAAAGAAAATTAATACAGTTTTTAACTTGGAAAAATAAAACTGAAAAAGAATTAAATGATAGAAGGAAATTTACTTTAAAATATTTAAGACAACACTTTAATGTTATAAGAGTTTATATTAATTGGTTAAAACCATATCTGACAAATATAAATAGATTACAAATGGGAACTGACAATGATCCTCATTTAGTAAGTTCTTTTGAAACAAGCAAAGTTGAATTAGAATTATTAGGAGTAAAAACTATGTATGAAGAAAAAACTCCAAATGGACTTTTAATTGACAGACAATATAAAAAATATTTTCCATGTTATTTAGTGAAATTTAGATTTGTTGCTTTACCTGAAATGTCTTTTCAAAAAGAATATCAGAGGGCACCGATGCACATGGGGAGAACAGAAATTTTTATCACTAGTTATGTAGCAACACAAGAAGAAATCAATGCTTATAAGAAAAAATTAGAAAGAGAAGATTTTGCTTTAATAAGTTCTTTAACAAGCTCTTTAGATGCTTTAGGGGATACGCTATTTAAATATTTAGAAGAAGCGAAAGAAGAAAATGTTAGTTTAGATAAAGATGATATTATTGCTGTTATGGAGAAATCTAGAGTGAATAAAGATAAAGCAATAGATGCATTAAAGAAAAGTGCAACTGTTGAAGGGGCAATTGAATATTTGAAAAAATCTGCTCCTCAAGATAGTATTTTTGTACCTTTTAAATCAGTTTACGAAGGTTTTAAGGAAGTTCTCAATATTAATTTTGAATCTGCAAAAACTCCTTTAACAAAAGAACAAGAGCAAGCTGAAAAAGGAAAAGCTAAAGGAGAAGCTAATTTTTTTGCAGGTATTTTATATGATGTTTACAAGAAAGCTCATGGAATGGTTACTCCATTATAAGGATTGCATCCTTATCAACCTGCACGAAAACTTTTAAGAAGAGTTTTTAAAATGACTTTTTAAGAAAAAGTTAACAAAAATAGGAAAAACTAACTGAAATGCTTTGAGAAAAGATATATAATCTATAATGACTTTTAATTTAACATGAAAACTGTTACAAAGGATAAGCCTTTAGATTTAACTGAAATTGAAAAACTGCCTTTATTAGAAAGACAAAGAATTTTTAAGGAATTTTTAGTTAATTCAAAAAATAAAGATGTATTAAGATTAATTAATGATGAAATCAAAAAAACTGAATTTGAGGAAGAAGAACTAGAAAAATTAGAAGATATTCCAAAAAAGAAAGAAGAAGAAACAAAAGGTCAAAATTTAGATAATTTAGTTGAAAGATTTTCTGAAAAAGAATTAACTAAAGAGAATGAAAAAAATGTTTCTGGAAGAATTTACGGGCTCAAAGAAGAACACAATCAAGATGTTTACAAAATTGATAATACTTATACTCCACAAAAAGCAGATTCTTTTAAATCAATGGATTCTGGAACATTAAATTCTGAAAAAGTGAAAAGCGGATTAAATGAGGAAAATTTAAGTAATAGTTTTGGTTTAAAAAAAATGACTGATATGTATAGCAAACATAAAAAAGGAGAGCATGAACATGGACACTGATTACTGGCATTCCATGGATAGGAAAGCTGCAAAAGATGTTGGAATTGGGAATGAATTTATTAGCGTTAGTACTCATCCATTTAAAGAACAATTAGAAGAATTAAAAGCTAAGATATTTTCTGGTACTAAATCTGTTGAATTAAGTTTTATTGCAACTGGCTCTGGATCAAGAGCACAAGGACAAATTGTACCTGAACATTATGGAACAGAAGAAAGAGAAGAATTAAGACAATTAGCTAAGATAAATAAAATAGAATTAACAGTACATAATCCTGCGAATGCTCCTCCGTTATCTGGATTCAGCCAACGAGGTTTTTCTCCAGAAGTTAAACAAGAAAGTTTGAAAGAATTAAAAAGAACTATAGAATTTGCTGCTGATGTTGCAAGAGGAGGAAATATTACTGTACATACTCAAGAATTTCAAAGACCTATTTTTGAAGCAGAACCTAAATTGTTTGAAGGCCACAAGGGAGAGAAAGAAAAAGCTCCTTTGTATTTTGTTGACGACAGGACAGGACAAATTCAAGGATATAGTAGAAATGCTGAAATTCCTTTTCCAAAACTTGCTGACGATAAAAAAACTGTTTTAAGAAACCCAGACGGCACTGTTTTAAAATGGGAAAATAAAAAAATATACGAATTAGAAAAAGAAGCTCTTGATAAAAAACAAGAACCAATTAAATATATTTTTGAAAAAATTAAAAATAAGGAACTTGAATTTGAAAAAGGTCAGGCGAAAGAAGTGGCTTCAAAAGCTAAAAAATTAGAGGAAGAATCTACTTTCTTAAACAGAATTGTTGAAGATGTAGAAAATCAGGCTAAAATTGATCCTGCAAATGCAAGATTTATGGCTAGAACTTGGGTCAATAGATTACAAGGTGAAACAAGAGAAAGAATGGCTCCGAGACAAGGGACTCCAGAATATGACGAATTTTTAGAAAATCCAATTAAGTATTTGCATCAAATTAAAGATAGATATGAATATGAGACTAAGGCTCTTTATGAAACTGCTGATGCAAGACAAAGAAGTGTTGAGCAAATAAAAGATGAAATGAAGCATATTAAACCAATGGAAGAATTTGCTTTGAAAGAAACTGCTGGCACTGTTGCTGATGCAGCAATTTTTGCTTATCAAAAAGAAATTACGATGAAAAAATCAGGTGTTCAAGATATGAAACCAATTGTTATTTCTCCTGAAAATGTTTTTGCACAAATGTATGGAAGTCATCCTAGAGAATTGAAAAATATTATTGTTAAATCTAGAGAGGCGATGAGAGACGAATTAATTGCAAAAAAAATAGTTCAAAGTCCACAAGAAGCTGCAAAAATTGCTGAAGACAGAATTAAAGCAACATTTGATATTGGTCATGTAAATACTTGGAGACAATATTTCAAGGGTTCTGATCAGGAATTTAAAAAATATATTTTAGATGAAGTCGGCAAATTAAATAAAGAAGGAATAATTGGACATGTACATATAAATGATAATTTTGGCTATGAAGATATTCATATTACTCCTGGACAAGGAAATGCACCAATAAAAGAATTTGTTGATAAAATTAAAGAAACTTATAAAGGTAAAATGGTAATAGAGGCTGGAAACCAAAGAGCAGGGGAAGGTTGGCAAGCGCAAACAGGAGCTTGGAGAACTTTAAATTCACCAATTTATAGAGCTGAAGGAGTTTATAATACTTGGACTGAAATAGCTGGAAGTTATTTTGGAAAAACTGGATCACCAAATTATTTAGTTGGAGATTTAGCACCATCAAAAGACTGGACTTTATGGAGTGAGACACAATTCGAATGATTTTTATACTATAAACTTTTAATAAAAGTTTAATCAAAATTGAAGTAATTTATTTTAAAAGAGGGATGATATGAAATTTGAAGTAGAACAAAATAAAAGAAAAAATATTGATAAATATTATTCTAAAGATATTGATACTGCCAGAAAATTTGCAAAATTAATCTATAATGAATTTGGAACTTTTATTAGGGGATTGGTGTTATTTGGTTCAACTGTTAAATCTCCTATAACTCCTAAAAAAGATATTGATATTTTAATAATTTTAGATGATGTTAAAGTAAAATTTTCTAAAGAATTAGTTGAAACTTATAGAATTATAACTGAAAAAGTTGTTTCTAATGTTGATCCACAAAGATTACATATTCAATCAATGAAGTTTACTGCTTTTTGGGAATATGTCAGAGCTGGAGATCCTGTTGCAATTAATATTTTAAGATCTGGTGTAGCTCTAATTGATACTGGATTTTTTGATCCCTTACAAATTTTATTAGAACAAGGAAGAATAAGACCCAGTGAAGAATCTATTTACACTTATTTTACTATGGCTCCTGCTTCTTTAAATAGATCTGAACAGCATTTGTTGAGTGCTACTGTTGATTTGTATTGGGCTGCAATTGATGCTTCACATGCTGCACTAATGAAAGCTGGAGAAATTCCACCAAGTCCAGAACATGTTTCTGATTTAATAGAAAGAAAATTAGTAAAAGAAGGACATATTAATAAAAAATATGCTGAAGTTATGAGAGAAATTTATGTGTTATATAAAAAAATAATTCACAGAGATATTAAAACTATTTCTGGAAAAGATTATGATAAGTATAATGAGTTAACTAAAACCTTTGTAAAAGGAATGCAGAAATATATAGAAAATAATTAAAATAAAAAAGAAAAAATTAATCTTCGTCTTCTTTAGGACTATATCTTGTGTTAAAGACCTTTTTTCCAGCTTTAATAAATACTTTGTATTCATCTTCTGGAGCAACTGTTTGGCCTTCACTAGCTTTCTTTCCTAAATCGAATACTGTAGGTTCTCTAAGATTCTTTTCAATTAATTTTCCTACTAAAGTGTAAAAAGTTACAGGCTCTTTAACATCTAATCTAACTTCTTTAATTTGATGTCTAAATTGAGCAACTCCTACTTTACCAATTAATGGTTCATAAGTAGTTACTCTTGCATCTAAATTTGCAAAATCTTTAAGACCCTCATATTTTTGAAATATAGGTTCATTAGGATCTGCTTGTGGTTGATTTGGTTGTGGCATATTTTATTTCCTCCGATAATTTTTATTAATCTATTTGAGAATTTAATATTTATAAAGCTTTCGGAATGTAGTTACCTTAGAGTAGTATATTAATTATTCATTATGAAACTCTTCTCTTACTGCTTTTAAGATTAACTTCTTTTCTGATTTCGCTATTTTACTTTTAGTTTCATTTACTGATTTCACATTACAAATTAGACTGTCAAGACCATTTTTAACTAAAAATTCAATAAAATTAGGTTCAAAAATTGTTTTTCCAATTATGCTAGTTTCTATGTTTAGTTTTCTACAAGTTTTTACAATATTTGTAATCTGTTTTAAAACAGCATTATGACTTTCATTGTATTTTTCAGAATATTCATTAACTAAATTTAAAGTTGCTAATGTTAATTTCATTAAATCTATAATGACAAAATCAACTTGTTCATCACATAACTCTTTTATTAAAATAGATGAAGCTGGAGTATCAATTATAATACCAAACTCTATTTCTTCTAATGGCTCTATATTTATTTCTTTTAATTCTTTCTTTATTTCTTTTATTTGATCTATACTTGTTATTGACGGTATAACTAAACCAACATTATTTATTCCTTTATCCTGCAATTTTTTTATACTATCTAACTGAATTTTGATAAAATCTTCATTTTCAGTTTGAAGATAATACCATACTGGTTTATTTTTAAAAAATAAAATTTCTGATTCTATTTCTTTTGAAATTTGTTCTATTAATTCTTGTTTTTCGATTGTTAAATAGAAATCTTCTAAATTAATTTTTAACAAACCTATTCCATCGTTTCTTTCTGAATCTGGAATTGTCTCATTTTTATTTTCTATTAACACTTTTACTTCTGTGGCTGTATTGTCATAATAATCTATTAATTTATTACCAATTCTCTTTTCAATTTCTTCGTAAATCACCCCAGTGTTGCCATCAATTGTAACAAACTGGTCTTGTTTTAGAACTCTTGTTGAATCTACTGTGCTAACTATACAAGGTATTCCGAAATCTCTTGCAATTCTTGCTAATGGAGAATCTAAATTATCATTATCAGTTACAATGCCAGATAATTTTTTTAATTTGTCTGAATCTAATAAATTTAAGTTAATATAATTTCCTGATTTTATTGCAAGAATTTGATTTTCTTTTAAGTTATCTAATTCATTATTATTTTTTATTATGTTAACATAACCTGACCGTGATCCTAAACTTGCATTTAAACCTCTAACTAAAATTTTCTGTTCTTTTTTACTTAATTCTTCTTCAATAACGTCAGTATATTCTTTATTTTCTTTAATATTTAAATTTAATATTGGTTTTGACTGCAAAATGTAAATCTTATCTTTGTTTATACAAAATTCTATTTCTTGGGGCTGTCCATATATATTTTCAATCTGCAGTGCATAAGCGCTTATTTTATTTATTTCCTGATCTGTTAATTTTTGATCTTCATTATGAAAAACATTTTTTTTGATATTTTTACCTATGTTATCATCTTTAGTAAGCATGAAATCCTGTTTATTTATTGCTTTTTCTGTGATTTCTTTTGTTGTTTTGTTTATTATATATTTATCAGGAATTATAGCGCCAGTCGTTATAACTTCGCCTTGTCCTAAACAAGCTTCTATTATAACATCATTAAAATTATTTGTTTCTGGGTTGCAAGTATAGATTATTCCTGATTTTTCAGCATCAATCATTTTTTGAATTATAACTGAAACTCTTGAGTCTGATAAAGGAATTTTATTTTTTATTTTTAAATTTAAAGTATTTGCGCTGAACATTGATGCCCAACATTTTTGTATTGTTTTTATTAATTCTTCTTTACCTTTGATATTCAAAATATTTGGTTGATGATTTAAATTAGTATTTAATGGAGAATTTCTGATTGCTACATATGTTGTTTCACGACCTGATTTTATTAATTCTAAAGCATTTTTACCTGCTAATTTGTAAACATCTATATCTACATTAATATTTTCATATGCTTCTGTTATTTGCTGCTTTAATTTAATTGGGATACTTGTATTTATTATTAAATTT
>Ga0209542_10016171_pt1 | contig 12415 bp, 13 predicted proteins | sample RifCSPhighO2_01_FD_184028 | JGI IMG/M metagenome (GOLD analysis project Ga0209542, IMG submission 184028) | Soil microbial communities from Rifle, Colorado - Rifle CSP2_plank highO2_0.1 (SPAdes) (version 2) | ecosystem: Environmental > Terrestrial > Deep subsurface > Rock core/Sediment ...
ATCCGCTTCAAAAACAATGTCGGCTGGGGACCGGCCGCGCATTACCGCATCGCCATTGATACCCAGCCCCCTTTGCCTTTCAAGATTGATGTTAAGACCGGCCTTGAGAGCGATGAACCTTCGCCTGAATTATCGCTTCGCGTGGCTGATTCTCTTTCCGGAGTTAGTCACTATGAGATTATTGTTAATTCAGAGAAACCGATTATCGGCAACGATTTGGAGTATTCGCTTCCGCCGCGGCCACCCGGAGAATATGCCGTAAAAGTAAGAGCTTATGATAATGCGGGCAATACCATTGAAGATATGGTAAAAATTAAAATTCTGCCGATTGCGACGCCCGTTATTGCTTCCATAAATAAGAAAGTCACAATAGGCACGGATGATATTCTGGCTGTTAAAGGAATGGCGATAACCGGAGCGGATGTCATTGTTACCATTGAGGATAAAGATAAGTTTTTAGTTTTGCAGGGCGAGAGCAAAACCAACTTGCAGGGCGAATGGGAATTTCGTTTTGATAAAGAGTTGAGGCGGGGCGGTTATCTGGTCAGCGTTCAGGCCAAGGACTCGCGGGGCGCTTTGAGCTTGACTACCGAACCGATAGAAGTGTGGTTTGTGGAAAAGCCGATAATCGTGCTGTTCGGTCTGGAGATTACTCTGCGGGGACTGATTATCTCCCTTACGGCTTTCTTGATTCTGGCGGGGTTGTATTACTGGAGAAAAACGCTTCTGCATCTGGCCCGCTCGCGCAGGGAAGCGATAATTATCAGCCGTGATTTAAGCAATACTTTCAATGCGGTCAAAACGGACTTGGATAGAATTGCTGACATAGCGGGCGGCGATGTTCCGACTGACCAGAAAAAAATGGAAGTGGGGGCGGTGAACAAAAAAATCACGGATTCTCTGGACAAAATAGAAAAATACTTGGGTCGCGACATAGAAAAACTGGAGTGAGTCCACACTAAAAATTCCGTAGGCATACAAGAACCGGCCTTGTATGGGCAAGTCCAGCTTGACTGTCTGTTAGCTCTCGTGTTATAATGTAGTTAAGGAGCGAAGGCTCCGAAATACTGAGCCCAACAGGGCGAATGTGGAGGTGAACTTTGAAAAGTATCTTGTTTTTGGCGATATTTACAGTGTTTTTTGCAATTTCCGGAATTTGCGGCACTAGTTTTTTTACTGAAGTGGAAGTCGCCGACTGGTCGTCGTTGGGCTATAAATCGCCTGCTTTGGATTTTATGGCAAGCGCCGAGATCAGCCATAAAAAATTTCTGTGGGTTAACGGATTTTCCTATAGTCCGACCGATAAGATAGTATATGGACACGTGGACCAGTTGTCAGTAAAATCGGAACTGCTGTGGCGAATACCGCATAAGTTTTTGCTTGGCGGAGGCGCCACGGCGGGAAAGATTTATTTTCACAAATACTTTTCCGATTATTTTTCGGCCAATCCCTACGTCTTGGGTGGGCTGGAATGGGAAGATAGCGGCTCCGATTTGCACGGGCGCGTTATATTCAAATGGGCTATGCCCGGTTTTGACGACAGATATCATATCAGCACTTTCTCGTTTCAAGCTCTTTTCGCTAGCAGGCGCTTTCGAATGGGCCCCGTGATTTCCTATTCCCGGTTTTATCCCAAGGGTGCCCCGTCCATGAAGTTTAGTTCAGTTGCGGGCGGAATGACCTGCGGTTTTAAGTGGAGTTAAATACTAATTTTTTGACGGGGGCTCTTCTCACAAGAGCTCCTTTTTGTTAGAATTTATAGGTAAAGTTGCCGCCTTAGCTCAGCTGGATTGTCAGTTAATGTTTAATCCACTGATAAATTTTGCATTGGTTAGCACTTCAAGTATAATGGCAGTATGCCTAATCCCAAGAAACCAAGACCAAAATGTCCAATTTGTGGCAAAGAGCCATACCGTTCTTACTACAAATATTGCAGTAATGCATGTCAGGTAGAATATCAATACCAATCTTACATTAAAAGATGGCAGGCAGGACAGGAAAGTGGTTTGATGTGCCTAGGTTTGGTTTCTCGGTATGTTAAAAGATATTTACGTAGAAAGTTTGAGAATAAGTGTTCTTTGTGCGGATGGTCAAAGGTTAACCAGAGAACTGGTTTAGTGCCCCTTGTTGCCGATCATGTAGATGGCAATTGGCGCAATAACACAGAAAACAATTTGCGTTTAATTTGTCCCAACTGTGATTCTTTGACTCCTACATATGCTGGACTAAATAGAGGAAACAGTAAGAGGATTCGGGTTTTAAGCAGAAGAGCCAAAGAGGCTCATTTGTTGGATACATAACGATGCCGGAGTAGCTCAGTGGTAGAGCAATCGCTTCGTAAGCGATAGGCCGTGAGTTCAACTCTCACCTCCGGCTCACGTGTCCCGTTACAAGTCCGCCCGAACGAAGTTCGGTCGCAGACCTTGGGCGGGAAACTTGTAATGGAATGGACTTTCAATACGACAAAAACAGAGCCCTTCTATCTATCCACGCGGGAGCGGGGGGAGTTGATGCGCAGGATTGGGCGGGGATGCTTTTAAGGATGTATCAACGATTTAGCCAGCGGCAGGGCTGGCGTTTTGGCATTATTGACCAATCTTTAGGCGAACAGAGGGGAGTTAAAAGTGTTGCTTGTGAGATTACAGGAGAAAATGCTTATGCTATACTGAAAAGTGAGGCGGGCGTGCATCGCCTCGTCAGGATTTCGCCTTTTTCGGCTAAAAACTTAAGACACACTTCTTTTGCTTTGGTTGAAATTCTGCCCGAGATTATAAACAGCGCATTCCAGATAGACCCCAAAGACCTTGAGATAAAGACTTCTCGTTCATCCGGGCCGGGCGGTCAGAACGTCAATAAACTGGAAACGGCGGTGCGCGTTACCCATTTGCCTAGTGGCATTTCGGTTTCAGCCCAGTCGGAGAGGTCGCAAGCCCAGAACAAAGAAAAAGCGATGCAGCTACTGACGGCCAGGCTTGTCCAAAAAATGGAAGAGCAGAAAGTCAGCGAACTCGGCCGGCTGAAAGTCGGCAAGGCGGGCATCATAGAATGGGGCAACCAAATCCGTTCTTATGTCTTGTATCCCTATCAGATGGTCAAAGACCACCGCACCGGAGTTAAATCCAGCCAACCGGATAAAGTGCTGGACGGGGAGCTGGAAAAGTTTATAAGCCAGTAGCTTATTAGCTTGTAGCTTATTAGAATCCCTAATCAGCTAATCAGCTAATCAGCTAATCAGCTTTTTGATTAAATTTCACGATGTTTCTAAAATTTACGAAGACGGATTTCAGGCGTTGAAGGATATCAATCTGGAGATCAAGCCCGGAGAATTTGTTTCCATTGTCGGACCGGCTGGCGCCGGCAAATCCACTCTACTTAAACTTCTGACCCATGAACTGATGCCGACGGGAGGCAAGATTATGGTGGACGGAGTGAATATCGCCGAACTTCCCGACCGCGATGTGCCGCTCTTGCGTCGCAAAATCGGCACGATTTTTCAAGATTTTAAGTTATTGGCGGCCAAGAATGTTTATGAAAATGTCGCTTTTGCTCTTGAGGTCTGCGGGGCCGACGATAAGGAAATAACGCATGATGTACCCAAGGTTTTGACTATTGTCGGTTTGGCTGACAAAGCCGAGCGATTTCCGAACCAGCTCTCCGGCGGAGAAAAACAGAGATTGGCTACTGCGCGGGCGATGATCCATCGTCCACGGATAATTTTGGCCGACGAACCGACCGGCAACTTGGATTTGGTAAACAGCTATGATGTGCTAAAATTATTAATGAAGGTCAACGAACTGGGAACAACCGTGGTGCTGGTAACGCATAACAAAGACATCGTAAATTCAGTCGGACGCCGCGTCGTCAGCATGGAGAGCGGCAAAATCATGCGGGATCAGATAGAGAAAGGGAAGTACATTATCTGAAATTCAAAATGCAAAAATTAAAATGCAAAATTAATGTAAGTGAAAATTCCATATACGGAATTTTCACTTTCCTGAATTTTTAATTTTTCATTTTAAATTTTACATTTAAGCGAAGCGATGAAGGAATCATTCAAAAGGGTTTTCAATTCGGGGTGGACTAACTTAAAACGGAACAGCTATTCAAGCGTCGGCACGGCTGGCGTTATGGGACTGGTGCTTTTGATTTTTTCGGCTCTGATGCTTCTCAATTTCGTCTCGCAGTCGGTGATTAGTTCTTTGCGGGACAAGATAGATGTCAGCGTTTATCTTGAAACCAGCGCTCCGGAAGACCAAATCCTTAAAATTAAATCGGACATTGAGAAACTTTCGGATGTCAAAAGCGTAACTTACATCTCGCGCGACCAAGCTCTGGCGGATTTCAAGGCGCGCCATGCCGGCGACCCGCTGATACAAGAGTCATTGGCCGAATTGAACGAAAATCCTTTGCCGGCGGCGCTTAACATCAAAGCAGTCAGCTCTGAAGACTATCCGACTATTGCCGCTTCGCTTGAAGCCAACAGGTTCCGTGGCATAATCAATAAAATTGATTATTACGAGAACGAGGCGGTTATCAAAAAAGTTGAGGGGATTGCCGGCGCCGCTAAAACTTGGGGCTTGGTGGCCATATTTTTCTTGGTCGGCATAGCTGTTTTGGTTACTTTCAATACCATCCGCCTTACCATCTACAACCAAAAGCAGGAAATTGAAGTGATGCGTCTTGTCGGCGGTTCCAACTGGTTTATCCGCGCGCCGTATCTTATTGAAGGCGGGCTTTACGGAGCTTTTGCCGCAATAGTGACGACCGCTATTTTTTATCCGACTCTGTATTTTATCTCTCCCCGAATTTCGGCTCTCATTCCCAACCTGAACGTTTTTGGTTATTTTACGGCCAACGCCGTCCAATATGTAGTTGTTATTGCCGCTATCGGCATTTTTCTGGGCGTAGTATCAAGTTCGGTGGCTATAAGGAGATTTTTGAAAGTTTAATTTGTTTGATCTATTTCCGGCGCCATTCCGAAGAGATATAGGCGGCGACCTCGCTCATTTTAAGAGGGGTGGTAACATTGCCCGTGCGGATATAAAAATCTTCTCCGCCTCCTGTTTTTAAATACGCCGGCTTATTGCTTGACTCAACATTGGCCAAACAGACGGTTTTACCGCCGACATTATTAAAAGTCAGTTTGACCAGCCGCCTGAATTCGGGGCCGACCATGCTGTTAAAAAGATTGTTAAAATGATTTTCAAATCCGTCGGCGTCTTGTCTGACGAGGGAAGCAAAATCCTTCTCCAGCCCCATGGGCTCGCCCTTGTCGTTCACGCCGATTACAAGGTGGCCACCGTTCGAATTTAAAAATGCCGTTACGGTTTTCATAACCGTTTTTTCCAGTTCCTTATTTATTTGATTGCGCGCAACATCCCAGCGGAGGGATGTTTTAAATTCCAACTTTTCGTGTTCTCCGCCTTTGAGCATTTCGTTGACATCATTTTCTTCAGCCAGCGATTTGGCAAAGACCAAAATTATCAGTCCCAGCTGGAAGAACCCTAAAAGTGAAAATTCAATGATTTCAAAATGAACATAACGGGATAAAACAAAAGTTTCGTATATTTCTCCCCAGTCGGCCGATAAAGCCAAGGCCATGAAAATCAGATAAACAAGCGCTTCGGCGACAACAAGGTTCCTGAATATTCCGAATGATTTTTTGTTCCTCAATTTCCTCAATGCCGTTAACATTCCGTAATTGTAGATTTAATGCGCGTTTTTTTCAAGGCGCTCCGCGTTTGTCTTAAAGTGGGGTTTCTTGCCGTTTGGTTATGTGGTATATTAGTTGTAATATGATGAACTACGGCGGAAACTGGGGCATGATGAGCGGCATAGGGCCTGTCGGCGCGATCACATGGCTTGTGGTCGTCATCGATTTGGTTCTCGTCGGCATCTGGCTCTGGCAACAAATCTCAAAAAAGTAGCGTTGGAAAAACGCTTTCTCGCCTCGCTTTTGAACACAGCCGCGCTCTTAAAAAAATAAGGGCGGGGTTTTCAAGGGCGGGGTTTTGTCGTAGAATTATACAAAACTGCGAGATCGTCTAATGGTAGTAAAGTAATTAATTCCGTGGTACAATTATAATATGCCGAGCGTCTGGTCCAATGGTTTTACCAAAGATACACACCCCTCTGTCCGTAAGATGTCCGAAACGATGAGGCGTAAAAAGATAGATAATTTTTCGACTTGGCGGGAACGGGCAAAATCTCTAGGCATTACACCATCCAGTTACCCCAAATTTAAACGAGATGGTAACCTTGCCGAACTAATGGGAGTAGCGTACGGAGATGGAAACATAAGCGTGTTTCCAAGAACGGAAAGACTTATTATAGCGACTAATTCAAACAACAAAGGATTTATTAAACGTTACCGCGGTTTGGTTAAGAAGCTTTTTGATAAAGAACCCACGGCAATAAAAGTTTACAATTCTGACTGTGTAAGGATCAGTATTTATCAAAATAAAATTAGTAAAAGATTGGGTATTCCCAGCGGCAACCGGAGCGAAATAGAATTAATCTTACCTTTGTGGATAAAAAATAACCATGAAATTTTAAAAAGATTTTTGAAAGTCTAGCTACAACCTTATAGGAATAAGAAAAGATGTTGAAAAAACGTCTTTTTTGTTGTATTATAAGTCGAAATTACGTATTTGCCGGGTCATCTAATGGTAGGATACATGACTCTGAATCATGGAATCTAGGTTCGAGTCCTAGCCCGGCAGCAGTCCTGTGATAGGTTCTTGCGACCACGACGGGTTGGCGGATAAAAAATATGCTAACTTGAGATTTTTTAATCAAAACCAAAAATGGATTTCAGAGAACGACCACTTGCAATAGTAGATATTGAAACATCAGGAGATGACGAGTTGAAACATGAGATTTTGGAAATCGGATTTTTGATTGTTCGGCAGAAAAATTTTGAAGTGATTGATTCAGGAAACTGGCTCATAAAGCCACACCATATTGAAAACGCAATTCACGCCGCTCTTAGTAGAAATGGTTACAACGATTACGACTGGCGAGACGCAGAAGAGCTCTCTAAGGTTATGCCAATATTTTCAGAAAAAACCCAAAATGCGATTTTCACTGCTTTTAATGTTACTTTTGACTGGGCATTTATTAAAAATGCCTTTCGTGTAACGGGTGCTCCTAATTTAATGGACTACCATCGTTTAGATATTTTAACATTGGCGTGGACAATGGGCGGCGATAGTCTTGAGCATTTTAATCTAAAGGCAGTTTCTGAATTCTTCGGTACTCCGCCCGAACCCGATCCCCACAGAGCGATTAATGGGGCTGAAGCCGCATTGAATATATTGCGAAAGTTAAAAATGCCCGCTGGCTCTTTATTGCCACGAATGGCGAAATAATCACGACCAAGACGGGTCAAATGGCCACTGGAAAAGACCTCCAAATACCCTTACAATACTCGTATATCATCGGTTCCAGACCGAGGATGCCAGCTACGTTGAGATGGGCTCGGCTTCCAAGGAGTATGAAAAAAACTATGGATAATCTGCTTTCCAAAATCACCGAGAATCTTCTAAGACAGAAGTCTGTTGTACTTGTAGGATCTACTGATTCAGGGAAAACATATTGGATTCAGAATACACTTATTCCACATCTGGAATCCCTTAATAATAAAGTTGAATATTTGAAGGACGGGAGTGAATTATCGAAAGGTTCACCGGGTGTTGTTATCTGTGATGAGGTGGAAACACTATTTGATAAAGACTATTTGCAGGGCAGTAGTCCTGAGGATTACTATACACCAGAATATCTTGAAAAAGTCCGTCAATGGCATGAGAATTACGCCCGCTTACCGAAGAGCACCTTATTTGTAATCACCAGAAACAAACCTGATCAAATTAAAAACTTACTCGAGAATTTCCGTAAATCAGATTGGGATGATCGAGAAGTTGTGGTATTTAAATTCGAAAAATAAATCAGTCCGAGGAGGGTCAAAAACAAGATTAAAAATACACCTTGAAAACCCAAATGGGGCCTAGCGTTTCAAAAATTCTAGAACGAGGAGGCCAGCCAGTCAGAAAATTGCAAGTTTTTGGAAGTCGCCTCGCCTCACTCGGCGATTAAATCATAAGGTATCTTGGGCGAAAATTTGTCATCATTACTGAAATTTGTTATAATTTCAGTAAATCCGAATCCCGCCAAAGAAAAACTTGAAATTGTCTGATTCAGAATTGCGATTCACTTTTTCCAATCAATTTTTCAGAGTTTTGGCCACCGCCGCCGAAGGCGGCAAAATGTGTTCGGACTATCTTCAAGATACACAGCAGCCTTGTGAGAGTGACCGAGACCCTTAAAAAGCTCGGTATGTCACAAAGGTACTATTCCGTCTAGGTATACTCTCGCCAAATTGAGCTAGCCCTTAACCATGAAACCCATCATTGACCTGCATTTCCACTCAATCCATTCCGACGGCAAATTAAAAGTGCCGGAGGTGGTGCGTAATTTGAAAAAGTGCGGTATCAAAGTTGCCGCGCTTACCGACCACGACTCCACCGACGGCGTAAGAGAATTTCGTCTTTTAGCTTCCAAGTCGGGCATTGTGGCGATTAGTGGTGTTGAGATAAGTACTCTCTATGAAAATATCGGTTTGCATATTTTGGGTTACGGAATTGATATTAATCACCCGGGCTTGAAAGAGCTTTTTCGCCGCCAATCAGTTGAACGCCGCAGAAGTTTCATTGAAACGGTTAAGCATTTTCACCGCGCCGGTTTTTATGTTGACCAAAGAAAATTTCACTATTTACGTCAGCTGAAAACCGTTACCAAACCGCACATTGTCGCGCTTATCTGCGATGCGCAACAGAACCGGCATTTTCTGGCGCAAAAATTTAAGTTCAAGGTCGACCCCAACAGCATGGGCAGGTTTATTGACCGTTTTATGTCTGAACCGGGGCAAATCGGTTATTTCATGAAAAGCAAGGTTTACGGCCAGACCGCCATTTCTTTAATTCACCGTGCCGGCGGCATTGCCGTCTGGGCGCATCCCGGCGCGGAGAAAGAGATTGGCAGTCAACGAAATCTTTTGCGTGTTTTGGGCGGACTCAAACATGCCGGATTGGATGGTTTGGAGTGTTTCTCTAATGCCCACAGCCCGCAACAGCGGAAGCTTTTCTACAATCTCTCGCGACGCTACAAACTCATAGCGACCATCGGCTCCGATGACCACGACGGCAAACGCCGAGGTAAGTTGCATGTGGCCAAGCCTCTCCAAGGCGAACTCATCTATAATCTCGCCAAATTACTGAAGGCATAGAATATCCAATCTCTCACCTAGTACCTTTCGGCAACCGCTCACAAATCCTAGCGAGATTTGTTCGCTGCGTTCTCGTGCCAATTTTGTCAAGAGTTTCACTCTATGACAAACCATGCAATTGGCATGCGAAAGCTTGCCGAGAAGGTGCATAGGTTCGCTCTCTGATATCTCAAACCATGCCCGCTCGGGGCTCCGCAAGGTCTGCATAGTGGCTTAGCCTGTGCCTGGGTTATAGCAGTTACTTTCAGGGATAATGAGCTGCGCGACAATGGCTTTGGGCACAACGGCTTAAAAAAGATAGAACAGAACTTACTTGACTGGAGATTTTAATTGGCATATTATCTTGAAAGTTTTGTGTAGGAGGTAAAATGCGGAGGATATTTTGTCTATTCGTGTTTTTAGTTCTTTTTTCAACTGCATTAGAGTTTGTGTCCTGGAGCATCCGAGTTAATTTTGGAAGGCCGGCAGTGCTTACGACAAAGATTTATCGTGTCAATGGATCGAGCTGGTATCAGACGGAGTATCTTGCCGAGATAAGTAAAAAATCCTGGCCAAATCCATTTGGAGCAGAAAGACTCTGGCGGTTTACCCGCAATAACGATAGCGATGGTAGCATGATTGGAGTCCGAGAAGATGTGCTTTACATTCCATACCATCCCAAGAAAATGACTGCGGGAGAATGGTGTAAACTTACGCACGCCGAGATTACCTGTATCATTAACCCGCCGGATTATAAAGATCTTTCGTGTACAACTGGAGATGGCCCGCCGTGGGATCGCATTCCGGGAAAAGCCTATTTGCGTGATAAAATGCGCAAAGAATTCGAAGTCAAAAAATTAATTCCTTCGTACTTCTTCAATTATTCAAATTAACCCCGCATCCTGCTCAGCGGGTTTTTATTTTATAAATTTAAGCGACCACCATCTTCATGGTGAACCATCGCGGCAGTAGGAGCAAATATCCACGAGGTCAGCGTTAAACGATTTCGGATGGGTGGTAAAAATGGGTCGGAATACCAATGACGGGGCACCTGCATTTTTACCCGAAATTGTAGCTGCCGAGGCAGATTTTGCCCTACTGTAATCCGCGCCGGTGAGACAGGGAGATGGTGGGAGCGACTGAAAACAAAAAAGCCGCATTGCCGATGTATTAGCCCGTAAACTATTGACTTTTTTCTCATATTGCGATGTAATGTAAGATAGTTTAGGATTTACAAAAGGGCCAAAGGAGGGCCCAAAAATGAGAAAAAACTTGTTTTTTGTGTTCTTTTTTTTCACGCTGTGCGTGCTGGCGGCATTTGCCGCCGAAAAATCCGACAATGTTTCAAAAATTGTCGGACAACCCGTGGAAAAGGCGATTGCGGATAGAATCTCCGCAATCGTTTCTAAAGTCCAACCCGCTGGCAAGATTGAAGAATTCAATTTTGTTGACTCGTCCGCCAATGCATTTTTCAGCAAATGGATGGACGGGTGTGTTGTCAGGTCTATTTCCTTGGGGGTCTCGGATAATGAATATACCGATCCCGTTGGGACCAAAGTGTCCTCACCCGGCAACATCTACATCGGCGATTGGGATGCCTGTACCCAGATACAGGTCGGCTGGTCATCTGGATTCTTTGACCTGTATGACGCCGACTTCGTGCTGGAGGAGCTGGATTCGGCCCAGCTCAATATGAATGTCATGGCTACCATGATGGATCAGGACGGTAATCAGACCCTGATTACTGTCATTGGTAGTATGACCTTCACCGGCTCCGGACAAGCCGAGCGTTTTGCTGACTTCTACAGGTACTGGGGACAGTACTGCGATGTCTCCACCAGAAGCTCCGGCAAGTGGCGGCAGGCGGCTGTGTTCGGGTCGCTTTCGGTGGGAGGTGACAGTTATGTCACTCCGCCGGGAGGGAATCCCGGCAACCTGTCAGCCAGTCGCTGGCACAGTGTGGTCACCTACCACTAAGCCAGCAGTCCTCTGGGCGGCACCTTGTGCCGCCTTTTTGTTTAACCTGTGTTACAATGTAAGCGTGATTAGAAAACGAGGCAGTCAGTATGTAATATTGTCCGAATCTACGCATATAAAAAACGGGCGGAAGGTTCATAAAGTTTTAGGCCGCTATAAAACGCGGAAAGAAGCGCAAAACCATCTGCGTCAGATAGAGTATTTCAAGCATTTGAAAAGCGACGGATAATAATTTATAGTTGATTTCTATGGTAAAAATTGGCGAAAAAATCCCCGAGTTTGCGTTGGAAGCTTTTCAGAACGAGGCCGTCAAGAAAATAAAATCGGCTGACTTCAAGGGCAAGTGGCTTGTCTTGCTGTTCTATCCGGCTGATTTCACATTTATTTGCCCCACCGAACTTGAGGAAGCGGCGCGCCATTATCCCCAATTCAAAAAGCTGGGCGCGGAGATATTGAGCATCAGCACCGATACCGTCTTTACGCATAAAGCGTGGCATGATAACTCGCCGGCGATTAGAAAAATAAAATTTCCGATGATTGCCGACCCGGCCGGAAAACTCTGCCGCGACATGGGAACCTATGTTGAGAATGAAGGTTTGTCTTTACGCGCGACTTTTATCGCTGACCCTAAAGGCATTTTGAAAGCTTATGAGATGCATGACAACAGCATTGGCCGCAGTATAAAAGAAATCCTGCGCAAACTTCAGGCGGCCAAATTTACCAGCGAACACTCTGGCTTGGTTTGTCCGGCAAGCTGGGAGCCGGGTGATAAAACCCTAAAACCCGGCCTTAAATTAGTCGGTAAGATTTGAGTCAATGTTGAAATCAGAACTGCAAAAAGTTGTTAAAGGCGAGGTGCTGGACGACGAGGATGCGCTGACAAAATATAGCCGCGATGCCAGCCTTTTCAAGATAAAACCTCAAATAGCCGTCTGGCCCAAAGACAGCGAGGATATTCAAAGTTTAGTTAGGTTTGTTAATGATAATACGGAGAAAAACCTATCGCTGACGGCTCGTTCGGCGGGTACGGATATGACCGGCGGTCCCCTGAACGAATCAATAATTTTGGATTTTCTGCCTCATATTAGCCGGATAAAGGAAGTGGGGGACGGCTATGCCGTTACCCAGCCCGGAGTATTTTACCGCGATTTTGAGAAAGAAACCTTAAAACGCGGA
>Ga0209542_10016174_pt1 | contig 12414 bp, 12 predicted proteins | sample RifCSPhighO2_01_FD_184028 | JGI IMG/M metagenome (GOLD analysis project Ga0209542, IMG submission 184028) | Soil microbial communities from Rifle, Colorado - Rifle CSP2_plank highO2_0.1 (SPAdes) (version 2) | ecosystem: Environmental > Terrestrial > Deep subsurface > Rock core/Sediment ...
AGCCGTTAGAAGCATCAACAATAAAACCATTCGCGGAGTCGAGTGTTGTCGCTCCCGAATAATACGCAAGCCGGTTTAACGTTCCGGAGTTTATCGTACCCGAACCCCCTCCGCTTCCGGAAATACAATTTCCGTTTATCGCAAAACATCCGTTTGCAAGATTGATTCCGTTTGAGAACGAGGAGGATGCTGTTTGGCTTGTTATATTCAAAAGGTTTGCCTGAACTCCGCCTGAAAATGTTGAAGTGCTGATATTTGTTACGTTCAGTTGAGTAAGAGTGGTTGAGCCCGCAGAAAGAGTTGTCCCAACCGAGGTTGAGCCTGTGACCGAAAGATTTGAGCCGAAACTTCCGGAGTTATCGGCGTTGATATTTCCTGTTGTTGTAATAAATCCTGTATTTGTAATTCCGTTTTGGGTAGAAGTTCCCGAAACAAGGAGCGTTGTTCCAAATGTTCCCGCTCCTGTGATTGAAAGGTTGCCCGAACCGTTTATGTAGGCGGTTGAGATTCCCTGAAACGTGGAGGAGGCTCCTGCCGTGATTGAAGCGTCCGAGTTTATATTCCCCGACGCTGTAATAAATCCTGAATTTCGAATCCCGTTTAGTGTTGAAGTCGCGGCCGCCTTGAGAGCTCCGTATGAATCAAGATATGACGACTGCACTCCCGCAAATGTCGAAGTAGCGCTTGAAGTGCCGGTGAATGACTCGGCGACTACATTCCCGGCAACAGAAAGCTGGGCGTACGGGCTTGACGTACCGATACCGACATATCCGGTTGAACTATCAACCACAAGCCTATCCCCGTTAACGGCAAATTTTCCGATCGAATCAAGCGTGAAATTTACATTAGAGCCTGAAGCCGGGACAACATTCAAGGCCCCCGAGCCGCTTATTGTGTTTGCCGTAAGATACATTGAACCGGAGCCTGTCTGAAGCGTGCCAAGAACGTAAAGGTTGTTTTCTATGGTCGATGTGCCGGCACCTCCCACAAAAAGACGTCCCGCAACCGAGAGCTGTTCTGTAGGCGAAGTCGTTCCTACGCCGAGATTACCCGCAAAATAAGAAATGTCTGTCGTAGAAGTTGCAACAAAATATGTTGCGGTTACGGGGCCGGTGAAAACACCCGCACCCGTTACTGAAAGCGGTGTCCCGGGCGAAGAAGTTCCGATACCGAGATTTCCGGCGTTAGTGAACGTAAGAAGCTGGTTACCCGCCGCGCCAACAACCCGAAAAAGGTCCGCGATTTGTCCGAAAAATCCTTTGATAAAAAGCGGAATTGCAGATGTCGAAGTTGCCTCCAGCGTAAGCACGGCGTTAGCCGTAAGCGTCGTTGTTCCTATCGCGGATTGTCCAGATCCTAAAACAGAGCTTGCATTTAATGTGAAGGCTGACGCAAGAATACGCTGGCGAGGAGCAAGGTTTTCGTATGATTCGTCGCCTCCTCCGCAGGCACCGCCAACTCGCGAGGCAACGTCAACATTCAGATACACTGCAGAATTATCCTGAAAATTATAATCAAGAACATCTCCCCCGGCATTCGTATCCCCGACACCGATATTGAAAACTCCGCCTTTCACGGTTGCGGTCATATCCGACGGGGTTCCGACCGGCCACAACTTACTATCAGGCGCCCCGACAATCGCGTCGTCATAAATTGAAAAACGAAAACAGTATGGCGTTCCTGTTCCGCCCAAAAGATTTCCGCTTGAATCTAGTAATCGCCCCTGGTGATTGATAACGCGTGGAACTCCGGCGGCGGCATAGGCGCCATTGCCGGAAAGAGTTGTAAGAAAGAAAAAAATAAAAAGCGCGGCAAAAAAGCTTCGCCCAACTGACGGTATGCATACCTGTAAATTTTTAACGAAACTTGTTGCCATTACGGTTGTCCATTACCTATTAGAGGAAATTATTGAACTGTCGCCCGCCCCTCCGCGCGCTCAAGCGCCCTTTTATCAAAATGCTTTTCAAGGCTCACTGAAAAAATATAAAAAAGCAGAAGAGAAAAGCAGATTGAAATAAACATCGCGACATATAAAACCGACTTGAAAAGCCGGGCGGCCTGCAATTGAAACTGAAATTGTGTTTTAAGAGTCCGGACACTGTCCGCAGCTTTTGCTGCAAGCGTTGCCGGCCCTTTTGTCTTCTCCTTAAGGAGATATTCGCGAAGTGCGGCTTCAGTGGTCATCCAGGCAACGCTATGATAGACCTGTTTGCCGGGCAACTTGCCTTTTCTGATGAGTTGGCCAACATAATCCGGCGCGTAGCCGGAAATCTTTGCCGCCTCCTTCAAAGTTATCATTTTTTCGCTTTCTTGATTCTTATTTTCCATATTTTTTGAATCTCGACTATCGATATTTAAGTAATCTCGACTATCGATATTATAGCATTTACTTATCTATTTTACTTTTTTAGCTGTGGATAATATGAGCATATATTTTTATACTATAGTCAGCTTAACAGGAAATTTTGAACATATAGAAACATCCATAAACAATTAAAAAATAAAATGGCTTTAACGGCTGTTATTTTTAATCTCGACTATCGATATTTCGCCTATCGATATTCATAATAAGTCACATTAATACGTGTTATTAAATTTATAAACATTGATAAAGGTTATAATGTAACTGGGTTTACCGCTTAGTCAGAAATACAAAAAATGCTAAAGATGATTTTATGAAAATAAAAATACCGGAAGCTATGTCCGGTATTGACAGTATTATAGTAAACTACTTTTTGCGGTCATTTCCGCCTTGTAAGAATGCGCTCTCAAATCAACGAACTACATATGTCTTACAAATTTCATCGAGACATCGATGGGGAGAGCTCTTCCAACAAGTGAAGATGTTGAGATATATCCGACGCCGGTCGCACTGATTTCTTTGAACTGCTCCGATTTAACACCGGACGCTTCAACAGCATACATCTTACCGGAGGCCAGGATTTCTTCCATTGCCTCTTTTAGAATAGACGGCGGCATATTATCGAGAAGAATAGAGTCTACTCTGCCGTCCTCAAGAACTATTTTGAGCTGTGAAAGATTCTGCACTTCGATCTCAACTCGAGTCAGAAACTTCTTCTCCCGCATTCGCACGTCAATTGCCGTACGGATATTTCCGTAAAGAGCAATGTCATTATCCTTAATCAAGATGCCGTCAAACATTCCGGAGCGATGCGCGAATCCCCCGCCGATGCGTATCGCATATTTGTGGGCGGGCCGCATAAGCGAGTCGCCCTTTCTCGTATCAAGAAGAAACACGGATGCTCCGGTTTCTTTAATCCGTTCAACTTCGCGCCGCGTATGCGTCGCGATGCCCGACAGTTCCGAAATGATATTGCAGATAGTCCGTTCGGCTTTGAGGAGATACTCTCCATTTCCTTCAATCTCCGCAAGAACATCTCCTTTCTTGAACACTGCGCCCTCTTGAACGCGTCCGGTTATTTTTGGAGAGGTCTTTATTCCAAAAGGAGTCAGAAAAAACTCATGCTCCACAAGTTCGAGTATTGTCGGAATAAAAATCATGCCTGCAAGCACTCCGCTTTCTTTCGCGTAAATCCGGAAGACTGCGGCAGGCGAATCGTTACTCGAATAGATCTCAAATCCTAAATCCTGTTCGAGCCTGGCCCGCAGAACATCACGGAAATTCATGTGCGTCCCCCTTGGTGGTTTCTCTTGGTTAGTGCCTCCTCTTACCGTATCGCAAGCATCCGTTCAATGGGAAGCCTGGCACGACGGGCAAGCTCTTTATCTACAGTAATTTCATGCTTCATATCGCGAAGCGACAAATAAAGATTGCGAAGCGTATTCTGTTTCATAAACGCGCACCGAGCCTCGCGGCTTGCCGGAATGATTATCTTCCCGGGAACAGCCTTTGACATCGGATAGGCATTATCAACCTCGGTTGCCATAATAATGGTACTCGCCGGCGAGTTCTTTATAAACTCAGCCATCCCCTGCGTTGATCGGAATCCGAGCATATTGGCAGGAACCGAACCGCCATCCATCTGCCGCATGCACGCACTCGTGCATCCGCACTCCGGATGGACAACAACTGCGGCTTCGGGATGAAATTTCATTTGCTCCGCTACATGGTGCGGCCTGATGCGGTCATGCACATGGCATGCCCCCATCATGAGCCACAAGAGGTCAAGCGGCACACCGCGCTTTTCAAGCAGTTTTGCGGCATAGAAACCGAGGTACACGTCGGGCAGGAAAAGAATCGGCTTCCCTTTCTCGTGCTCAAGAACGTACAAAAGCACCTTCTCGGCGTTCGCGGAAGCACAGCAGTAATCTGACTCCGCCTTCACATCAATATACGTATTCACATAGCTAATAACTATGCCGTCCGGATGTTCGCGTTTCCATGCGCGTATCTTCTCAACGTCAGCGCTAGCCGCAAGTGAGCAGAGCGCGCCAAGGTCCGGCGCCAACACCGTCTGTCCGGGCTTCTTCATAATCGCGAGAATTTGGTTCATGAATAGCACCGCGCACTCAACAAGAACATCGGCATCGGATTCGCGGCCTTTTTGAGCAAGATTCAACGAATCCCCGACAAAATCGGCGGCATCCTGAATGTCCTTTGTCATATAGTTATGAGCAAGTATCAGCGCGTTTCTCTCTTTCTTCAAGCGCCTAATCTCTTTGTGAAGCCACTCGCGCTCCGTATCGGAAATCCCCCCATCCTCGTTCTCGGCAGGAATCGCCGGAACTTCTATAGGAGGTGTCAGATCTGCTTCGTCTAAAAGCAGGATCGCCTCCCGCGCCGGAAGAATGTCACCAATCTCGAATTCTTTCATTGGTTTTCTCCGCTGGTTGTTGGTGGTTAGATGGTTACTCACCTCTAGTAACGGGGCCAGGGCACCCACTGCCGCAATCAGAGCATGTGTACTCATCTCCGTCCCGGCTGTATCTATTTCTTTCTGGGGTTAGGTGTGGACAATGACGGGAAAGCAGCTCTAACTCTTCCCTGATATTTCGTTTCTGCTTTTCAAGTAGTTCGACGCATGCACGGTGATGCGCCCTGATTTCTTCTTGAGTCCATTTTTCATTAGAAAGACACGCGCAGTCTTTGCACCTGTCCCGCTCGTATTCCGGATGCGGACACTGGGACTGAAGGATTTTTATTTCGGCTTCAACATTGCCAAGCTCGCCTTGTGCGACACCAACCCGGACTAGCGCGCCAACACGCGCCCGTTGGAGTTCGCGGATCTTTCGCCGGATCTGTTCCTGCGTCATTGTTTCCGCCTGTTTATTCTGTTTTTCAAGGGTCTGTTAGTGTATATATTACACCAACTCAATTGTACTCCCGTGCAAAATATAAGTCAAGAGGCGGGCATAAATAGCTCTTTTGCCCACCATATGCTATACTAGAACCGTATGAAAAAAACTCCGTTTAAAAGAGTGGCCTTCTACTATCGCCCCGATATGATACATGTTTTGCCGTGGAAGGAAAAAATTGAGCGATGGATAAAAAAACAATATCCAAGAACGCACATTCTGGAATCCATTGGAACTCCAAAGCAAAAAAAACACGCCCCCGACCTTCTTATCGTGCTTGGCGGAGACGGTACTATTATAGAAGCAGCGCAACGGTTCCAGCGCTGGAACCCTCTTATTTTCGGGCTCAACCTCGGACACGTCGGTTTCCTTGCGTCGGTCCGTGAAAAAACGAGGTTTTTAAGCGGCATTGCGCGCGTCTTTAGGCACGAGTTCCGAACGCTCCCCCGCATGCTCATGCAGACCTCCCTCATTAGGAAAGGCAAAAAGATATATTCAGGTTTTGCGTTAAACGATATCGCCGTCCAAAACCTTCTTGGCATCGTTGATATAGGAGTTTTTGTTGAAGGGCGCATCATCCAGCATATTCACGGAACGGGAGTTATCGTATCTACAGCGACCGGTTCCACCGCCTACAACCTTTCCGCCCACGGACCGATCGTTATGCCTGATGTTAAATGCTTTATTTTGACGGAAATTCTTGACCACAGCATCCCGACTCCAAGCCTTATCATCAAAAGAAACCGTACCATCACGCTCACCATTGATGACTTCCGCGAACGCGACCGTTTTATTATCAAACACACGGGCGAGACCGCCGATGTCGTGCTTGCAAGCGATATTGATCGCATTATTGCATTAAAAAAGGGGGATAAGGTTGTTGTAAGAAAATCCGAGCGGCTTGTCCGCTTCATCGAGTTTGAAAAGGATTATTTCTTTAAGAGCCTCCAGGAAAAATTTTCTTTCAGGTAAACATAAAACGGGCTTCGGCCCGTTTTATAATTGCTATAAAAAATTTACTCACTTACTCGTCTTCGGGAGCGTACACACACTCATGAGGACGCTTATCGTCGCGAACGCGCAGATATTCGGGAGAACGAAGCGACATGCTTTTGAAACGCCTCTCGAACGTTATCTGAACGACGAGAGGAAAGCGCAATCCCGCGCGTATAAAGCCGTATGCGGTCGGAAGTTTTCACGGCAAGATGGCAATAGCCGTCCCGCTTGCGGGTGATCAGGAGATTGCCCGCATCCTCAACCTTCTTCACGACACTATCCTTGACGCTGTTTTTTGGCTTGGCAGGAACAAAATTCGGTTCAAGCGGGTCAAGGGAAAACGGCAGGTTCTCTCCCCTCTTCAAGAGCTTCTCCTCAAGGCCTGTTTGGTGTTAACGAACTAATAGTTAAATATTATACAATATTCACAGAGAATATCACGCAACCGCGGCCTATACAAAACAAAAAGGCCGAAAGGCCTTTTAAAAACTGCTACCAGAAAAATGATTTCCACTCAATATATTTTGGACATCCCCCGCTGATACCGGAATCCGCCAGGAGCGCGTCACATATGCGCTGCCACTCCGTGCCATGCCCATCGCCCATGTCTCCCTCCTTTTTTGTAAGAAGGTGCGAGAACTCATGCGTGATTGTCGTATCAAGATACATTCCGTCATGGCGCAGTACGCGTTTTGCAAACACAATCACATTGTTCTCTAGCTCTGCGGCTCCGCCAACGGTCCAGTACTGACCGACTCCGATCCTAATAGGAAGGGCCCCCTCATTCATAAGTCCTTCATTGCGAGCGATGCGGATAAGTTCCTCAAACTTTTCTTTTACGTGCCCGGCCTGTCCTTGCCAATCTTCACTCTCCGCACGGTAGATGATAACCTCCTCCCCGGCTTTTGCGGAAGCTGTATATACTGCAAGAAAGTCATTTTTTACCTTGCGAACATCACGCAAACTCACAATATCAAGTAGCACAATAAATAAAAACAAAGCGAGGCAAGGACCCAGAATGAACAGGAGGAACAGACGTGACCCGTTTGCCATGCCCTCTATCCTTTGGACTTCCTATTCTGGAAAAGTTCTATATATAGCAGTACCTTGTCACGACCATTTTATCAACCCAGCAAAAAGCTGGTTATTGAACAGCAAGTTAGACCGACGAAAACCGTACGACGGGTTCGTTTTTTGAGCTATATAAAAACTGCCGCAAGTGAGCTTCCGGCGAGATCGTATTGCATATTATTAAAAATATTGTACAGTATTTTTACAGGTACATTGATAAAAAGAGGTATCAACCCATGAAATGGCCGAGTCATTTGGCGCTTGTCCGCCACGGACAGTCCGCGTTCAACAAGATGAAAGAAGATAAGCGCGAGCATCCGCTTTGGAAAGATTTTGTACAGGAATATAACCGCGATTACCGTTCGGAACGAGCCCGGCATCTTGCCGAAGAAGTGCTCACAATCTTCAACCTTCAATATTCCGACTACAACACTCCGCTGACAGATCTCGGCAGGCTTCAGGCGCGTAAAACCGGGGAGTTCCTGAAAAGAACCATTCCAGTGCCGGATGTTCTTATTACATCCCCGTACATCAGGTGCCGCGAAACACTGAAAGAGATCATAGCCTCGTGGCCGGAACTTCAGGAGCGTCCCGTCTTTACGGAAGAGCTCATCCGGGAACGCAACATCGGTCTTGCCATTATTTACTGCGATTGGCGGCTATTCTATGTATTCCACCCCGAGCAGAAAGAACTCTACGATCGTGTCGGAGAATACGAATACTGCTATCCGCAAGGAGAAGATATTACGGGCGTGCGGAGGCGCGGAAGGGCGTGGCTTGGAACCCTCACGAGGGAATTTGCAGAGCAATGCGTTCTTTCCGTCATGCACCACGTTTCCATTCTCGCAGCCAGAGGAAATCTTGAACGAATGTCGCCGGAAGCATATTTAGAGCTGAACGAAAAAAATCCCCCCAAGAACTGTTCGGTTACTATCTATAAGGGCCACCCGGAGCTTGGCAAAAACGGCAAGCTCGTTCTTGAGCGTTATAATTCCCTTCCGACTGAAGGAGAATGACCATGAGAGTCATTTTCGCGCGGGAGCCGTTTCCTGAAACAACTCGTGCGTCTATCTTCCTCGCGGGTCCTACCCCGCGCTCAAAAGATGTCCGCTCATGGCGGCCGGAAGCGCTTGAAATTCTCGAGCGTCTTAAGTTCGAGGGGGACGTTTATTTTCCTGAAGACAGGAGCGGGGCATGCGAAATGAACCCGGAAACATACAGTCCGCAAATTGAATGGGAAGCTATCGGTCTTAACCGTGCTGACTCAATCGTATTCTGGGTTCCTCGAAACCTTGAAACCTTTCCAGCGTTTACAACAAACGTCGAGTGGGGTGTATGGGGAAATTCAGGAAAGACGGTGTTCGGAGCTCCGAGAGAAGCCCCGAAGAATTCATATCTTCTCCATCAGGCAAAAAAGAACGGAGTGCCTCAATTCGAAACGCTTGAGGAAACGCTTAAAAACGCCGTTCAGGGTCTTGGCATGGGTTCAGAAAGAAAGGGCGGAGAATGCGAAATCCCGCTTCATATTTGGAGAACGGAATCCTTCCAAGCATGGCTTAAAAGCCAGAAACAGGCGGGTAATCGGCTGGACGGAGCGCGGGTTTTGTGGACATTTCGGGTTGGAGCAAATAGAGCAAATGTTTTTATGTGGGTAGTGCATGCGCGCGTCTGGATTGAGTCCGAAAAGCGCCATAAAACAAACGAGGTTGTCCTTTCTCGAACCGATATTTCTTCGGTCATGCTCTGGAAAAAACAGCCGAACCTTCTTGATTCGGAGATCATTCTCGTACGGGAGTTTCGCTCTCCCGCCAGAACCCCCGACGGATTCATCCACGAGCTTCCCGGCGGCTCCACATTTAAACAAGGTGTCGCTCCCGAAAAAGTTGCGGAGGAAGAAATAAACGAAGAGACCGGTTTTCACTTCGAGCCGTCGCGCCTGAAATATTTTGGCTCCCGCCAGCTTGCCGGAACGCTTTCGGCGCATCATGGACACCTGTACTCGCTTCGTCTTACCAATCGCGAACTTGCATGGTTTAAAAAGCGCGCGAAAACAAACGAAGCGCTTGGAAACGCAAATGACTCCGAAAGAACTTATGTCGAAATTCAGCGCTTGAGAGATGTTCTTTCCCAGCGCCTTGTAGATTGGTCTACGCTCGGCATGATTTTGCAGATTATCTCCCAATAGCATAAAACGTCCCGACTCATATCGGGACGATTTTTTATAAACAAAAACGGCCGAGACGGCCGTCTTACTGTATTACGAAACTCTCTCAAGCCGGGGGTTCGGGCGAAACCACCTGCCCTTTTTAGAAGCCGGCTTTCCGTCCATGATAACAATGTCCGCGGTAAAGTCCCCTTCTCCCTTGAGAAGCGAGCTTCCACAGCCGTAGAAATCTACCGCGACCTTCCTGTCTTCAAAGAGCTCGATTTTTGCCCTGTTAAACCCTCCGGAAACGCCAATCTTCACGTTGTCGTGTCCGTTCCGGTCAAGCACGCGCCTGACATTCTCTACAAGTGTCGGGGTAACGCCCGTCGGTTTTTCCTGTCCGAATTGTCCGTTCCGGATGATTGACTCGTCCACCATCGTCTCCGAAGTATCGAGCCTGACGCCATAAAGCGTAAGCCCTTCGGCCTTGAAGCGGTCCGCCACCTCAAGCGAGGTTTTGACGCAATCGTTCTGGAAATCCACGAGAGAGATGCACGGGACTTCCGGAAACTCGCGCGCGAAGGCAAGTGTCGCCTCGACGGTATCTCCGCCGAAACAGGCAATGAGTGCATGAGGAATCGTCCCCATGCCCTTCTTGCCCCACCACTCTCCCATGATGTCGGTTGCAACCCCGGAAACTCCTCCGACGGTCGCGGCATATCCGTCACCCGTCTGGTTCTCGTAGTGATCGAACCGGTCCGCAAAGAAAAGAATCGGTTTGCCGTTTGCGACAGCAACAACGCTCGCGACATTTGTCGCAACAAGAGTGCGCCTCGCAAGAATGCCGAGATACACCGATTCAAGATGGGCAAAGTGCTGGGGAAGGCCGCCGATCGTCATTACCGTTTCCCATGGAGTGATCCTGTCTCCGTCATAAAGCGAAGAAATGCCGAGCTCGGCCGACTTGTCTTCCCAAATGCGGTCAAGCTCTATCTCAAGATTCAGCATCTCTCTCGTCACAAGTTCGGTCTTATTGTAATTCTTCTCAACAATCCGGAGCTTCCTTACCTCGCGTTGTTTTTCGACGTAGCGGTCGAAAAGTTTATACGCCCGTTCGGGGTCACGGTATTCGCCGCTTGCAAGCTTCAGCACCGCGATCGCTTCGTCGGTTCCGCAGAGAATCGCGTTCTTTTTCTGAAAAACCTGCATCAAGACCATCTTTGCGTGATTTCTCTTTTCAAGAATGCGCTTCTCGCGCGAAAAATAGACCGCGCTGTAGTATCCACGTCTGATTTTTGCGATAGGAATGTCAAAGACCGTCGGGCTAAGCCGCTCCATGTTTGCCATTATGTAGCTCCTAAAAGCAGGATTTTGCCTTCCAATATTATAGACTTATTAATAAATTTTGTCAATTTCATAAAAAGAAAGTGCCACAAAGAGCTTGTCCCAGGCGTATATAATAAAACCGCACTCGCGCGAGCGAATGCGTTCCTCTATGCCTACTTTTTCTTTTGAATCTCAAGATACACTTTGTACCAGTCTTCTTTTATCCTCTCTTGAGCCTCTTTAAGTGTTATGCGTCCGGCGCACACTTCGCTGTGAAGATAATTTTCAACTCTGTCTTTCTCGCGAAATCCAGGTTTGGGGCCGGCAGGTTCCGGCCAAAGATTTGCGATGTCGTTTGAACCGCCAAGCCCAAGCGAAATAAAGTGGTCAACCTCGTATGATTGCGGGTCTTTGGGCTTTTCCTTGCCGTAGCGACGGTATACCTCTCTCTTTTCTTTCGACGAGACTCTTCGCGCTCCGCTCGCATAACCTGGCCTGCATACTTCTTTTTCCGTAACATTCGGAAACACGGCACCTGGAGTTAACGCCGGGTCGGGGTACGAATGCGCCGGGCCGGCCTTTTCAACCCCAGCATAGTTCTTTTCCGCGCCTCCTGGAGTTCTTGCGATATGAACAAAAAACCAGGCAACCAGAACGACGCAAAGTAGCGCTAAGACACCAAGAAGTAGCGTTCTTCTTTTCATCAAATGGTCTCGCCTATAAAAAGAACACGATGCTGAATATTATATTATGTTTTACTCATACGTCAATAATAAAACGGGGTTGAATCCCGTTTCGTATTTATCCGTCATTGCCGCAACTTCCATCGTCAGAGTCTCTGTGGGGTTCTTTAGGAAACTCTTCCATCTCTCCAAGCTCTCTCAGCCTTTGAGTCAGCGCGAGCCTTATCGTTTTTAGAATATCATCCTCTTTTGTGAGCCAGACGTCAAATCCTCGGCCCCTAAGCTTTTCTTCCAGCCGCTGATATTCGTTGAGTGTCGCATAATGGCAGACGATTTCATACGCCATCATATGATTTTTATCTTTCATCTGTGAACCGCATCCGGTAGCTTTCTCAACTCCGGCTATAGACTGAAGAGAGTAGATTGTTTCACTCTGCTTCTGAATAATAAGTTCAAGATGCTCTGAAACAACGTCCTCGGATAAAGAGGAAAACGCCTGGAGCAAGAAATATCTGGCCATGTGCGGTTCCTTTGGTTTTGCGCGAGCGGAAAAGAGCTACCCAATAAGCGTAATTGAACCATAAAAAAATGCAATAATGTGCTTCCTTCGTTTACAAAAGAAAAAAGGCGCCTTAATTTGGTTCGCCCTATTTTGAGCCCTCGCTGTAGTTTTTTACGACACGTCCGCCCTTCTACCCAACAAGTTCGAAGTTATATGGAGCATACGAAAATACTGCTCCGCTCTTCCACATTTTGTCGAGTGCGGCATCGGTCGTTTCCTTTACAACTCCACGCGAGGCATACAGAAGAAAATGTGTTTCGTAACCGAGCTTAATCGCGTTCAACACCGTAGCGCTCACGCAATAGTCCGTCGCAAGACCCCCTATTTTGAGAGTATCAACGCCGAGACTCTTT